>JGI24723J26617_10001367_pt1 | contig 21675 bp, 16 predicted proteins | sample Cruoilmetagenom6_FD_26617 | JGI IMG/M metagenome (IMG submission 26617)
ACCGAATTTTTGCAAGAACATCAGGTAGATCAAGACATCATTGACAAAGTAAATCAGTGTATTATGGCAACGGTATTTACCCATGCGCCTACCAATCTTTTAGAAGAAATCATTAAGGATGCCGATACCTCTCATTTTGGGAAAGATTATTTTGAAGAAGCCAGTGAAATACTTCGTAAAGAACTTGAATTACAGGATGTTATTTGCTACACCCCAAACCAATGGTTAAAGCAAAACATCAAAATTCTAACAAAAAAACATCGCTTTTATACCCCGTATGCAATCGCCCATTGGCAACCTCAAAAAGCCCAGCATTTAGCGAAGCTTATCAAGCGGAAGAAAAAACGTGAAAAGAAGTTAAACGTTGAGAAAATAAAGGCAAAATACAAAGCACAATACAAACAGGAAAGTCCTGAACGCGGTATCCAAACCTTCTATCGTGTCGCCCTTCGCAACCATATTAAACTGAGTGATATTGCAGATACCAAAGCAAATATTTTACTCTCTGTTAATGCCATAATTATTTCATTAGTGCTGTCTAATTTGCTTTCAAAGTTAGACAACCCAAGCAACAGTTACATGATTGCGCCAACGGCTATTTTTATCGTATTTAGTGTAATTTCTATCATTTTATCGGTACTAGCAACGCGACCAAACATTACTCGAGGAGAATTTACGAAACAAGATGTAAAGGATAAAAAAGTAAACCTGACCTTTTTTGGAAACTTTCATAAAATGGACTTAGAAGAGTATGAATGGGCNATCAATGAATTACTCCTTGATAAGAATTATGTCTATAGTTCATTAACTAAAGATTTATATTTTTTAGGAAAAGTNTTAGATCGGAAGTATCGCATATTACGGATTACCTACACCATTTTTATAGTAGGAATTGTTGTGTCAGTCATCGGTTTTGGAATTGCCTTTAAGTATCGTAAAATTACTACAGGCAACTAAGCACTTCTCTAAAACTTCATCAGACCCTCTGCGTTGATAACTGTTACGCGATAGGCATGTGGATAGGGCATTTTCTTTTCAGGGATGTGCGCTGCGGTTCAGTGTGTTGATTAATGCTTCGGGAGCCACGTTTAGCCCATTGATTTAAGGGATAAAAAAATGCTGCGAATCCAATTCGCAGCATTTTTTAGTTATAACAAGACTAAAGCCTTATTTTTTAGAAGGTTTTGAACCTTTGGCTACGCCACCTTTAGCACTATCAACTTCAACGGTGTAATTTCCATTACCTTTAATAATCCATCGAACCTTCACAACGCTGTTTCCTGGAATATTTCGCACCACTAATTTTTCAGGATTGTGTTTTTGTTCTTTGGTTACCCCAAAATCTTCATTTTCTACAATCATCCCTGCTACTACATTAGCTCCTTTGAGGCTGATGTAATCGGGACGTGTAATTTTATACTTTAAATCCTGACTTGCATGGGTTGGCATTAGGCGGTCGTTTTTAATTGTTGCCGTAACCTGGGTTAGGCCACCACCCAAACTTTTTTCTTCTACCTTAGATACCGATAAACGCGGCATATGATACGCGTGATAAAAGGTAAACGCCATATTTCTATGTGCCTCTTCTTCAAGCATAAAACCGGGCGTGGCACGACCAATGTTCTTTTTAAAACCACCGATTTCAATTTCACCGTAAATTGGATGGTTATAGCTTTCCCAAGGGGTAAACCCATCTCCAAACGTCAAGTCTTTATCAAACGTGTACATTTGATCTCTACCACCTTTCGTATCTTTATAATAGGCATAGGCCGTAAATAATTCGTTTGTAAAGGTATATACGCCACGTGACCCGTAAAACCAATCTAATTCACCTCCAAACACCGAGTATAAATCTTTGTATACCGTAAGGTAGCGATATCCTGGAATTAATTTTTCTCCTTTTTTACCAATTGCGTCATAAATTTGAATGTCTTGGCGATTGTAGGTAGAAATATCTTCTTCTGCACCGGGACCTCTTAAAATCATTCCTCCAGAGTTGTGATAACTTTGTGCTCCACTAATATTTGGATGGACTAATACAAAATCAGCAACCGCTCTATTTTCAGGTGCTGAAAAAGGGTATCGCAAGGCGCCACGTTGAATATAATCAGGTTGCCATTTCCATGCCCAATCGCGATTAGGATCATAATACCCATGTGTATCTTCATTAATTCGACCATCTCCATCATTATCCAATCCTTCTGAACCCAAATACTCATAACGCTGTGCTGTGACTACGTCATCAACACCAACCCTAATCATTTGTCTCGGATCTTTTGGGTCAATAATCATCGTTCCGTTTTCACTTTTTCTTCGCATTTGTGTGATGGAACCATCTCCATTTAAATCGTCATATCCATCCTCATCAAATAATCCATCTTGATCATCATCTAAGGCAATCATTCCGGCACGCGGACTACTTCCTGTATTGGCTTCAAGCATATAGTTATTACGGGCATCAGGATTAATCGTTGGAACGATATAAAAGACGCGCTCATTTAACATTTCGGTGATATAATCAATTTTTCCAAAACTCTCGGTGAGATACCAGGCTGTATAGGTACAAAATTCTCCCCCTTGAATCTCATTAGAGTGAATATTTCCATCTACATAAAACCCAGGTTTCCGACTAGCATCCCCAACCTTATAGTTGGTAATTTCCATCATCCAAATGTCTCTACCTTCTGTTGACTTTCCAATAGAACGCCGTTTTACAAGATTTGGGTACGCCGTTGCTATTTTCTTACTAATGGCTGCCAAACCTTCTGAGGTATAATACTTATTAAATGCTACCGCTACTTTTGGATTCGCTGGAGAGCCAAGCGCTCCAAAAACCTCCGCACTAGATTGCGATTGTACGGTTATTGGGAAGAGCATGATCAACCCTAGGATGCCTACTATATTTTTAACTATTTTCATGATCTTATTTTAATTTTACCGTTGTTTTATCCGTTCCTGTGTGCGATGCACCTGCACTAATCTCTACGCTACCCTTCCCTTTAATTAACCAGGTAAAGGTTTGACTTCCGTCACCAGGTAAACTACCGATCATCTGTGTTTTTTTACCTGAGATAATTTCTTGATTCTTATTGACATCTACATTAATTAAGATGTTTCGCAACCATCGTGAACGCTCACCCATTTCGGTATGCGTTGGCAAATATCCTTTATTGTGTACTTGTAAGGTAATACGCGTTAAACTATTATTCACACTTTCTACCGTGATGTTTTCTAATTTAATTTTGGCTTGCATTTCGGCAACCGCCACTATAAAATCAGTGTGTTTTTCACTAATCTCAGCTACTTGATCGTACGAAGGTGTAGTCATTACATAGGGTGCTATCCCCCCTACTTCCACTTTTTTTCCTGGAAAATCGGGATGATCAACCGCGGTCCAGTCAACAAAATAATTGGCTATATTTTGTTGCGCTGCCCATTGTAAATTATTAGCATCCATGTTTTTAGCTGCTTTTACAATAGAATCTCCTTTAAATTTTGGTGGCCACCAGCCTGGAGTTCCCATCGCTAAGCGACCAAAATGGAAATAAGACCATTCAAAAAAGCCGCCAGGTTGTTCACTGTATTTTGGGGCATCTTTTGTTCCAATAATTTTATTGTATTTTTTGGATAAATAGCTATTGAGTACTTCATCCTTTTTTAAAATACTGGTAACTACTCTTTTCTTAGCACCAGAAGCATTGTATTTTAACGGGGCTGATAAATTATTAGACGGCCCTAAGGTTAAAATAGCATAGATATTCCACTGCTCATATAAGAAATCTAATAAGGCTCTATTTTCTTTTTCTGACACCGAATGTTCTCCAGCTCCAGGTGTGAAGTATGGATATGCATAGGTCATATTATTATTAAAATTGATTCCACCGGGTCCGTCTTCATTAAACGCTCCATCTTTATCATTATCAATTCCTTCAGTGTAAATCTTATAGCTCCCCATATCTCCTTCTTTCACATCTGCCTTCACCATGATTCGCTCATCTTCTTTTAATTTCACATAATCTCCTGTAGGATCTTCTACGCGAATCATCGTAATCATTCCATCTTTGTTCAAGTCCTCAAAAGGATCTTCATCGGCCACTCCATCACGGTCGTCATCCGTACTGCGACTATTTGCTTGACGCTCATATTTAAGTGCCGCGTGGTAACTTTCACTCGCCTTTGGACTCATGTCCGGAAAAATATAAAAGGACGTTTTTGCCAGTAGGTCTGGGTGCTTGGTAAGCAACTGTTCTGCCATATTTACGGCCATTTCAACAGTGAGAACACGACTTCCGTCTACCCCACCAACGATGGCTATTCCTGGATGACTAGAAGGATCTCCCTTTGACAAGGTCAAACTCCAAATATCATACCCACCCGCCGTTTTTGTCAACGAGGTTAACTTTGCTAAGGAAGGATACTTAGATTGAAGGCTTTTTAATTTGGTTGTAAGTTGTTGATAATTGCGATAATCTGTTTGCGCGAGGCTACGCATAGAAAAACAACAAATCAACCCACAAAGCACGAGGCTTTTAAAAGGTATTTTTTTTGACATAATTTGGTAATTGATAATTTAGATATTGGGTGATATCCTTCTTTGTAAAGGAATTGAACAAACTTATTTGTTATTTTGGTATTTTCCAAGAAAATAAAGTTTAAAATCTAAATCCCTCAACAGCGCCCTAAAAAAATTATAAATTCTTTAGTGCAAGGCCTATTTTTTTTATAATCATTTAATCTGTAGTCGCTTTAGGCCGTGAAATTAGCGCTACAATAATTCCAAAAATTAAATGACCAATTAAGCTTGAAGTAACCGCCAAAACCATGTCATTATCCGTAGATGTGGGCATCTCATATGCCGCTTGCTCTAATCCAAAATACCCTATCTGCGCTATCAGAAAGGCAATTAATCCAAAAATAAACCCCTTGAGCAACACCGAATCAATCACACGTAACATGCGTCTAAAAATAAAGATATACAACAAGGCCAATAGTATCCCCATTAAAAAATGTACTGCCCATGCCATCGCTGGCCCTAAGGTCCATACATAGGCTGCTAACTCTTGAGGGGCTACTGCCACAAACCCCATGCCTGCTGCAACATACATAAACAGACTCATGACGGCTGTCGCAATACTACCGCTGACTATACCACTAAAAAATTTAATCATCATATTGTCTTGTTTTGCGTTTCCTAAAGATACAAAAAAAATATCAAATCACTGATTATGAAGATCTTAATATACAATGCTAGTGCAGTCAGCCAGGTCGTTACAGCCGTTTTTTACCGTGTAAGGAATGATGGTCAGTAGCTACTATTAGATAAAAATTGATAAATCACTTTTGAAGCCAAATTGGTTTGCCTATCTTTCCTTATTCAAAATTAAAAAGACTAAACCTGGAGATGTATACATGAATTTAACGCTAACCCATCATTTCACAAATGCCTTAACAGCCGATCCTAGCTTAGACAACACACCTAGACAGGTGGTACAGGCAGCCTATTCGTGGGTGACCCCAAAAAAACCGAGTAATCCGCGCTTACTGCACTATTCATCCAACTTATGCAAAACTTTAGGCATCAGTGAAGAGGATTGTAATAGTGATACCTTTGTTCAATTGGTTTCCGGAGCTAAATTAGATCCGGCCATGCACCCCTATGCCATGTGTTACGGGGGACATCAATTTGGACACTGGGCAGGGCAATTAGGTGATGGTAGAGCAATAAACTTGGCCGACATTAGTGTTGATGGACAGTATTATACCCTTCAATTAAAAGGAGCTGGTAAAACGCCGTATTCCCGCACAGGTGATGGTCTCGCCGTTTTACGTTCATCTATCCGCGAATATTTATGTAGTGAAGCCATGCATCATTTAGGTGTTCCTACAACCCGCGCCTTAAGTTTAGTAACCACCGGAGACCAAGTATTACGTGATATGTTATACAACGGCAACCCCGCCTATGAACCCGGTGCCATTGTGTGCCGCGTGGCACCTTCTTTTATTCGTTTTGGTAATTTTGAACTTTTTGCCGCACGGAAAGACATTTCTAATTTAAAATTACTGGCCGATTTTACCTTAACCACGTATTATCCAGAGCTTGGTTCCCCTTCGGCCGAAACTTATCTCAATATGTTTGCTGCAATAGCACAACGCAGTTTAGCCATGGTAATTGATTGGCAACGCGTAGGCTTTGTTCACGGCGTCATGAACACCGATAATATGTCGATTTTAGGACTCACCATAGATTATGGTCCCTATGGATGGCTAGAAGGTTTCGATCCTACTTGGACCCCAAATACGACCGACGCAAGTACCAATCGCTACGGCTATGGAAGACAGCCCGAAATGGTCTTATGGAATTTGTATAAATTGGCCAATGCCCTCTATCCGCTAGTAGAAGAAGCGTCAGGTTTTGAAACTATTTTGTCTAACTTCAGAGATCAGTTTGAGGTAGACTATGCGCGGATGAGCTGTGCTAAACTTGGGTTAACCTCCGCCAGTAAGGCTGACATTAAATTGGCGCAAGACTTAGAGATACAATTACAGGAAGTAGAAACCGATATGACCATTTTTTATCGAGTTCTTGCCGATTACACAGCGGATCATCCCGAAAAGGGAATATCCCTAATTCATGAAGCGTTTTACACACCAACGGAAATTTCCACCGAGCTAAAGAAGAAATGGACGACATGGTTTACCCGCTATAGTGCACAATTAAAAAAATCTTCGGTTAAACCATCGCAACGTAAAAAACAAATGAATGCGATAAACCCCAAATACGTCTTGCGAAATTATATGGGGCAAGTAGCAATTGACGCTGCAGAAAAGGGAGATTACAGTATNTTAGACGAACTCTACACCTTATTAAAAACACCATATGAAGAGCAAACCTCCATGCAGAAGTGGTTTGCGAAACGCCCCGAATGGGCGCGCCATAAAGTAGGATGCTCTATGCTCTCGTGTAGTTCATAGAGTAAACGTATCATTAAAAATAATAGTAAAAGAAACATATGAAAGCCATTTGGAACGACGAAATTATTGCAGAAAGCAATGCGACCATTGTGATTGAGGGAAATCACTATTTTCCACCAGAAAGCGTATCAAAACAACGATGTATTCCTTCAGCAACCCACACTACCTGTCCGTGGAAAGGTATCGCCTCGTATTATTCGCTGCAGGTAAACGGTAGCGAATTAAAGGATGCGGCGTGGTACTATCCTAACCCAAAGCCTGAGGCAGCTGCCATACAGCACTATATCGCGTTTTGGAAAGGCGTTGAAATTACCGAATAGCGGCCGTATTCACTAAGCGCTATCCGTAGCATAACCTTTATATTATAATGAAACCTACTACACAACTTGGCCTGGGCTTGGCAGCCTTAGGGCGCCCCGAATATATTAATATTAGAGCACAATGGGTTGACAAATCACAAGCAGCCTTTGAACGAAACGCATTTGCTATGCTGGATGAAGCCTATGCGCTAGGAATCCGTTTTTTTGATACAGCCCCGTCGTATGGCAAAGGAGAAACCTATCTCTTGGCATGGCATAACGCAAGAAAGCATCCTGATGTTACCCTCAGTACCAAATGGGGCTATACCTATGTAGCAAATTGGGAATTAGGCTATGCAGGAAAACACGAAATTAAAGAGCATTCACTTGCTAAGCTACGGCAACAGTGGCAGCAATCAAAACAACTTCTTCCGGCGTTAGCGTATTATCAAATACATTCCGCTACGTTTGAGAGCAAGGTGTTGACCAATCAGGCGGTGCTTAACGAAATGAGTGGACTTCGGGAGGCGTACGGACTCAAACTGGGGATGACCAGTACAGGCGCTAACCAGCATAATGTACTTACAGCAGCCAAAGACATCTGCGTTCATCAAACGCCACTTTTTGACAGCTTTCAGGCTACCTATAATATATTTGATCAATCGGCGTATGCCTGTTTAACCGAACTTCTTGCTACTGGTAAAAAAGTAATCATTAAGGAAGCACTCGCCAATGGAAGAGTGTTTCCAAATCCAAATTTCCCCTCCTACCGCGAGCATTATGCACAACTCAACGCGTTGGCTAAAAAGTATGCCGTTGGCATTGACGCCATTGCCTTGCGTTTTATTATTGACCACCTAGGGCCTACCCTTGTATTAAGTGGAGCAAGCAGTACAGACCAACTCCGTGAGAATCTTCAGGTATATTCGTTTTCCCTGAGTCAATCAGAAATAGACCTTCTCAAGACCTTTCATCAAAACACGGACGAATACTGGAGTGAACGCAGTTCATTAGCCTGGAATTAGCCGAGTAACCTTAGCGGATAAGTACGGGATAGGGCCAAACCTTAACGATGAATTAAGAAAGATCTAGGGGCTGAAATTTCACATCTTCGGCCAAAATTTGTACCTTTAAAGGATAAACCTTTACGTATATGAAGACCTTAAAATTTTCATCAAATGACAGCATGCCGGCACTGGGATTAGGAACTTGGAAGTCGCCCAAAGGAGAAGTATACCGCGCGGTTAAAACTGCAATAAAATTGGGCTATCGACATCTAGATTGTGCTCCGGTGTATGGCAATCAACATGAGGTAGGAACAGCTATCAAGGAATGTATTGAAGAAGGCCTAGTTACGCGAGAAGAACTATGGATTACCTCTAAATTATGGAACGATGCGCATGCAGAGGCAGACGTAATTCCTGCCTTGCAAGAAACCTTAAAAAGTTTGCAACTCAACTACCTTGATCTCTTTTTAATCCACTGGCCCGTGGCCCTTAAAAAAGGCATTGGCTTGCCACAACGTGGGGATGATTTTATTGCCTTATCAACGCTTCCTCTCAGCACCACATGGAAAGGCATGGAACGGGCTAAGGATCAACACCTCGCGCGACATATTGGCGTTTCAAATTTTGGGATTGAGTCCTTAAAAAAGATTTTAGCAGAGGCCAATCATCCCCCTGAAATGAACCAAGTAGAATGCCACCCTTACTTGCCACAAAACGAATTACATCACTTTTGCCGCGAACACGCTATTCATTTAACCGCGTATGCTCCGCTAGGTTCAGGAGATCGTTCGGCTGCAATGAAGGCCGAAGACGAACCAGATCTTTTAGGAAATCCCTTACTCAACAACATGGCAAGAGCCCATGACCTATCTGTAGCGCAAGTCATTTTAGGCTGGGATCTACAACGCGGCATGGCCGTCATCCCTAAATCAACTAATCCGCAACGCATGGCCGAGAATTTGGCAGCCACGAAAGTTAGCCTTAGTGAGGCTGATATGAACCACGTTGCCAGCTTAGCGAAAAATTATCGCTACGTAAACGGTCGGTTTTGGCTTTTAGAAGGAGTGCCATATACCTATGAAGGACTTTGGGAATAAAATATAGTAAGATGAAAACAACAACACATATTATTATAGCCGGTGCCGGCGGAATTGCGGAAGCGGCAGGCCTTTTACTCATGGCTTGGTCAAGCACACCCATAAAACTTTATATTGGTAATAGACATAAAACAAAGGCCGAAAAAGTGGCCCGTTGGATAAACGAAGGGCTCCCATTAAAAACCCTGGAAATTATCCCCTTTCATTTAGATACCGAGGAGGTAAATGAAGAAATGCAGCCCATTTTTGAAAAAGCGAACGCTATTTTAGACTGTCTCCCAGGTAAATTGGCGCCACGTATAGCACAATACGCTAAAGATTTTAACTTACACTATGCTAATTTAACCGAATACGTTGCCGAAACAAATCAAATAATTGNCTTGGCCAAAGATGCCACAACGGGATTTATCTTACAAACTGGATTGGCCCCTGGCTATATCAATATTTTAGCCCATTATTTATTCCAAGAATTTTGTGCAACGCACCAGGTGAATGAAGTTGAAGAGCTCGCCTTTAAGGTAGGTGCCCTAACTGAGCATGCTACTGCGCCACATTACTATGGATTTACATGGAGTCCCGTTGGCGTAGCGACCGAATACCTCAAAGATGCGATTGCCATTCGCGATTATAAAAAGGTAACCCTCCCATCGCTCTCTGCCCGTAAAACAATCCGCATAGATGGCATAGATTATGAGGAAGATCTCACCTCTGGTGGAGCAGCCGATCTTCCCGATGCCTTAGTGGGTAAAGTGAAAACACTAGACTATAAAACNTTGCGTCATCCCGGACATTACGCATGGGTGGCGAACCAATTAAAAGATCAGTATCCTTTAAAAAATGCAGTTCGTTATTTACAAGAGGTCATGGCAAAGGCCATTCCACATGTAGAAAATGATCAAATTATTCTGTATGCCAGCGTTTTAGGCAAGGATCATCAAGGCGTCTTACGCAAAAGAGACCTCGCTAAAACAATACACCCAATGAAGGTGGGGAAGCACACCTTACGTGCCATTCAAACCACAACTGCCGCACCTTTAATCGAAGCCATTTTATGGAGTATTCAACACAAAGTCAAAGGGGTAATATTGCAAAGTCAACTTGCCCCCAAAACCTTTCTAACAGGTCACTTTGTTGCAAAAGTATACGGAAAGATCACATTTTAACCACCCACTACAATCAGCCTCCCAAATGGTAGGAATAAGAGGTGTTAAAAAGGTTTTTTTCGTGCCAATTAAAAAAGTACATTTGCTTTACTTAAATGAGTAAATGAAACGAAAACTAGGAAGAATAGATATTGCAAATTTTCCAGAGCTCCAACTCTCGCAAATAGATATAAAGGTAGATACAGGAGCTTATACATCGGCTATACATTGCCATGAAGTAAAGGAAGTATTAGTCGGTGAAGAGAGCTTTATTCAGTTTAAATTATTAGATCCCGTTCACGAACATTACAACGAAAAGGAATTTGTGTTTAAAAATTACACCAAACGTAGCGTAAAAAGTTCTACTGGCGTAAGTGAAGAACGATTTGTTATTGAAACGATTATTGAAATCTTTGGTGAAAATTTCCCCATAGAGCTTACCTTAAGCAACAGAAGTACCATGAAGTATCCCATTTTATTGGGGCGAAAATTTTTAACCAAACGATTCATTGTAGATCCATCAAAAAAGAACTTATCTACTAAATAAACTGAACTAAAAAACTATGAAAATTGCTATTCTTTCGAGAAACCCGCATTTATATTCAACCGAACGTTTGGTGCAAGCTGCCGAAAAACGAGGCCATGAAGCCATCGTGGTAGATCACCTTAAGTGCGATATTGTCATCCAGAAAAAGGCACCTAAAATTTTCTATAAAGGAGCCTATCTTGATGATGTTGATGCTATAATCCCAAGAATTGGGGCTTCTGTTACCTTTTACGGGACGGCCGTGGTACGGCAATTTGAAATGATGAAAGTTTTTTCGGCCATAGAATCCCAAGCACTAATCCGTTCTAGAGATAAATTGCGGAGCCTACAATTACTTGCTCGCGCGGGCGTAGGTCTTCCCAAAACCGTCTTTACAAATTATACCAAAGATGCAGAGCACCTCGTAAATTCAGCAGGAGGAGCACCCGTTGTGATTAAACTATTAGAAGGTACTCAAGGCCTTGGCGTGGTGCTCGCAGAAACGCTAAACGCGGCGACTTCTGTCATTGAAGCATTCAATGGCCTAGGTGCACGAGTTATTGCCCAGGAGTTCATCAAGGAAGCAGGTGGTGCTGACATTCGTGTTTTTGTAGTTGACGGCAAAATTGTAGGCGCCATGAAACGCCAAGGAAAAGAAGGAGAATTTAGGTCTAATTTACACCGAGGAGGTTCGGCTACCATCATTGAATTAACCGATGAGGAAGAAAGAACAGCCTTAAAAGCCACAAAGGCCTTGGGTTTAGGTATTGCAGGAGTTGACCTACTTCAATCGTCTCGTGGTCCGCTGGTGTTAGAGGTAAATTCTTCTCCGGGATTAGAAGGAATTGAAAAAGCGACAAAAAAGGATATTGCAAAACAAATTATCCGCTACCTAGAATTAAATGTAGAGTAAACCAGCTTGAATTGGTTTACTGAACGCTTTTAACTATATTTCAAAGCCAAATGCAATCTCATGTCAAAACTCCGTCCACATACCTTATCACCAGAAGATTTTACGCTTTTACGGCATGCAAAACATGAAATGGAAAACATTTCCTGGGCTATTCGCGGCCTCAATCAGCTGGGAAATGTTATTGAATATGGGATTCAAAAAATTCCGGATAAGCAACAAAAATGGATTCAATCTACTACACAGCAAATACTACTTAAACTGCTAAAGTCGAATCTATTAACCATGAAAAAAGGAAAGACGTATAGCGTTTCATCCACAAAAACATACCGAGCGCTAGTCACCAGTTCAGGACTATTGGGCGGTGCCTTTGGAGCCCCCGCTTTTGCGGCCGACTTAGCGATTACCACAAAGCTAATGATGCGATCTATTCTCGACATCGCGCGAAGTGAAGGGGAAGATATTCATAGCTTCGATACGCAATTGGCATGTATGCAAGTGTTTGCCCTGGGCGGAAAATCTACCCACGACGACAATGTTGAAACCACCTATTATGCCACACGCATTGCCTTACATACCACCTTGCGCAGTGCTTCAAGCTATCTTGCTAAACATGGCTCAACCCAACTCATTGAACATGTATTGGTGACCAGTGGGAATCCGATTTTAAAATTCATGGGGCAAATCGCTGCGAGATACAGTATTCAAGTTTCCGAAAAATTTGCAGCACAAGCCATTCCTGTTGCTGGAGCGATTGGTGGAGGTTCTATAAATTTTTTCTTTTTACAGCATTTCCAACGGATGGCTAAGGCACATTTCTCTATTCGTAGGCTAGAGCGTACCTACGGCCAAAGCCTAGTGCAAACCACCTTCGAATCAATTCCTACACATTCGCCTAGCAAGGCATAGCTTCTGGGTATAACCTTAATTAATTCATGCGTATTCAGCTAATTAACAGTTTAAATTACAGTTAGTTACCGATAACAAAAATTGTTAATAATTAGTTTGTTTTTTATACAATTTTAGGGCCAGAATTTCGTTCTATGAGCAACGAATAACTTTTAAACTTGTCTATCTATTATGAAACTAAAAGAAACCTTTTTACGCTGTTTCACGGTATTAGTCCTCTTTGCGATGACCACTGCCTGTGAAACGTCAGACGATTTTTCGGCTACTGCCTCGGTTGAACTACCTCCCTTTGAAACAATGGCCTTAGATTTTGATCATTTTACCGATCAACCTTCTTCGGTAGCGAAGGCAGCACAGTTTAATTTACAAGCGAACTGGACATACCCAAAAATTTTAATTGGGGTTTGGAATACGGCTTTATACACAACCTTAGCCATTCCGGTAGCAACATTTAAAACAGCGTTTAACCACACTCCTGAGCTACTAGATAACGGCATATGGCAATGGTCTTACACCGTAGATGGTTTCAGCAGCCAATATACTGCTCGACTTACCGCTAGCGTTAATGGGAATACAGTAGATTGGTCAATGTACGTCACCAAATCAGGCGTTGGATCTTTTGATGAATTTTTATGGTTTACAGGAAACTCTACCATTGATGGTACAGCGGGAATTTGGATTCTTAATGAAAGTCCAGATAAACCAAATCCAATGCTCCAAATTGATTGGGCAAGAGAAAATGATGAAGTAAAAAACGTGCGTTATACGTGGATACGAACCGAGAATAATTTAGGTCAACCCGACCTTTTTAATTCAAGCTTTTTATCTTATGGTAAATTAGACGCCGAGCTTGATGTGTATTATACAATTCATGCCTACGACTTCAATACACATATTTTTAACGACGTATCTATTGAGTGGAGCAGTACAGAATACAACGGACGGGTAAAGGCCCCTAGCTATTTCTTAGATCAAGCATGGCACTGTTGGGATTCAGACGGAAATGATATAGACTGCGAATAATAGTTTAGCAGACCTCATAAAAAAACCTCATGGAAACATGAGGTTTTTTTATGAGGTAAATTGTTTGGATTAATAGATCCAACGCACAAAAGCTTCCATCGCCGCATAATGCGCTAAGCCAAGTTCTTTATAAATATGAGCGGTCTCTCTATTTCGATCTTCTGCACGTTGCCAGAATTCTCTACTGTCTGAACCTTGAAAAACCACACCATCTTTTTGCGATTGGTGTTTAAAAATACCATGTCTTTTTTCCAAGACTTGGTCAGGCCCCATGGGTACAGCCATTTCAATATCTTCAATCCCCCACTCTTGCCAAGCTCCTCGGTATAACCAAACCCAGCAATCGTTCATATACGATTTGTGTTTTAGCGCTTTAACCGAAGCAAAAATTACATCTAAACAAGCTTTATGCGTACCGTGAGGATCTGCTAAATCGCCCGCCGCATAAATTTGATGGGGTTTTATTTGATCAATTAAGGCTTTGGTCAAGTTTATATCAGCCTCACCAATGGGCAATTTTTCTATGGTTCCGGTTTCGTAAAACGGCAGGTTCATAAAGTGAATTTGCGAATCTGGTAAGCCTACAAAGTGCGCAGTAGCTCTTGCTTCACCTTTTCGGATCAAGCCTTTTACGAGTCGTACTTCTTCAATATCAATATCACTTTGTTTTTTATTGGCTAAGAATTTGGCAACCTTAGAATAGACTTCTTGTGCTTCTTTATTGTCAAAATCAAATGCTTCATTATAATCGCTTACAAAATTGGCAAAACGCAAGGCTTCATCGTCGGCAACCGCAATGTTTCCTGAGGTTTGATAGGCAACATGCACTTCGTGCCCCTGCTCTTGCAAACGTTTAAACGTACCTCCCATACTAATGATATCATCGTCGGGATGTGGAGAAAAAATTAGCACTCGCTTTTGGGCAGGTTCTGCTCGCTCAGGACGATTAGCATCGTCGGCGTTTGGTTTTCCGCCAGGCCATCCTGTAATAGTTCCTTGTAAATTGTTAAATATTTTAATATTTATGTCATAGGCTGGACCAGAATCTGCAAGCAAATCACTCATTCCATTTTCTATATAGTCGGCATCCGTCAACATCAAAATTGGCTTTTTAAGATGTAAAGCCAAGCCTAAAACCGCTTTTCTAGTCATTTTATCGGTCCACTCTACCTTTTCTACCAGCCAAGGCGTACTTATTCTGGTCAGTTTAGCCGAAGCCGCTTGATCTAACACAAAAGAAACATTATTGTGTTCTTGTAAAAATGAAGCCGGAACCTGATTGGTCACCACCCCTTCTACGGAAGCGTGAACGATATTTGATTTTTGTTCCCCCCAAGCAATGAGAATCACACGCTTGGCTTCCATAATTTTTTTAATCCCCAAGGTAATGGCCGTTCTTGGGGTATTGGGTAATCCTCCAAAATCTTTACTCGCTGCCACACGAGTAATATGGTCTAAAGCAACCAAACGGGTTTTGGAGTTCTGTAAGGACCCTGATTCATTAAATCCGATATGTCCATTTCCCCCGATTCCTAAAATCTGAAGATCCAACCCGCCATATTCTTCAATTTTTGCTTCATATTCTTTACAAAATGCCGCAATTTGATCTTTACTTAGTTCACCATCAGGAATAAAATAATTCTCGGGTTTAATGTCGACATGATCAAACAGTCTTTCCTTCATAAATCGCACATAACTATGGATAGAATCTGGTTCCATAGGATAATACTCATCAAGGTTAAAACTGACTACGTTTTGAAAACTCAAGCCTTCTTCTTGGTGTAATCTAACCAATTCGGCATAGAGCCCTTTCGGGGAAGACCCTGTGGCCAAGCCCAAAACACAGGGCTTATTTTCTTTTTGCTTTGATTCAATTAATCGTTTAATCTCCTGTGCAACTTGAACGGAGGCATCTGCAGAATTTTCAAATATGACCGTATCAATATTTTCAAATCGCTTTTCGAAGCTTGTGGCTTTGTCGAATGTACTTTTTATCATGTGATCGAATTAATCTATAAATTTAGGCTTCTATCTTTAAATTCCAATTTAATTCTGAAAAATTTTCTTTTAAATATTGTTTTACCGTGGCAATATCATCTTTGGCGGTCAGGTCAGGAACGTGCTCAGACATGTGAACTCCAATGGCCGATTTTGGATGTACCGCNAGCATATTTAACAAGGCGGTGGGTAATTCTTTTTCCTTGCGTTCGGGGTGGATAGGACAATCGCGTAGGTAGGGATAGAAAAGTGATCCCGTAAACTTAAAAATATTCATGCTTACGCGGATCTTTCCTTCTTCATCGGCAAACATATTAATATCCGCAGGGCTCGGTTTCTCAACAATAGCTATAAGGTGGTGATCTTCATCCTCATCTACCACTGCAAAACGTGCAATACGATCTTTTGGATACAACAATGCATCGCGGTCATAGCTAACAAAGGCATGCGGATAGGTTGATTTTCGCATAGCTTTAAGCGCCTTGACCGAATATAAATTATCACAATTACACACGGTATATTCCATGTTAGTTAACACTGGAAATTGTTCTACTGCCTGAAATACGGCATCTGCAGTGCCAAATGGCTTTGTTCTCCCCTCAGGAATGTATTGAATGGCATACGAGATCTTGAGTCCATGAAAATCATTCCCTTCTGCAGCAGTTCCATAGTATTCTTTAAACAGCTCGCCCTGTTCATTGATGACCAAGTAAATATGGGTATATCCAGCCTGTTTTGCGTTGTACAGCAGGTAGTCTAATAAAGGTCTTCCTGCTGGACCAACCGATATCAGTGCTTTACTTCGCTGATTAGCCTGCGCTAGTTCCTCTGGATTTAGGGTTCCAGAAATGGAAGGTCGTTTCATTCTTGACGATGCTCCTCCCGCTAAAATTACTAAATTTCTTTGCATGTTTACCTACTATAATGTCGTAGCACCGGAATCAACAGACACCAAATAAGCATCCTTTCCGCCAGCGCGTTTTATTCCTTCAATCACTACCTCTACTTTATCTTCAGGAGCAATCGCAACAATGCTTCCACCTCTTCCGGAACCAACTATTTTTGCTCCATAGGCTCCCGCTTTAAGGGCTCCATCGATCATCGAATCTATTTTGGGCAGTGTGATGCGTAGGATGTTTTTTAAAATGTTGTGATGTTCATTCATCAAAATCCCTATTTCAACCAAATCTAACTCCGGTTTTCTAAATTCAGCCAATGCACGTTTCGTTAAATCGTGGTTGTTCACAGCTGCGTAAAAATAAGGTTGCAATAAATCGGGTAAACCGTTGAGATATCGTTTTACCTGTTGCTGTTCTATTTGTTTAATTGAAAACCCTGGATAAAGATTTTCTAAATAATGAATCGCGTCCCAAGCTCCTTTTTTTAATTCTTCAAGGGTCTCGTTTGTTTTTTTCGCAATCCCAGACTCGCCAACAATAAGGCCAGGTAAGGGTTTTTGGATCACTTCATAGTCAAACCGTTCTCCCGTTTCTAAAAAAATAATATTTCCTAAACCAATACTGTATTGATCCATCTTACCTCCCGGGTGTCCGTGCTCTACTACTTCGGCCTCATACGCCACTTGCGAAACAAATTGTGCAGTTGCTCCAGCATCACATCCAAAAGCATCAATTAGAAATCGGACCCACGCAATAACTATCGCTGAAGAACTAGATGTTCCTGCATTAATTGGAATATTACCCGTAATGGTTACATCAAAACCTCGGTTAGGAATACACCCATAGGATCGTAAAATTTTTAAGGCTGCCGAAAAATTATCAGATTCCGCAATAGGCTCCTTAACCTTGTCGATACTTATTTCTCGTCGTTCCCCTATATCAGGTAAATTGATTCGAAAAACATCGCGATTATTTTGCTCTGCATTGAGGGTTATATGTCTCGAAATCGCGCAAGCAATAACTGGTAAGCCCATATAATCTTGGTGATCACCAAATAAGCATGTTCTAGCTGGCGCTCGAACAACGATTTTTTGTTTAGTATTAAATGCGTGAGAGGAGTTTTTTAAAGATTGACTATCTTTCATTAACCGATGGATTATAAAAGATAAAATTAACCAAATTATTAAAATTAATCGCTATAATTCGCAAATTATTAGCATTGTAAAACCGTACATTTCGGGTTCGTGGTATTTGTCAGCTCCTGATGCTGTATTTATTAAGGAAAGGTCTGCAGGAAACCCCTGATTTTGGTGCGTTTTTTCGGGACTAATAATTATCTACGTCAATATTAAACCGAATAGGTCTAAATTCTGCTACCGCTTGAAAACTATTCTTTATTTTCTGGATTACGCGTTTCGATTGATGCACGGGTTTGTCTTTAGGCAGCTTGATGAGGATGGTCTTTATATGTTGATTTCTAATGCGTGAAATACCCGGACTTGTAGGCCCAAGCACTAATGCACCAAAAGTATTGAAGAGTGATTTAGCCAACCATTCAGCACCCTTGTTCACCTTAATAAAATCCTTGTGTTTCAGGGTAATCTTAATCAACCGCTGGATAGGTGGATAATGAAATTGATATCGATCATTGAGTTGTTCTTTATACATAGTCAAATAATCATTGGTACTGACCTGTTGTAAAATTTGATGGTAGGGATTAAAGGTTTGAATGGCAACCCTCCCCCTTTTCTCTGCTCTCCCCGCACGTCCTGCAACTTGTACCAACAATTGATAACTCCGCTCATGGGCTCTAAAATCAGGAAAATTCAACATATTATCGGCGTTTAATACGCCAACAACTGTTACGTTATCAAAATCTAAACCTTTCGTAAGCATTTGTGTTCCCACTAAAATATCAATCTCTCTGGCTTGAAATGAGCTAATAATTTTTTCATAGCCATACTTCCCGCGCGTAGTATCTAAATCCATCCGCCCCACCTTCGCTTCTGGAAACAATTCGGTCAATTCTAACTCTACCTGCTCTGTACCAAAACCTTTGGTATCGAGGTTTGGCGTGCCACATGCCCCACACACCTTAGGAAGATCACGGTGATATCCACAGTAGTGACATTGCAGTTGATTTTTAAACTTGTGATAGGTTAAACTTACATCACAATTGGGACAATGTGGAGAGACCCCACAACTCAAACACTCAACTATGGGTGAAAATCCACGTCTGTTTTGGAATAAAATCACCTGTTCTTTTTCTTCCAAGGCCTCGTTAATTAGTATCATTAAACGCGCTGAAAAATGTCCTTTCATTCTTTTTTTGCGATAGCCCTCTTTAATATCAACTAATTCTATTTCAGGCAAAAGCACATTGCCAAACCTTGATTTTAGTTCAACCAAACCGTATTTTTCCGCTTTAGCGTTAAAATAACTTTCAATAGAAGGCGTGGCACTCCCCAATAAGACCTTTGCCGAATGTAACTGGGCTAAAACAATTGCTGCATCACGAGCGTGGTATCGAGGCGCTGGATCAAATTGTTTGTACGACGACTCATGCTCCTCATCTACAATGATTAAGCCTAGATTATCAAAAGGTAAAAGTACACTAGATCTGGCCCCTAAAATTAACTTTGCTTTGTCTGAATTAGCTAAGGTTTCTCCCCAAACTTCACGACGTTCATTTAGGGTGTATTTTGAATGAAACACAGAAATTTGATTGCCAAAATACCGCTGTAATCGGTGAATTAATTGCGTGGTGAGTGCTATTTCGGGGACTAAATACAACACTTGCTTTCCGCTATCAATAATTTCTTTAATAAATTTTACATAAATCTCTGTTTTCCCACTTGAGGTAATTCCGTGTAATAAAACGACCGCCTTCTCGTCGAACTCACGTTTAATTGCTTGATACCCTTCTTCTTGTACTACACTTAATTCTTTTAACTCCCCCTTAGCGCTTCCAAAATCTACCCGATCTGTTTGAATGGTATAGCGTTCAAGAATCTCCTTTTTCACAAGGGCCGNGATGACCGCGTCAGAAACCGCTGCTTTAGATTTGAGCTCTTTATAAGGAATTGGTTTTTTTGTTGCAGCATNTAAGCTAAAATAGGTTAGCAGTACTTGGCGTTGTTGCGGGGCTCTATTCAACTCATTAATTAGGGNTTCTAATTGGTCTGGGGCTTGAAATTGGTCAGCTAAACGAATGTATTTGGTTAATTTGGGCGTATATCGCTCAATAATTTCTTCTTTGACCGTAAGTGCCCCTTTGACCAATAAGGATTGAATGATTGGTAATACCGTTTTTTTGTCGAGAATTTCACTAATCTTTTGGATGGGAAGCTCTGATTGATGCGCTAAGGCTTCTACAATTAAAAATTCATCATCTGTTAAATCATCCGCTGCGGTATAATCAGAATTACCCGTAATTTTAGTTTCACTTTCAAGTAAATAGATAGAAGGAATCGCAGATCGCATTACTTCCCCTAGGGTACACATATAATATGATGCAATCCAATCCCAATGCTTTAATTGTATTTCGTTAACAATGGGAGCTTCATCTAAGATTTGAAAAATTGGTTTGGCCTCGTACCCCATTGGGGTATTTTGATGGATGCTATAGACAATCCCCGTGTAGATCTTAGACTTTCCAAAAGGGACCGCTACACGCATTCCGGGAGTGATAAATTCCGCTTCAGCCTCGGTTATTTCATAGGTGAATAAGCGTTGCAGGGGTATAGGTAATATCAGATCTAAATAGTTCAGCGTATATTTATTTTTAGTTAAGGTAAAATTAAAAATTATCGCTTGAACACAGGGGTTTTTAGCAATTATTTTATACAACAAAATAGGCGTTATAATTTTTTGGCACGTTGTTTGAATTAGAACAACTGTTCGTGTTAGTTAACACAACTTAATTTAATACACAAAGCGATGAGAAAATTTACTTTAGTACTCGTAACCATGTTCAGCTTGGGACTTATTGTTCCTGCTGCGGCAATCAACTCCACCGATCAACCTATCGATTATGTTAATACATATGATCATCAAATCACCTTTAATGAAGGCGGCATTAGCTTTTCAATTTTTCAAAATGGTGAGTTTGATTTCTACCTTAATCACCAAACAGGAGTCAGTGCAAATGCACGAGTAGGTAATGTAAGTATCAGTTTTAATGCAGGATATGATTATGACGCTTATGTGCAATACGATGATTATGGAGCCATCATTCAAATTGAAGATGTTCCTATTTATTACGATCATTACGGACGAATTATTCAAGCGGGCGATGTGCGCATCAAGTATCATTCAAGCCGTGTAGTTCGGGTGGGTGGATTAAACATCTTTTATAATGCCTATGGACAGTATTCACATTATAATGGATATATAAACCAATTTAACAGACACTATGTGTTTAACCCTTTTCACGAGTTTTTTGTTCGTCCGTTAGTTAGTAGATGTATTGTTAGTTACAATCCATACCGAAGATTTTATACACCCAAGCGTTATAAATTTTGGGGGTACAAAGGACGCACCGCAAAGGCGTCGTACAAAGCACCTAAACGATATAACACGCGTAGAACTTTTAAACCCATTGACCGTCGTATCCGCACTACGCAACAGCGTACAGCTTCAAGAAGTTCAAGCCAAACGGTACGACGTGATGTACGAAACAGTAGAACAAACCAAACAACTGTAGGACGAAGAAACACGGCTCAACGAAGTACCGGTAACACGTCACGTGGAAACCAACAAGCAACGAGTAGAAAACCAGCGGTAAGACGTACCACTCAGGCAAACGCAAGTCAGCGAACAGCAAAAAAACCGGTAGCGACTAGATCAACAACTAGAAGCCAAGGAAAGCAGGTACAAACCCAACGCAAGGTA
>JGI24723J26617_10001368_pt1 | contig 21671 bp, 18 predicted proteins | sample Cruoilmetagenom6_FD_26617 | JGI IMG/M metagenome (IMG submission 26617)
ACATTCAACTTCAAATTTTCCCGAATCCATTTTTGACCTCGAAACCAAACCAATTCCATACTTCCGGTTTCATCCATAAAAGTGGCGACCAGTCTTTTTCCACGTTTTTGTTCTACGGTTTTAATGTGGGTGATTTTCCCGATAATCTGAACTTCGGCATTTGTTTGCTGTAATTGCGCGATTTTATAATACTGTGTACGGTCTAAATATCTATTCGGAAAAAGGTTCAAAAGATCCTGAAAAGTGTGGATGCCAAGCTCCTTTTTCAGCAAATCAGCCCGGTTTGGGCCGACGCCTTTCAGATAATCGATAGGAGTTTGCAGGAAATTGGCATTCATAAAACGAAAATACTTAATTCCCGCGAAGGCGGGATTCTCAATGGTTGAAAATTTGTAATTTGCTTTCGCTAATTAAATTGTCCTTCACTAAAATGAAAAAGTTTCTTATTGCCTTTCTTTTTTCAAGTCTTACGGTGTTTTCACAGCAGACCGATGTTGTGGATTTTTTGAAGATTGAAGCATCAATTGGTCCTGATACTGTAGAAAAAAAAATTGAGGGAAGGTTTTCAGTCACGTTTGAAGTATTGAAAGACACAGATTCCGTTTTTATGGATGCCTTAAACATAACAATAGAAGATTTGGTCGCCAAAGATTTCAAAATAACCTCGGATGAAAAAAAGCTCTGGTTTACGGGTGATTTTGAAGCTGAAAAAACCTATAAAGTAGATCTTTGGTACAGTATGAAACCCAAGCAAACCCTTTACTTTTTCGGTAATGAAATCTGGACGCAGGGCCAGGGAAAGTACACTTCTCATTGGCTTCCAAGTATTGATGATGTAAACGATAAAATAGAATTCGACCTTCAAATAATAGCTCCAAAAGATAAATATGTGGTAGCAAATGGGAAGTTACAGGAAGTAAATAACGTTCACGAAGTAAACGGTTGGCACTTCGACATGAAAAAACCCATGTCCAGTTATTTGGTAGCCTTTGCCATTGGCGATTTCCATAAAAAAGACCTCGTTTCAACTTCCGGAATCCCTATTGAATTATATTACAAACCTTCAGATTCTCTAAAAGTAGAACCCACGTATCGCTACAGCAAACAAATTTTTGACTTTTTGGAAACTGAAATCGGCGTTGCTTATCCCTGGCAAAACTACAAGCAAGTTCCCGTTCGCGATTTTCTTTATGCCGGAATGGAAAACACAACCGCCACATTTTTCTCCGAAGCGTTTGTGGTAGATTCCATAGGCTTTAACGATAGAAACTACATAAACGTAAACGCCCACGAACTGGCCCACCAATGGTTTGGCAATTTGGTTACGGAAAAAGCAGGGGAAGACCATTGGTTGCAGGAAGGGTTTGCGACTTACTATGCTTTGCTAGCAGAAAAAGATATTTTTGGTGAAGATTATTATTACTGGCAATTGTACCAAACCGCTGAGCAATTAAAAGCAATGAGCGATGAGGGCAAGGGCGAATCATTGTTAAATCCAAGAGCGAGTTCACTTACGTTTTATCAAAAAGGGGCATGGGCATTGCATATTTTACGGGAACGAATAGGTAACGAGGCCTTTAAAGCGGCAATCAAAAACTATTTGGAGAAATATAAATTCAAAAATGTTTCCACCGAAGATTTTTTAAAGGAAGTGAAAGCAGTCTCGCAAGTTGATATTGCAGATTTTGAAAGGAATTGGCTTCGTCAAAGTGCTTTTAAAGGGGAAGAAGCGTATCAATCTTTGCTGAAATCTACGTTTATAAAAAAATACTTTGAGATTTCAGCGCTTCGGGCAACGCCACTGGCGGATAAAAAAGATCAGTTAAAAACCGCGCTCACATTTCCGAATGATTTTATTGGGCAGGAAGCGGTGTATCAATTGGTTGATGAACCCATATCCGAAACGCTTCCGCTGTACAAAAAAGCTTTCGAAAGCAATAATCTTTACGTGCGGCAGGCGGTGGCGCTTTCGCTTCAAAGCATTCCGAAGGAACTTCAAACGGAATATGAAAGTTTGCTTAATGACGATTCGTATGTTACGATGGAAAGCGCGCTGTATCAACTTTGGATTCAATTTCCAGAGAAAAGATCGGAATATCTCAACAAAACAAAAGGAATTGTAGGTTTTCAAAATAAAAACATCCGGCAGCTTTGGTTGACATTGGCTTTGATTACGGATGGCTATGAAAATGCCGAAAAGGAAAATTATTTAAAGGAACTTAAAAATTACACTTCCACGGATTACAGTTTTGAGATCCGCGAAAAGGCTTTTGAATATGTGAATGAGCTGCAACTTTGGGATTTGGAAACGCTTAAAAATCTTGCGGAAGCTACGGTACATCCTACTTGGCGATTTGCAAAATCTTCAAAAAAGATGTTGAATGAATTGCTTCAGAATAAAAGATATTATGAGCAGATAAAGGTTTTGGGCAGACAAATTTCAGAAAAAGCGGCTAATTATTTAAACTCAATTATAAAGGAATGAGAGCGTTGGTAATTTCGGGCGGCGGAAGTAAGGGTGCATTTGCAGGCGGCGTGGCGCAGTATTTAATGGAAGAGCTTCATCATAATTATGATCTTTTTGTGGGAACTTCAACGGGCAGTTTGCTTATTTCACATTTGGCTTTAGATAAGGTTGAGAAAATTAAAGAGGTTTATACATCCGTTAATCAAAAAAGCATATTTAACAGTTGTCCGTTTGTAATTAAGCAAGATAAATTTGGGGGAAAACAGATCGCTATTGATCATTATACGGTGCTTCGCAATTTCATAAAAGGAAAAAAAACCTTTGGCGAGAGTTTAAATTTACGAAAATTGATAGCAAATACCCTGACTGAAATAGAGTTCAATAATTTAAAAGCTTCGGAAAAAGAAGTGGTTGTAACGGTTTCAAATCTTTCATTGAATCAAGTAGAATATAAATCGATCAACGATTTTGAGTATCAGGATTTTTTGGACTGGATTTGGATTTCTTCAAATTTCACTCCTTTTATGAGTCTTGTAAAAAAAGATGGCTGTGAATATGCCGATGGCGGTTTTGGAAGCATGGTCCCTATTGAAGAGGCTATAAACCGTGGCGCAACACATATTGATGTAATTGTGTTGGAAACCGAGATTACCTATTACAATCGGCTTCCCTCAAAAAATGTATTTTCATTGCTCACCAATATGCACAATTATATGGCGGATCGTATCGAGAAACAGAACATCCGCATTGGCAAATTTGTCGCGACAAATAAAGATGTTATTATAAACCTTTATTATACTCCTACGGTTTTGACGACAAATTCTTTGATATTTGATAAGAAAATGATGACCAAGTGGTGGGAACTAGGTTACCAATATGCTGATCAGAAAAATAATGAATTAAACGAAATTCGCACAAAAGACGATTAATATTCCTACATTTTGCTGGGGTATTTCCCTTATTCTTTCAGTGTTTTCCCTGTTTTTTCATCGTAAGTTATAATAGACTGCTGCTAATCAACTCTTTTGATTTATCTTCACTCTACGTTTAGGGAAAAGATCATTTTAAAATCCCCCTTAATGTGACTAAATTTATACTATAACTTTAAAACCAAATTACATATGAAAACACAGACTATTCAACGGTTACTGTTATTAAGTTGTATTTACTTAATGTTTTTTAGCTGTCAAGATCCAACAACCCATACCGAGCCACCATATGAGGGTCCGCCGAAAGACCATATAATTTCGGTTGATCGCGCTCAGGAAATGTATGATGCTTATTCGCAAAGACGAGTTCCGATAATAAAAAAATATGAAGACAGCATTGCCGCTGATGGTTCAAATTTTACCCCTACCCGTTATGCGGAATATGATTTGGAAACCATAAAGCAATATATAGCATATATTGAGCATGAGGCCAAAGAGGCTAAAGTGGACATACAAACATTGCGTTTCTACCTTTCAAACTATCCTGACAGTGATAAATTCCCAAATGGCGATACGGTTAAATATCCAAAAAGAAATAGTTTTTTCGTAGTGCCTACAATGGCTTATGAAGGCAAGAACGTTGGTTTTTATCTTGAAGAAATAGACGGTGTGTATACTGCTTTGCCCATTAATAGGAACGGACTACGCGGAAAGGACAAAAACCAGACACAAGATGAGCCTCAAGGAAGTGTAAATGAGGCTGGATTTTTTATTTCAACCAATTCCGCAACCCTGGGAAGTGGAACTACAAGTGTCATTTTGAATGATGGAGGAGTTGCTCCCCCACCGGGCACTAGTGACTTTGGGGATAATAACTAGTGGGCATTTAATTTTTGGAAACAATTTTAGACATATTGAAAAATACATATTTGACATTATATGTCAGTGTTTTTCTAATATCGCTGATAAAATTTNCGCTTTATAANCATACAACCTTAAGGCTATTGCCCATTATTTTGTTTCTTACCATGGTTACGGAATATTTGGGCTATTTCCTAAAGGACATTATATATGATATTCCCCTTAATAAGTTTATTTACAATTTATATTATCTAATTCATTTTTCATTTTTCTTCTACATTTTTATGAAGGTGATTGAAAACGATAGATTCAAAAAGAATATTAAAATAGGCTTAGTTGTTTTTTGGTTAATTTTTTTAAGTGATGTAGTATTTACAGGTATTTTTGAGAATTCTTTTGCTAGAACATACATAGCTGGAGCCGCAATCCTGATTTTTTGCATCACCTTATATTATATCAATATTTTACAATCATCACTAGTATTGGTAATAAAAAACGATTTATTGTTTTGGGTAAGTGTAGGGCTATTTTTATTTTATATTGGCTATATTCCCATAAAAATCATTAGAACTTGGTTTTACAAACCGGACAGTTTCTTTGAGATTTTACTTGTAATACAGTCTTCGCTCATAATCATTATGTATTTGTTCTTTTTGACAGGATTTCTATGGATGAAAAAGAGATCATAATAATTGCGGCAATAGCCATTCCGGTAACATTAGTAATTATTGTTATNGTGCTCTTCAGTGTTTTTTCTCGTAGAAAAAACCGATTGTTACAAGAGCAGGAGNAAGCGAAAAAAGCGTTCGACCGTGAATTGGCAGAATCACAAATAGAGATTCGTGAGGAAACTTTGCGAAACATTAGTTGGGAGTTGCACGATAATATCGGCCAGTTGATGACCTTGGCCAAAATACAGGCCCAAATGGCGCTGGAAAGGCCCGAATTGTTAAATGAAGTTTCTGAAACCATAGGCACGGGCATTGATGAGTTGCGGGCGCTTTCAAAATTGATTAATCCTGAAGCATTAAAAAGCTTGAGTCTGCAAGAAGCTGTAAGTCTAGAAATAGAACGATTCAATAGACTTAAATTTATTGCTGCTGAATTAAAAGTGCAGGGTAAAGTAAGGCCCATTGAGAGTAATACCCAAATTATTCTTTTTAGGATATTGCAGGAATTTTTTTCAAACACAATAAAACATTCCAGAGCCTCGACCCTAAAGGTAGTTTTAAATTATTCTGATGAGGTTTTGACTATTTCTGCGGAAGACAACGGAGTGGGTTTTGATAAAACAGATAACTTTATGGGAATAGGACTTAAAAATATGAAAACCCGTGCCCAATTGATCAATTCAACGTTGAAAATTAATTCCGTAAAAGATCACGGTACAGCATTGCACCTTAAATATAGTTATCTGTGAATTTTGAGTAGATATGAAAAACCTTTTATAAAATGAATTATTCCGTAGTAGTAGTTGACGATCATTTTTTGCTTTCCCAAGCCATTGGCGGGTTGGTTCAAGACTTTAAGAAGTTTAAAGTACTATACCTATGCAAAAATGGGAGTGAGCTGCTCGATAAATTTGATGATAAAAAAAATATCCCCGATTTAGTACTTATGGATATAAAGATGCCCATACTTAACGGAATTGAAACAACTGAAATTCTTAGAAAAGATTTTCCTAACGTAAAAGTGCTCGCTCTTTCCATAGAAGAAGATGAATACACTATTTTGAAAATGCTCAGAGCAGGTGCCCGCGGCTATCTGTTAAAAGACACAAAAAAAAATATTCTTGAAGAAGCTCTGATTCAAGTAATGGAAAAAGGTCATTATTATACCAATACAGTATCACAAATCCTTGTGGACTCTTTGGAGAATGAAATTGATACTGAGCTAAAAGAAAAAGAAATTGAGTTTATAAAACTTGCCTGCACCGATATGAGTTATAAAGAAATTTCCGAAGCCATGNGCTGTAGTTATAAAACTGTGGAGGGTTACCGGGATTCGGTCCACAAAAAANTAAAGGTAAAAAATAGAATTGGGCTCGTACTTTTTGCAATTCACCACAATTTATTTACACCCTAAAAAAGTTCGCTGACCTCTTTTTTAACGTATGCCAAGGCTTTTTGCGATGGTGTAACTTCTTCCATAAAATTCTGTAGTAACCATTCCCGCATTTTGTCTACGTTACCGTCCTTTTCGTGCATTGCTCCTTGACGAATTACGTGTATAGTTGCATTTTTTGCAGCGTTCACTAAGTTCCAACATTCAGGAGTTACATAAATTTGTTGTGTTAAATTATGGTCATACTCTTGCTCAATATTTTTTACCAATAAATTTTCGTAATCGTCTTTAGAATCTGAAAATGGTTTCACCCGTACCAATAACTTATTGGGATCTATTCGTTCCAAAAATAAAGTAATACGTTCATATGCTTGAAGCCGGAGGGGTAAAACTTGTTTTTGAGCTTCTTTTTGAACCAAATATCTTCTGCGGCCTTCCTCATTGGCAGTGTGGCCTTTAAAGAAAAAATAAGCAATTATGCCTACAACAATTGCGGGCAACAGATAGGCTACATAACTAATAATTTGGGTTGCTTCTTCCATAGAATTTAATTTATTGACAAACTTAAGTCGTTTTTAATAGTTGTACAACTATTAGTTCCTTGTATCAAACCTATAATAGATCGGCTCAAACCCTCGTGCCAATAAATGGAGGTTTTAAAATTAAGTAAAAGCCTTGACCTTAGGGAAGAAATTTCAACTACGTATTAATTATTAAATATTTCACCAATGAAAACAAAATTACTCATAACCCTGTTTTTTTTGACCTTTGCCGTATCCGGGTGGTGTCAATTTCAAACAAATGTTTCGGCAGCTACTATGGTCTATCACGATGTATGTATCGAGCCCCTCTCATTTAATAGTCCGCCAACTACAGATTATATTGTGGCTGGCAATCTCTTTGACACGGCCCTGCAATCTGAACGGGCGTTTCTAAAAAAAGTGGATGAAAATGGCGCCGTNATTTGGAATATCGCCTATCAGGAACCAACTTCACCCCATTTGCGAATTCTGGATATAGTNAGCCATTTGGATCTTATTTTTGCTACGGGCTATATAGACATTGGCGGCAAACGAAAAGTGTTCTTGGCACAATTTGAGGCACTGAGCGGAAACTTTCTCCAAGCCAATTATTATGATGTGGTGGGCCCCAATTTTAATAGCACAGGCCTGCACATCAGTTTTTCAAACAGCGATGCCAATGGCGACAGTATTGCCGATCCTGGTTTCGTAATTGCCGGGTATTTCAGTGATTGNTACAGCCTTGATATCAATTGTGTTTTTAACAACATTGGTTTTGTGCTACGTACTGATTCGGGTTTAAACGTATTATGGGCCGCAGAAACCGATGCTCCCAACACGATAAATACCTTAGAATACGACTTTGTAAATGGTGTGGCCGAAACCAGTGATGGGTTTTTTCTTACCGGAAGCGCAACCTGGCAAGACCTATCAAACAATACGGCCCAACAAATAGTATTGGCGCACAAATTGGACTTTCAGGGAACTATGCAATGGGACCAAAGTTATGTTTTTGGAAATGCAAATGATGTAAGTGTTGATGCCTATTTTGATAATACGACCAGTAAAATCTATATGCTTACCAATTATTCCTTCTCGCATTATTTTGGAATATCGGTTTTTGACAATAATGGAACCTATGATAGTGCCCGCTCCTGGTATGCCGACGATCCCAACAACCTGAACATGTACGGTTTTGCGCTGATGCCATCCTTCAACAGTGCGAATAACCTTGTAATTGCAGGCTATGATAGAGATGAAAGCTGGAACATTGGCGCCAATTCATATTATGGCGAAAGCAATGTCTTTCTTTATGAATTTGACAAAAACACTGGAAATCCTGTTGCGACGAACTATCAATACCTTGTGCCAAACGTAGAGCCCGGTACCGAGGATTTTAACCTTTGGGATTTTCAGATGCCCACCATCTATTACCCCGATATGGCCTTTCCAAAAACGGACAACAGCAACAATAACCATTATTATTTAGCGGGATACCGTGCTATTGATCCTACGGTGACCGATGTAAGTCTGGAACTTTTTAAAGTAGATCCCGCAAAACGCAATACCTGCGACAGTAAGATTATTAATCCCAACCATTTGTCCTTGACCAAGCAGTCGGTGCCGGTTACCTCGGCACACGTGCCGACTAATGCTTTTCCTATAAATCTTACGGCAACGGCAATGCCCTATACCGAGGATTTCTGCGTGCGCGAATTGGCTGTCGAAGAACATTCGATGGAAAAAATAAAAATGTTTCCAAACCCAGCCGTACAGCAAATTTCATTTACTGGAGTTGATGCCCTTGACGTTACTATTATGGATACTTCAGGGAAAATTGTATCGCAACAATATCTTAATAATGAACGGCAAATGGACGTTTCTGAGCTTGCGGCTGGCCTGTACTTTGTTGAAATTTCCAACGGAAAAAATACTACCACCTTTAAGCTCATTAAAGAGTAGCACCCTCCTTCTTGCGCTATATTTTCCTTACCTTAGTTATTGGAAAAAAGATTGATACTCTCCCTTTTAATATGAGCAGAACAAAATTCCATATCATTGTATTTATTGTGATGTGGAATTTTTGTGCTTCCCAGGAATTAGTGAATTACACCATAAAGGATGGCCTGCCCAGCAACCGAGTCTACCGATTGACCCAAGATAACGAAGGTTTTATTTGGGCCATTACCGATAAGGGTATGGCAAAATTTAACGGAAGGGAATTTAAGGTTTTCAATACCAGCAATGGATTNCCAACCAACGACATTTGGGACCTACGGGTTGATGCCGAAAATAGGATTTGGTTCTTTTCAAAATCAACTTTGCTGGGGTATATTGAAAATGAGAAGGTGCATACCTTTCCCAATTGCCAGGCGGGGGTCGTAATGTTTCCGGCATCTACCAATGTTTATAGTAACACCTTTATAGTCGGAAATAGCGGGCAATGGTTTTATCTGGAAAACGGATGTTGGAAAAACCTCACATTTTCAGAGGTACAGGATACCTCAAAATACCATTTTAAAAAGCTTCATAAAAAAGCGGTACAATTGGCAGAGCTTCCCGTTTTTAAAGAAAAGTCCGTAACACGGTTCAGAAATCGCGATTCTATCATGGTAATGCTCTACAACGAAGGTTTTAGCATAATAAACCTGCTTAGCGGGAAAATTTATGAAAGGGAATTTAAAAAATACGCCAGTCACCAAAACCCCAATTTTATTCGCAACCATTTTGTGAACGATCAAATCCAGATAACGGGATTTGACTTTGTGGGCATACTGGACGATAATTTTGAGATGGATAAGGTGGTTAAGATACCCCCCAATCTAAAGGCCTATTTTTCAATGATAGATAGAAGTGGGAACATTTGGTGCGCCACTTTTTCGCGTGGAATCTTTATGTTGCCGCAGGTAAAGCGCCAGTGTACCTACGTGCTTCCGCATCAAAAAGTAGATCAACTGGCCAGAGTGGGTAAACGGATAGTGGCCAATGTGTACAATAAAGGATTTTATGAATACGATTCATTTCAAAAAAAGTTTAGGCCGTTTATAACGGATAAAAGTTTTGTTTTCAACGCGGTATATTTAGATTCCCTTGAAAGTTCATTTTTCTGTTCTGAAAAGAAAACCATCCAAATTGCGAATGAAGCAGCCAGCCGGCACCAAGTTGATCATTTCAATAAAATTGGTGGCGTAAGGAGCTTGGTCTATCTCAACGGTTTTTTATACGGAAATATATCCTCAGGGGTAATAAAAATAGACCCAGAAACCTTTGAGNGAATCAAAACCTTCGATTATTACGGCGTTAGGGATTTGTTGAGGTTTCGCGATTCCCTGCTCTTGGCAACTTCTGATGGTTTAAAAATACTATCGGACGGAAACATAACCTCCGTATCCCTTGCCGATAATCTTTTAAAGAAACCTATCTTGAGCCTTACTAAGGTTACGGACTCCCAATTTTTGGTCAATACTGACGGGCACGGTTCTTATCTCACAGACCTCAAGGAGGTATCACTATTGCCGAATTCAGAATTTTTGAGTGTTGAAAGCGCTGTTGCAAACAAGNATTTTATCTGGCTGGCTTCTGAAAGCGGAATTTTACAATATAAAAAAGCAGGTCCCGATTATCAATATACAGGCACTTTAAACGAAAACGACGGATTGCCTTCGAAAAAGGTTAATGCTATTCTGCCGGTGGGCGATGATTTGCTTGTATCAACGGACGATGGGGTTGCCATTCTTCCGAGAGCTCTTTATAAGCAGCCCCAACTTTTGAAAATTTACGTTGAAAAGGCACTTTTCAATCAAAGTCCTATCCCAGCCTCCGAACCTGCAATGCGCTACACCACCGACAATAGCGTAGATTTTTCCATTGCCACCATAGACTTTTCGTCCGCCCAAAACCAACTGAGCTACAGGTACCGTTTGCTGCCCATTCAAAAAGATTGGACAACTACAACCGCTTCAAACCTTAATTTTTCAAATCTGCCACCAGACAAGTACACCCTGGAATTGAAAACCGGAAACCTAATGGAAACCGCCAATTTCACAATTTTGCCATTATGGTGGCAAAGGCCTTTGGCAAAAGCCGTGTTTTGGCTGGCGGGCATTTCGCTCTTAGGCGGAATGCTCTATTATTTCAGAAACAAGGAAGTTTCAAAAAAAACCGCCAAGATTACCGCACAGAAAAAGATGGCTGAATATGAGCTATATGCCCTGCGCGCCCAGATGAACCCGCATTTTGTTTTCAACTCGCTTGCTGCTATCCAGTATTATATCAACAATAACGACTTTGAAACTTCAGAAAAATATCTGGTGAAATTCTCAAAATTGATACGCCAGTTTTTTGAGCTTTCAAAAGAAAGTGAAATTCCCCTGGAAACTGAAATTAAATTGCTGAAAAACTATTTGGATATTGAAAAGCTCCGTTTTAAGGAGAAATTGGACTATCAGATACATATAGATTCTACGTTAAATTTACCCGAAACCACCATTCCCAGTATGCTGCTCCAGCCCATTGTAGAGAACGCTGTGAACCACGGTATCTTCAATAAAGAAAAAGAGGGCAATATCAATCTGTATTTTCGTAGCATTGACGAGCAGGAATTTATGGTGGAAATTATGGATGACGGCGTGGGCTTTTCAAACTCAAGAAAGAAACCCAACGGCAAGGTAAATTCTTCCGCAGTACTTGAAAATAGAATTGCGGTCTTAAACCGTTCCAAACAATGGGAAATACAATTTTTTAATGCTGAAGTATTTCCGGAGAAAATCGATACAGGCAATATTACTACCTTTAAAATTAAGAAAGTGCGATGACGACTATAACGGCCATATTGATAGACGATGAATTTTCTGCCCTAAAGGGACTGCAACAAAAGGTGGAAAAATTTTTTCCCGAGATTTCAATAACCGCTACCTTTCAAAAACCCGAGGACGCCATAGCGTTTATAAAAAATGATCCTCCCGAAATTCTATTTCTCGATATACAAATGCCACGTTTGAATGGCTTCGAACTGCTTTCGGAACTGGACGGATTGGATTTTCAGGTCATTTTTGTAACCGCCTACAACGAATATGCCGTGGCAGCGTTAAAAAAATCTGCAATTGGATACATTTTAAAACCTGTGGATGATGACGATCTGAAACATGCAATTACAAAAGCCATAACCACAATACGGGAAAAACAACAATTGGAAAGCAGCAACAAACTCATAGAAGTTCTCACAGAAACCATTTCAAAAAGAAACAAGATTATCGTGCCTACCGAAAAAGGGCTATCCTTTATTCCTCAAGACAAGGTGCTGCATTTGGAAGGTTTTCAGGGTTATACAAAATTTCATTTAAGCAACAATACAGAACTTTTAAGCAGTTATAACCTCGGGAAATTTGAACCTTCCTTGGGGCGAATATTTTTCAAATGCCACAAATCGCATATCGTGAACCTCGAAAAAGTGCGCAGTTTTGAAAATGAAGGTTATTTGGTACTGGAAAACCGCAACCGTGTGCCCATTTCAAAAACCAACCGAAAAGCATTTTTGGAAATGTTCCGTTAAGGCTTTTATTCAGTGTTCAGTGTTCGGCAATTCAGCACACCTTAACAGTTTCCCCTTGGGGTTTAGGGGCTAATACCTTACCTTATTTTCCTTGCGCATCGCTTTCACTTCTTTTTTAGCTTCTTTTTCGTGATAATTTCCGCCCAGATACTGGCAATTTGATAAAGCTTTCATGCTCTCAAAAGGTACTGCACATTTATGGTACATAAAAGATTGTGATAAGGTTTTGATTAAGTTTTTATCGCCTACGGTTAGGTCCACATCGTCCATGGTGAATTGGCAGGGGTGTTCATAACCACAGGCGTGTGTCATTTCTAGCAGCTCCTTACAGAAATTTTTAAAATAGAAATGCGCCCTCACTGATTTGTCTTCAATATTAATACCGCGTTGCAGCCATTTATTTTGGGTAGCAACCCCGCTAGGGCATTTGTTGGTATGGCATTGCTGAGCTTGAATACAACCAATGCTCATCATCGCCTCTCGTGCAACGTTGATTAAATCGGCACCCATTGAAAATGCCATAGCTGCTTTGGCAGGAAACCCTAACTTTCCACTTCCTATAAAAACAATTCGATCACACATCTCGTGCTTTTTGAAAATTTTATAAACTTCAGCAAAACCAAAAAGCCACGGCAGGGACACGTGGTCGGCAAAACTTGGGGGCGACGCACCGGTGCCTCCCTCACCACCGTCAATTGTTATAAAATCTGGCCCTTTGCCGGTTTCTTTCATTATTTTTGCAAGTTGTTCCCATTCTCCCAAGCGGCCTACAGCAGATTTAATGCCCACGGGCAAACCGGTTGCTTCAGCTATACTTTCCACAAATTCAACCATTCCTTTAACTCCTTCAAAAGCAGAATGATTAGGTGGCGATAGCACATCTTTTCCTAAGGGTACGTGTCTTATATCAGCAATTTCCTGAGTAATTTTAGACCCTGGCAAAACACCTCCCTTACCTGGTTTTGCACCTTGGGAAAGTTTTACTTCAATAGCTCTAACTTGCGGGTTTTCGTTAACGAGCTTCACAATTTTTTCCATGGAGAAATTTCCCTGCTCGTCCCGAACCCCAAAATATCCGGTTCCAAAATGAAAAACAACGTCTGCGCCAGTTTTGTGATATGGAGAAAGACCACCTTCACCTGTATTATGATATGCGTAGGCTAGCGCGCATCCTCTATTTAAGGATTCAACAGCCCTTGCCGATAATGATCCGAAGCTCATGGCTGAAACATTAATTACCGATGTTGGACGATATGGACGCCTACGCTTGTGATAACTGCCCATTACTTTAGCACACGGCAGAAAGTAAGGGTTTTTATAGTTGGGATTATCCTTTTCCACCTTAAAGGGAAGCATCGCATTGTTTATGAAAATGTAGTTAGGTTCATAAATATCCCGATCGGTACCAAAACCCTCATAATTGTTTTCATTTTTTGCCGAAGCATAAATCCAGCCGCGCTCTATCCTATTGAAGGGAAGCTCCTCGCGGTTGTTCGCAACAATGTACTGCCGAAGCTCCGGCCCAATACTTTCCAGCATATACCGAATGTGCCCGATAATGGGGAAGTTGTGGCTTATGGTGTGGTGTTTGTTGAAAAAAATATCCCGAATAGCAACGAGCGCTAAAAAGATGAGAACCCAACCCCACCACGGAACTTGGGATAGAAAAGAAAGAATAGATTCCATTAAAAGTTTTTTTATAAAGGTATTCAAATTTATGTGGTTTGAGAAAATTGTTTTTGGGAATAGTTTCTTTTTAAATCGAAATTTTTGTTTATAATTTCTCCAAAATCATTTTAGATAAAAGATTGATAATGGCTATTTTCACAGCTTGAAGAAAATGAAGTTTTGGAAAAATATTTAGAACAACTCAACGAAGCCCAACTAGCGCCAGTACTGCAAAAAGACGGCGCTATGATTGTAATTGCCGGCGCCGGTTCTGGAAAAACGAGGGTCCTTACCTTCCGGATTGCCTATTTAATGTCTCAAGGGGTGGACCCGTTCAATATTTTGGCACTTACCTTCACCAATAAGGCGGCACGCGAGATGAAAAACCGTATCGCAAAAATCGTGGGCGCCAGCGAGGCAAAAAACCTTTGGATGGGGACCTTCCACAGTATTTTTGCAAAAATCCTTCGGTTTGAGGCCGATAAACTGGGCTATCCTTCAAACTTTACAATTTACGATACCCAGGATTCGCACAGCGTCATACGGTCGGTGATAAAGGAAATGAACCTGGACAAGGATGTGTATAAATACAAGCAGGTTTATTCGCGCATTTCTTCCTATAAAAACAGTTTGATTACCGTTAAGGCATATTTCAACAATCCCGAATTGATGGAAGCCGATGCCATGGCCAAAATACCGCGACTCGGCGATATTTACAAAGCATATGTGGACAAATGCTTTAAGGCCGGCGCAATGGATTTTGATGATCTTTTGTTAAAAACCAATGAGCTATTGACCCGTTTTCCGGATGTTTTGGCAAAATACCAAAACCGTTTTCGTTACATTTTGGTGGACGAGTACCAGGATACAAACCACAGCCAGTATCTAATCGTGCGTGCCCTTTCCGATAGGTTTCAAAATATCTGCGTTGTGGGCGATGATGCCCAGAGTATTTATGCCTTTCGCGGTGCCAANATCAACAATATTTTNAATTTTCANAAGGATTATGACGATGTAAAGGTTTTCCGTTTGGAACAGAATTACCGTTCNACCAAAAATATNGTGAATGCCGCGAATGCAATTATTGAAAAGAATAAAACAAGACTTGAAAAAGTAGTCTGGACCGCAAATGACGAAGGCAACAAAATTCTCGTAAACCGAACCATGACCGATGGGGATGAAGGCCGATTTGTGGCGAGCTCCATTTTTGAGAATAAAATGAACCACCAATTGAAGGATGGCGATTTTGCAGTTTTATACCGAACCAATGCCCAAAGCCGTGCCATTGAGGATGCGCTTCGGAAAAAGGACATTCCGTACAGAATTTACGGCGGGCTCAGTTTTTATCAACGCAAGGAGATAAAAGACGTATTGGCTTATCTGCGGTTGGTTTTAAATCCGAAGGATGAAGAGGCGCTGAAACGCGTTATCAATTATCCTGCGCGGGGCATTGGCGATACCACGATGGAGCGCTTGATTGTAGCCGCAAACCATTACAACCGCTCAATTTTTGAGGTGATGAAAAACATCGATAAAATTGATTTAAAGATAAATGCCGGCACCAAAAGCAAATTGCAGGATTTTGTGACGATGATTGAAAGCTTTCAGGTTTTGAATCAAAACTATGATGCTTTCACCATTACAGAACACGTTGCAAAAAAAACAGGTTTACTACAGGAATTAAAGAAAGACGGCACTCCAGAAGGCATTGCCCGTATTGAGAATATCGAGGAACTGTTGAACGGGATGCGCGACTTTGTGGAAGAGCAAAAGGAAATAGCCGATGCCACAGGCTCGCTTGCTGAATTTATGGAAGACGTAGCCCTCGCTACCGATTTGGATAACGACAAAGGCGATAGTGACCGTGTAGCTTTGATGACCGTCCATTTGGCAAAAGGGTTGGAGTTTCCCTATGTATATATAGTGGGGATGGAGGAAGATCTTTTCCCCAGCGGGATGAATATGAATTCCCGAAGCGAACTGGAAGAGGAGCGAAGATTGTTTTACGTTGCGCTTACCCGCGCCGAAAAGCAGGCGTATTTAACTTACACCCAATCGCGATACCGGTGGGGAAAATTGATTGATGCCGANCCCAGCCGCTTTATTGAGGAAATAGATGAAANCTTTTTGGAATACTTNACCCCAATTACGGAAAACCGCTACAAACCGCTTTTGGATGCTGATATTTTTGATGAGGTNGACCACAGCAAACTGCGGCTAAAAAAGCCNGTGGCCGGCAAGGCACCAACGGGCCCCACGGAAGCACAGCTTCGAAAATTGCGGAGATTAAAGCCCGTTACCAGCGATACCGACAAAAATTTTAATGCGGAAGACGCCAATCTAAAGCCGGGGACAATGGTAGAGCACGTTCGCTTCGGTAAAGGAAAAATTCTTAAAATTGAAGGGGTAGGCGCTGACACAAAGGCGGAAATTGATTTTGAAAACGGCGGTTTAAAAAAGCTATTGCTCCGTTTTGCAAAATTGAAAATTGTTAATTCGTGATTTGTTAATTCGGCATTCGTTACTTCGGGATTCGTTATTTCATTAATTTGTGAGGTTCTTTAAAAAAAATTAAGTACCCCGCACGCCGCACCCAGCACCTTTAATCCACTCCCAAATAAGTATCAACTGCGGTACTTAGCTGTTCTTTCATATTTTCGATATCATTTGGTGCCCAATCGCCGTGGCCGCCTTCATAAACCGTAAAACTATGATCTATCTGAGAGTTATTCAGCGCAGCATTTAAAGTTGTTCCATTAGTTAGCGGCACTAGAGGGTCAGTATTTCCGTAGAAAAGCAGCGTTGGACTACTATCATTTGTTACGCGCAAGGCAGGACTCAAAACCTCTGCATAATTTGTTCCTGGCGGATAAGCGCTTTCATCAACCAGTGCTGCCATCAAAGCAGGAAAATTAGGATTTTCACTATAAAACGGATCTGTAAAATCAGTTGGGCCAACAATATCGCCAACTACTTTTACCTGATCGTCATTATCGTAAACATAATCATACATCAGCGAAATATGTGCTCCGGCACTGGCACCGATCATGGCAAATTCCGGAAGGATTTGAAGTTCGTCTTTTTCGGCGGTCAGTTTATTGATAATTGCATCCACGTCCAAAAATTGGTTGGGAAACGCAGGGGTGTCCATATCGGCAAGCACATAGTTCACATTTACTATTGCGTGATCGGGATGTCTTAATTTTATGTAGGGAATAAAGAAATCCATATCAGCCTTATCGCCTCCAGTCCAACCCCCGCCGTGGACCAGTACGATTACCTTCGTTTTGTTGGAGGATCGGTCTGCAGGAAGATATAGGTCGTATTTTTGTTGCGGATCATTTCCGTAGGAAACATTCAGCATCGTTTTTTCCTCTAATGATTCGGTTGTATTGTTATCGTTATCTTTGGAACAGGAAATGAAATGGATTTGAATTCCGAAAAGAAAGATTAGCACGAAGATTTTTTTCATAAGAAATTTTTGTTTTTCCCATAACGCTCAAAATGGGATTTTATGTTAAGTATTTGAAACTTATTCCTATTTTTAAAAAATGTAAGTAACTTTAAATAAAAAATATGATTCGAAAAGGTTCAAAAGTAACTTGGAAATGAGGCAATGGCGAGGCCGAAGGAAAAGTAATCGAGACATTTTCCGAAGAAATTACCAAAACCATTAAAGAAAATAAAATTACACGAAAAGGCGAAAAAGGAAACAAAGCACTCTACATTGAGCAAGCCGATGGAGATAAGGTTTTAAAGCTTGAAAGTGAAGTGAAAAAGAAATAAAATATTGAAATGGCTGAATTTATTAAGATTTACGAAGAAAACCCCAACCCCAAGGAGATTAAGCGCGTTGTGAAGATACTTCGCGATGGCGGGGTAATTATTTATCCCAGCGATACTGTTTATGCCTTGGGCTGCGATATAAACAACAACCGCGCAATGGAGCGCGTTGCACAGTTGCGAGGCGTGAAACTTGAAAAGGCGAATTTTTCATTTGTTTGCGAGGATTTGAGCAACCTGAGCGATTATGTGAAGCAAATAGACACCCCCACCTTTAAAATTTTAAAACGAAATCTTCCGGGGCCCTACACTTTTATCCTTCCGGGAAATAACAATCTTCCATCGGTTTTTAAGAAGAAAAAGGAAGTGGGTATCCGCGTTCCCGATAATTCCATAACCCGGGCCATAGTGCAGGAGTTGGGCAATCCTATTATTTCAACCTCCATTAAGGACGAAGATGAGGTAATTGAGTACACCACCGATCCGGAACTAATACTTGAAAAATGGGACAATCTGGTAGATCTGGTTATAGACGGCGGCTTTGGCGGCAACATTGCTTCCACCGTAATAGACCTTACCGGGCCTGAACCCGTGGTAGTTAGAGAAGGGAAAGGAAGTTTGGAATTATAGATACCTAATACGGAAGACCAAAAACTAGTTTGCCAACGTGATTTTGCCATCGGAATAAAATGGCAAGGCTCTCTATTTCAATAAATGCTGTAGCCCGCGATAAATGTTTTTTTCCAAGATGTCGATTTCGCCATCGGTGAGAAACATTTTTTTTATGTTGTAAAAAAGTCTATCTATTTCCGTTGGTGAGTAATCAAAGCGCTCTACCGTATGCTGGATTTTCTGTATCCGCTGATAATCGTTGTCCTTATCAAACTCTTTGTGTATTTGTCTGTATTTATCCTCACCCACTTTTTTCATTATAAAATTGCGTTCTTCCTCGGTTTCCACAAAATTGGCATAGGCACAATAAAGTAAAATATACGCCTTAAGCTCCTCGCGGGTCCAATTTGTTTTGAATTCTTCCATTTCTTCGTAAATATTTAATAAGGTTTAATATTCATATCCAAGATACGAAAACCTTTCAAAAGAATGATTTGATGAACCAATAAAAAACCCGGCCTTTTGAGACCGGGTTTGTATTTATAGGCATTCAGAATTTATTATCCGCCTGCCTCAAGGTTTTTCATTTCCTTCTCAATCATATCGTAGAACTGATCGATTTTAGGTAGTACCAAGATACGGGTACGTCTGTTTGTTGCTCTGTTTTCGGCAGTTGTGTTTGGTACCAATGGATCGTACTCTCCACGACCTGCGGCCACCAATCTTTCAGGTGCAATACCAAGATCCTGCAATGCTCTAACAATGGCAGTAGCGCGTTTTACGCTCAAATCCCAGTTGTCCAAAAGAACACCGCTGCGGTAAGGTACGTTGTCCGTATGCCCTTCAACCATTGCTTCAAAATCTGGTTTGCCGTTGATAACTTTGGCTACTTTTCCTAAGATTTCATTGGCTCTTGAAGAAATTTGGTAGCTTCCGGTCTTAAATAAAACTTTGTCTGAAAGCGAAATATAAACTACACCTTTTTCAACATTTACCTCAATGTCCGGATCGTTTATACCCACTTCTCTTTTAAGACTAGTTACTAAAGCAAGGGTTACACTATCTTTTTTGTTAAGCGCGTCCTGCAAACGGGTAATCTTTAGGTCTTTTTCCTTTAAGCTTTCCAAGGATTTTTCAAGGTTGGTAGCACCTTTTGAGGTCAACATAGTAAGCTCTTTTGAACTTTGAATAAGATCCTCATTGGTTTTTTTCATGTCTGCCAAACGCTCCTCAAGTTGTTTTGCGCGGGCTGTTGCCGCGGCTCTTTCGGTAAGGCAGTCGTTAAGTTTAACGGTGGCCGTGTTCAGCAAATCCTGCGTGTTTTGTTGTTTAGCTTCAAGTTCTGCGTATTTCTTCTTGGAAACGCAAGAAGTAAAGGCCAAACTGGAGCATACTGCTAGAATCAATAGTTTCTTCATAATTTGTTAAGTGTTATATTAGATTGTTTATTTCAATAAATCTGAACCAAAATTATTAAAATAGCGGTCGCCTAAAAAACGATTAACAATACTTTAAGTTATAAGCTATTGAAACGGCTCCTTTTTCATTATAAAATGCTGAAATACAATGGATTTTATTTTGAGATATTTCATCTTGGAAGCATTTCTGCGTCTCTTTTTAAGAAATTTCGGCACCAAAAAATAAAAACTGAAGTGTGCTTTTATGACTGCCAAAAAATGTTTTGGCTTTCCTTGGAACAAAAACTGAAAAGCTGCAACGGCGTCCAACACCATCCGAACGAAAATTGCTGAAAAGGCCTGGGCTCCACCGGCATTTTTTAACAGATTTAAAAGCGAGTTTCGAAAATTGTAAAAAGTTTTCTGTGGGTTTAAAGCAGCCAGCGTAGCGCCACCCACGTGATATACCTGCGAGGTACCTACATATAGTATCTTTCCGCCCTTGGCTTGCAATCGCCAGCAAAGGTCAATTTCCTCTTGGTGCGCAAAATAGTCTTCATCCAGTCCGCCAGCTTGCCAAAAAGCATCGGTCTTTACAAAAAGACAGGCTCCCGAGGCCCAGAAAATTTCGGCGGTATCGTTATACTGCCCGTGGTCCTTTTCCAAAGTGTTGAAAATACGTCCGCGGCAATACGGATAGCCGTATTTGTCAATAAAACCGCCCGCCGCGCCGGCATATTCAAAATACTCCCGGTTTTTGTAATCAAGGATTTTTGGTTGTGCCGCAACTACCGAAGCGTCTTTTTCAAATTCTGAAATTATTGGTTGCAGCCAGTTTTCGGTTACCTCCACATCGCTGTTTAACAGAACGAAAATGTCTTCGGAAAGGTTTTTTAAAGCATCGTTATAACCTTTGGCGTAGCCGCCGTTCACTTTATTTTGAATGATTTTTACCGTGGGGAAATTTTCGTAAATAAACGAAATCGAATCATCAGTTGAAGCATTATCGGCCACATAGACAGTGGCTTCGGCGGAAAATTTCACCACAGAGGGAAGAAATTTTTCCAACAAATCCCTTCCATTCCAATTGAGTATGACAACGGCTACTTTCACGGGTGTAAAGATAGATTTTTGAAGTGTTTTTTAACGACTTATTTATAATCGGGAATTTCTTTCAAAAAATTGTAGCGTTCATTCGTGAAATCCATTTGGCAGAAATAATGCTCCAAACCGTTGGTAACCATTAAATACTCCGCTTCCAACGCTAAATTATACCGCGCAATTTGGTCAAAGGTGAGTTGTGAAATTTCAATTGAGGGCGCTTTGCATTCCACAATCAAAAAAATGCTTCCGTCATTGTTAAAAATTACGATGTCGTAACGTTTTACGGTATGGTTGAGTTTCAATTGTTTTTCAACGTTTATAAGGCTTTTGGGATATTTTTTTTCTTTCAGAAGAAATTGAACAGCGTGCAGGCGAACCCATTCCTCGGGGGTGAGCACCACGAATTTTTTTCGGATTTCATCAAAAACCAACGTTTTATTTTCGCTACTTTTGAAGCGAAAGGAATATTTGGGGAAGTTGAGTTTTTGCATTTACAAATATTCAAAATTTAATATTCAAAATTCAAAATTAAGTTCCTTCAATCGTAAATCGTAAATCGTCCAATGCCGCTCGACAAAGTAAAATCCATCATCACCGATATTAAAAACGGAAACACAAAGCCTATCTATTTTTTGATGGGTGAGGAGCCCTATTATATTGATGGTATTTCAAAATATATTGAGGAAAACGTTTTAAGCGAAGAGGAAAAAGGGT
>JGI24723J26617_10001371_pt1 | contig 21627 bp, 22 predicted proteins | sample Cruoilmetagenom6_FD_26617 | JGI IMG/M metagenome (IMG submission 26617)
GTTTTATTGTCTGGCAGTGCTTATAATCAATTATTGTTAAATCGTGATTGTGTTTTAGCTGATGAACTAATTTGCCGAGACATGACTTTTAATGCGCAATGATAATTTATTGAACCTTTTTGAGGTTCATACCGACCAATAGATAACTGNAATTTAATTTAGGAGTATTGGTTGATGTATTATTTTAGATTTTTAATGGTTGCTGGATTATTTATGGTGTTAAGCGGAGCTGCTTTGCAAAATTTACCACAACACGAACAGGTTGTTATGAAGATAAATTTGTTGCGCTGAANTGTGAGACTTTAATGGTGAGAATTTATAGCTTTAAATAGGCTATCCCGTTTTATAAAACAGGATAGCCTTATTTTTTATCGAATGCGTGTGATGCAAACGTTTGTTACACCAGAATTAATGAAGCCGAGGCGTGAAGCGCCGCCTTTTGTTAGATCAATGATGCGACCATGAATAAAGGGGCCACGATCGTTGATCCGTACAACTAATGATCTGCCATTGCGGCGGTTGGTTACTCTTACCTTTGTTCCGAATGGTAATGATTTGTGAGCTGCTGTGTTAGCGTTATGACGAAGACGTTCGCCGTTAGCAGTTTTATTTGTTGGGCCTGCATACCAGGAAGCTTTACCACATTGTTTGAATGCGTGAGCCTCTGAATTAGACATGACAACAATAGATAACAGTAGGGCAAAGAAAAGCCCTGTCCGTTTTAGTAACATTTGGAATACTCCATAATATGATCATTAAAGTTTGGCGTAGAATTAGCCTTTTTGAATTGAACGGCTTTTGATTGAAGCCGGAGCGAAATTTAATGGTTAATGAGGCAATGTCAAGGCAGGGGTGACTGGAGTGTGTGGCTTATTTGTCGCAAGNGTTATACATGCTGAAATTCTATACATTGCTTAATTTCAAATGAGCTTAGAAATGTTCTAGATAATTTCTTTATATGCTGGTTTTTATTTTCATTCTTTCTCTGAAGTTGATTTGAAAAATTATAACTTTTGGACAGTTTTTTTAATTGTTTTTGAATGTGCTTTTATTGTTTCTTGTCGGCGGTTTTTCGTAACTTACCATAATAACAATCGGTTAGTTCTATCCTTCACTTCATTTTTTTACGATTTATCGTTTTTTAAATTCACTATTTGAGGGTTGTTTTAGTTTTTTGTTTGGCTTTTTAACCCCTTTTAATGCTGTTTTCCATTTTGTGAAACATTGAGAGAATTAAATATGAGTTGTGGTGCTATTTTGTGTTGACGCAAGTTAATCATGAGGTTAATTAGCGCGATCTTTAACGAGATTAACCAAGGTGATAATTGGAATTGATAATTTTTCATTTTCTTTTTGTGGGATCGGGTTGGGTTAATTTCACAAATATTGTTGGCCGGCATTTTTCATGAGTTGGCAGATTGAACAATTTATAAACTTTAAGTTTGGTTTTGATAGCTCACCTTTCATTGTTTGAGTGTCTTGGTGGCAACTGATTCATTTCTCAGACCTATACTTAAAAACCCTATTGGAGCGAATTAATGAGCCGGTTTGTTACTGAAGTCAGTGATGCTGAAATACTTTTGGTTACTCGTCGATTGATTAGATCTCTGGGTGTGGATGGATTTGATTTAGATGATGTTGCCATAAAGGTACGTGCTTCAGAGGCAGTAATTGGGCAGCATTATGTAGATAAGAATTCACTCTTGAGGGCTGTGAAGGATGGGGTGCTTGAGGATTTACGTTTTGCTTTGCAAAACTCAGCGATTGGCATTGAGGAGCCTGCTCAAAAGATTTATCTCATTTGTAAAGCCTATCGCAACTTTGCGAATAAGCAGCCAGAGTTGTTTCGTCTGATGCATCGTCCTGAATTAAAAACAGAAGAATTTGCTGAAGAAAAAGAAGTTTGCGATCCTGTTGTACAATTAATTAAACAAATTGCCGGTGATGATCATGCAGTATCAGCTTCCAGGTTTTTAGCAAGTTTTATGTATGGTTTTTGTATTATGGAGATTGACGGAAGTTTTCGCCTCAATGGCTCAGTTGATGAAGCTTTTGAATATTCTGTTCGCTCTTATATGTCAGGTCTAGAAGGAGCTAAAAACCTTACTTTTCTTTAGGTGAATGTTTTTTCTGGTTAGAGTGAAAAAAACTATATAAATTACGGATTGATAGGTTTCTTTGTTATTTCTTTTGAGGGGCGTTTGATCTGCATGAGTGTTAAATTTTTGTCTGTACTTAGCCGGGTTTTGATTGTTTTTGTTATTTTACTGAATGGGATTTCCTCCAGTTTGGCGGATGAGAGCTATAAGAGCCGTATCCCGCCGCTTTCTCTTTATCAAAAGATGCTTGAGGCTAATAAAAGTTCTGGGTGGGTGTCTTTTCGTAATTATGACAATCATCAGTTGATTTATTTTACTGCGTTACAAACACTTCATTGCCAATTGCACGAGATCAGATATTCGATTAACACGCTTGAATTGAATAAGCGCTTTGATTTGGTCAAATGTAACCCGCAGCTACCGTTTTCTTTACCGCCTGGAGGAGGCCTGGGTGACATTGCTCTTCGTTTGCCAATAGGTACGGCAGAGCGTATTGCTGTGCAGGTTGTTTGGGGAAATGGTGTCTTGAGTGAGGTTTCAATTTTTGAACCTTGTAAAGATGTTGGTGATCAAACTTGTTCTTTCCCAGTTAAGGTGGGGAAGGTTGTCGGCTCTCAACCACAACGTGGAACGACACAATAAGGCCACAGAGAGTAAGACAAGAGTGTAAGACTGCTTGTGCTGGTTTAATTAGACCGTTGGCGAAGTGAATTTTCTATTTGCTGGGTTTATGAGATGTTTTGTGTGACTTCGTTAGGAGTTTCTCCTTTTTTCTGAGATAATTATGAGAGTGTGCTCATATTTGAAGGTCAGGAGGGGATTTATGAAGATGTCATCACTCATAGGCTTGCTAGCCTTTGGTTTTTTGGTTGTTTGTTTTTCTTTTCCGTTAAATGCGCAAAAAAAGGATGAANCACTCTCTGAGACTAAGCCGCCTCATAAGATTGATCAAAGGAAAGTTTCTATCAAGGCTGGGCGTGGTAAAGCACAGCTTTGTACGCGTTGTCATGGTCGCTTGGGCATGTTGAAGGCNGTNAAGGGAGCTGAATTTGAGGGGACTGTTGAAGGGTTTGTTATTAAGGAGCTTATTGATTTTCGCCGTGGTGTGCGCAGTCATGCTGTGATGAACTCAATTGCGCAAACGCTTTCTGATAAAGATATTTCAGATATTGCGGCTTGGTACAATGCTATTAGCATCAAGCCATAATGCTTGGTTTTAGGATGTTGATCCAAAAAATTTCGTTATATAGTCAAAGTAGACGCTTCTGAGAGACGGGGTTAACTTGTGTTTTCTCTCTCAGTAGGCTATGAGTTCCGCTGAATTTACTTCATTTCACTTTGTTGCACATGTCTGNAGCAAAGTATGAGCCTTTGATTATATCAAACATTTGTTGGGCTTTGTTTTGATGTGTCAAAATTGAGACTTATAGATTTCATCTAGTTCTGTTAGCACTTGTACTATTAGCACAGTGCTCAATGGAACTTTTATTTTCAAAAATTAGGAATAANAAATTGAGCACGCAGGCTTCTTTTCTTGACGCGGCCAAACGTTACCTTGGTGGTGAACCTTTAACAATTTCACGATTTCAAATTGAAATTCTTTGTGGCTTAACCGTTGCCCTTGCACTGGTGCCTGAGGCTGTTGCTTTTGCATTTGTTGCTGGTGTGGAACCGCTTGTCGGGCTCTATGCAGCCTTTATTGTGGGGCTGATTACAGCCTTATATGGCGGAAGGCCAGGCATGATCTCTGGAGCGACGGGTGCTCTGGCGGTTGTTATGGTTGAATTGGTTATGACGCATGGTGTGCAATATTTATTTGCTACAGTTGTGTTGATGGGGATTTTCCAACTTCTGGCAGGAGTTTTTCATCTTGGTAAATTTATTCGGATGGTTCCACGCCCTGTTATGCTTGGATTTGTGAACGGCTTGGCGATTGTTATTTTCTTAGCGCAGCTCTCTCAATTTAAGGTGGCTGATGCGAATGGTGTGCAGCAATGGATGAATGTGGATCAGCTCAGCATTATGATGTCCCTAGTGTTTTTGACTATGCTGTTGATTTACCTGGTGCCGAAGGTAACGAAGACTATTCCTGCACCTCTTGTGGCAATTGGCCTTGTGAGTGCATTAGCTATTTTCCTTAAGCTGGATACACGCACAGTTGGTGATTTGGCGGATATTGGTGCTGGGCTTCCGCTTTTTTCTATCCCTTCTGTTCCGCTAACTTTTGAAACGTTTAAAATTATCTTGCCTTATGCATTGATTTTGGCGGCGATTGGTTTGATTGAAAGTTTGCTTACACTGAACTTAGTAAATGACAAACTTGAAAAACGCGGTGGTGCATCTAAAGAATGTTTGGCACAGGGTGCTTCTAATTTGGTCTGCGGTTTCTTTGGTGGCATGGGTGGTTGTGCAATGATTGGCCAAACCATGATTAACGTGACATCTGGTGGTAGGACACGGATTTCTGGAATTGCTGCGGCGCTTTTTCTTCTTAGTTTTATTCTCTTTGCTTCAGACCTAATTGAGCTTATCCCGCTGGCTGCGTTAGTTGGTGTGATGTTCATGGTAGTGATCGGAACCTTTGCCTGGGACACATTTAAGATGCTTCCTAAAATTCCCTACACTGATGCGTTTGTGCTGATCTTAGTTTCACTTGTCACCGTATTCACTGACCTTGCGATTGCTGTGATTGTTGGTGTGATTGTTTCGGCCCTTGTGTTTGCATGGGAAACTGCAAAACATGTGCACATCCGTGATTGCATGAAGGATACGGGCGCGAAGGTTTATCATGTAACGGGTCAGTTGTACTTTTCATCTGTTGCTGAATTTCAGGAATATTTTGACCCGAAGAATGATCCTGATGAAGTGATCATTGACTTTAAAGAAGCCCGCGTTTGGGATCACTCAGCTTTGGAAGTTATTGAAGCTTTAGCGGCTCGTTATGATGGCTATGGTAAGAAGCTCCATGTGCGCCATTTGAGCCGTGATTGTCAGGTGTTACTTGAGCGCTCTGGCATGTTGATTGTCGACAAGGAAAATGATGACCCTGTTTATGGTTTGGCAGTTGATTATGCGACCAAGTATGGAAATGGTGGGCATTAGTTTCTCTCACGGCTATTCCAAGCGCTAAAGGCGCTTGGGCCTCCGAGGGACGGCACCAGGTGCCGGGCTTCGCCATGTCCTGACGCCGGAGTGCGGAGTGGCGTCACTCTTTTTTCGTGACGTGAGTTTGTGTGAATTGTCTCTAAAGGTCATTTGGGCTACGTTTCTGTAATTAGTCTGGTTAGAACAGAGCTCCTAATATTGTCCCTAAAACAGCACCGAGGAGTGCGCCAAAGAGGGTTAGGGTTATGTCACGCTTAAGTCTTCGCCGTGATGCTAGAGATTGGGTATATGTTCGATTAATCAAAGCGCGAANTGTTTCAGGAGCACGGCCTTTNATCATCCATTCTGCGCCCANTTCGAGGGATTGTTGTACGAGAGAATCTCCAAGAAGTGCTAAACCTTCTCTGGTTACTAAAATGACTGGCACTTGTTTGGTGTTTGGATTGTTACGAATTTCTTTGAGAGCATCTATTGCAGCTGGTGTTTTTTCCTTCTTAACCAGCTCAGCAAGCTCTGCACGAACTTTTGCGATCCGTGCTACCAACTCATCAACATCTTTATTTGTTTTGATTGCTTCAGAAGTATTTGTTTGCTCATTTGTCATATAAAGATCCATGACAACTATATCAGGTAAGTCTTTTGAGCTTTTGGATGCAAGCAGTTCGGGTAGTGCTCTTGCATCTTGGAAACACTCGACACTTATCCCGTCTTTTGCATGATCGGCTGCAAACGAATTTAGGGCTGAGCGTTCGTCATCTACATATAAAACTTTCACAAAGCACCTTCTTTCGTTATCGAATATTAGAGACTACCCATTGTTTTGGTATGTCTTCTAATAGAGCTACTAAATAGCATGCTATGCAAGCGTAAAGTTTATGAGTGAAATTAGCTCAAGACAAGTTGAGGTATATCTTATTCATTAAAAGAATTAGGCCAGGGCTTTTTGTTTTGGGGCTTCCTTAATAGTTTCACTGAATGTTACATATGTCCCCCCTTTTTTTGTAACAGTTTTGCTAATTTTATAAATCCCTTGAAGAAATGTCTATTTAGGATCTGACATATAAGTGATACTTATAGCTCATAAATTTTCGTCTTTGGCATTGACACAATTACTTTGGCAGCAAAAGATAACATTAAAATTTGTTAGCTTTGGGAGGGTTAGGCATGACTAGGATTGATCGTAGGCGGTTTGTGCAGTTGGCGGCTTCTGTTGGGGTGTCGGTTGTTGCAACTGGTGCTCACTCTTCTTTTGCGATTGCTGAGGGCAAGGGGAAGGTGGTTATCATTGGTGGTGGTGCTGGTGGTGCTTCTGTTGCTCATTACCTTAAAAAAGGCGCGCCGCAACTGGATGTTACTTTAATTGAGATCCAGGCTAAATATACGACCTGTTTTTTCTCTAACCTCTATCTTGGTGGGTTCCGTACATTGGATTCTATCACACATGATTATGAGGGCTTAAAAAAGCTTGGGATCAAAGTCATCTCTGAATTAGCCACTGGTGTGGATACAACTAAAAAACAAGTTACGCTGAAGACAAGTGACAAGATCTCTTATGATAAACTTGTTTTGTCTCCGGGGATTGATTTTAAATATGATGCGATTGAGGGGTATTCTGCGGAAGTTGCTAAGACTATGCCCCATGCCTGGAAAGCTGGCATTCAGACGCAGATTTTAAAAACGCAATTAAAAGAGATGAAAGCTGGTGGAACAGTTGTTATGGCGGCACCGCCTAATCCCTATCGTTGTCCGCCTGGGCCTTATGAGCGTGCATCGATGATTGCGCATTTTCTCAAGACGAATAAGCCTGGGTCGAAATTGATGATTTTTGATACCAAGGAAAAGTTCTCCAAGATGGCTTTGTTCCAAGAGGGCTGGCTTGATTATTATGAAAATATTATTGAGTGGGTTTCACCAGAGTTCACTGATGGCGGCGTTAAAAAGGTTGATGTTTCAGCGATGACGGTGACCACTGGTGATGGTGAAGTGACCAAGGCTGATGTTGCGAATATTATTCCGGCGCAAAAGGCTGGGAAGATTGCACACATTGCAGGTTGTGCCAAAGGTGATTGGTGTCCGATAAATCCGAAGGATTTTTCTTCTGCGCTTAAAAAGGATGTTTATGTGATTGGAGATTCTTCGATTGCTAAAGCTATGCCAAAGTCTGCATTCTCTGCGAATAGTCAAGCCCGTGTTGTGGCCAACGCCATTCAAGCTGAGCTTGTTGGCAAGCGAAAGTTTCCGGCCCGTTACAGAAACACATGTTGGTCGATGATTTCTGTTGATAATAGCGTTAAGGTTGGGGCGAATTATACGGCTGGCCCTGAGGCTCTGATCACTAAAGACAAGTTCATTTCAAAAACGGGTGAGACTGATGAATTGCGCAAAAAGACGTTTAATGAGTCTTTGAGTTGGTATGACAGCATCACAACAGAGATGTTTGTAAAATCATAAGGACACTATTATTGGAGACACTATTGTTTCTGGCAGGTTTTGTCTGGTTGTTTGAATGAATGAAAATAAAGGGCTAATGCTTTGATTTGCTCGTCATCTAATGATTTAGCAACTGAAATCATAGTCTCGTTTTTTAAGGTACCATCTTTGTACGACTTTAAAATTTTTATGAAGCTCTCTGGCTCTATTCCGACAATGGATGGTATGCCTTTAGTCTTGGTCTGTGTTTTATGGCAAGCGCTGCACTCTTTACTGAGATATTCTCCATATTCTAATAGTTCATTTGCCTGTATAGGGGAGGGCAGCGTTGTTGTTGCTAGAAGTAGTATCGTTCCCCAGAAGTAACAAAAGTTTTGAACCATTCGCTTTCTTTCTTTTAAAATCAGCATCAACCATAAGATAAGCATATCAATNTGCTCATCTATTATGATTTTTAAATTATAAAAGATCAACTCTAACGCTTTTGGATNTACTAAAAGCGTTAGAGTTGAATAAGGCTGGGGACGGGCCTTGAAAGTTAGATTAGATGTTGGCTTATACCTTTAAGAGCTCCACAGGTTTGGGGAAACCTCTGAACGGGCGTTAATGCAAAGAAGCAATCGTGTTTCTTGTTTCTCTTTAATTGGGGGGGATCTGTGGACGATGCCTTTACCGCATGAGTTATTTGAGCCTTTGAATATTGCTACGTCTTGCTCGGCAATTTTTTTGATGGGGCCGTCATAGTCCGTTTGTTCCTTTAAAGCTTGTTCCGCATATTCTGGAGAGACGTATTGTGTACCTTCTCCTTTGTATGTTGTGACCAGTCTNTAATCCACACGATCTAGNTGAAATTTCCAACAGGCATCATTCTGGATGNCATCTAATCGAATGTCGATTTTGTTAGCGTTAGTGAAGTCTGCATATTTTTGTGCGAGGTGCTCAATGTCGTTTGCGAGCAAGTTTTGTTCACTTTGGTTGTTGTTAGCTTTGTTTTTTGAAAAGAAATTTTCTATCGCTTCGCGAATGTTGTCTCTTTCTGTCAGGACACGGCCAGAGGGAAGTTGTTCTGGTTGTTGCTCAGAAAGCCATGTTTGTAAAGATTGAGGGAGGTTTCTTTCCCAGACTACAAGACTAAACATTGGTTCGGTTATATTAACTAAACCGTTTATTGTCTCTGTTGTGAGAGTTAAATCAGCGAGTGATGTTATATCTTGTGATGATGCTGTTTTTATTTCTTGTGCTATGTGTCTCATGCGGCACCTTCTTGCTGCCAATTTTGGAAGGGGTCTTTTAAATCACTCCAACCTTCGATGTCCATCTGACCTTCTATTTTTTCTTCGACGAGGCATTCGTCTAATTTTAAGCGGAGTTCTGCTTCATTCANACCGGAGCCAATGAAAACGATCTCTTGGCGGCGGTCTCCGTAAGTGTCATCCCAATTTTTTTCTAATATTTTTTCCCATTCAACGTGTTGTGGCCATTGATTTTTGGGAACTGAAACCCACCAAACTCCAAGGCCTTCTGTGCGAACAAGTGGGCCTGCTTGACTTAATTCGCCCACCCATTGTGGGCGGGTTGCAAGCCAGAAATGTCCCTTGGAGCGAATGACACCGGGCCATGATGAATTGATGAATTGATGAAATTTTTCAGGATGGAAGGGACGGCGGGCACGATAGACAAAACTTCCAATGCCGTATTCTTCCGTTTCTGGTGTATGATCTTCAAATTCATAGAGTTCTTTGTACCAGAGGGGGTGTTTGTGTGCGGTGTCATAGTCGAACANGCCTGTGTCGATGACTTGTTTTAAATCTACTTGTGCCATTGAGGTTTCAATTAGTTTTGCTTCAGGGTTAAGTGAGCGNATAACANTNCGNGCTGTTTCTAATTGTTTGGGAGTTGTGAGCTCTATTTTGTTTAGGATGATGACGTTTGCAAATTCGATTTGGTCTACGAGTAAATCAACTAGAGTTCTTTCGTCTTCGTCACCTAAATGTTCCCCACGATCTTTTAAAAGATCTGTTGAGCTGTAATCTGCCAGGAGATTTATGGCATCGACAACTGTTACCATTGTGTCAAGTTCAGCAATGTCGCTTAAACTTTGGTCGTTTTCATCGCGAAATTCGAAAGTGGCTGCTACGGGTAGCGGTTCTGAGATGCCGGTAGATTCAATCAAGAGGTAGTCAAACCGACCTTCTTTAGAGAGCCTTGTTACTTCTTGAAGAAGGTCGTCTCTCAATGTGCAACAGATGCATCCATTTGTCATTTCAACGAGTTTTTCATCTGTTCTGGAAAGGTCTGCACCACCTTCTTTTACTAAGTCTGCGTCAATGTTGATTTCGCTCATATCATTGACAATGACAGCGACTTTCATGTCCTCCCGGTTGTTTAGTACGTGGTTTAAGAGTGTTGTTTTTCCTGCTCCCAGAAAGCCAGATAATACTGTGACGGGGAGTTTCTTTTGAAGTTGTGGTTCCATGGAGCCTCACGAANTTTTAATATTATATTTACGCAACTGCGCTCCTTGAAACTGTTAAAGAGTTTGTGAAGCGACGCTGCATTTTGTAATGTTATAACATAACAATTGTTATTTGCAATATTTAGAGGTCATTGGAATTAATTAGACTGAGTTCGTTTATCTGACGTATTGATATTTGTGTTAGAAATGCGAGTTGGAAATTTATTTCTGAGATGCTCTTCATACTCTTTTAAGTCATAAGTACTTAGAGGATTGCTTGAATGAGAGCCAATTAGCATGACGGTTGTGCAAATGTAGCTCGACTTACGAAGGATACATTATCTTACTTTAAGTAGTTCTTAGTCGTATGTGAGCAGCTATAAGATGTTTTCTATGATGTTTAAAACATTGAAAGATCAACTCTGTTTATCTTCCTGTCATCCTTTAAAACATTCATAGATGATAAGAAGGATACATAGTTGGCCTGCGAGCCAGATGGCTGTTCTGATGTAGGGAATATTGGCGATGTAGATGAGTGTGAAGGCGAGGCGTAAGATTATGTAGGTGATCGCTGCTAGTTGAATTGTTGGGGTTAGGAGATTGCCTATAGTGATGGCGATGAAGAGAGGCAGGAAGACGGCCATGTTTTCCATATTGTTGATAAGGCTTCTCTCAATTCGTCTGCCCATATCTGGTACAGTAACTTTTTTATCTCNTTTGCCAGTGCCCCACAAAATGCCAAATGTTAAGGCGATATAAGTCCCNTGTAGCATGATTAAGCTGAGTTGGATTAGTGCCGCTATAATCAATATATAAATTTCAAAAGCCATTGTTCATCNCTTCTAATTATTTGTAGAGATAGACTTATTTTGGATCTAGGGGTAAGTAAATAGACACGNGGTTACCAAGAATGTCCATATTTGGATGAATAGAGTGAGGTGTGTTTATGAGAGATCTTGATATCCATTTTAATTGGGATGATGTGAAAGTGCTTCTTACATTAGCAAGNGAGGGAAGTGCTGTTGGCGCGGCTGAGGCTTTGGGGGTTAGTCACCAGACTATCTCGCGGCGGCTAGGGGCATTAGAGACGGAGGTGGGCTTGTCTCTTATTAACCGCGATGATCATCCGTGGACGCTTACACCAACGGGACAAAAGCTTGCTGAAAAAGCTCAGACGGTTAAAGGATTGTTTGGGGCAACGTTAAATGAATTGCGCAATAATCAACATGGTATGGAAGGGCGTGTGACGATATCTTGTGTGCCGTGGGGATTTGAGATTTTTGTGTTGCCTGTATTGGGTGAATTGAAAGCTGATTATCCATTGCTTCAGTTTGACCTTATATCGAATGAAGGTCTCGATGATATTCAATCTGGCAAGGTTGACATTGCTCTTCGATTTTCCAAAACGCCTCCTCAAGATTTACTTGGTAAGAATTTAGGTGTCATTGATTTTGGAGTTTTTGGAACCAGAAAACTTATTCAACAATTAGATGATTTTGAAATGGGGAATGAAAGAGCTTCTATGCCGGTGGTTGATTTTTTGAAACCACGTCCTCACAGGCCTCAATTGGAAGACTATAGTTTGCGTTCCGAGAATAAAACTCATGTGAATGATTTTACTACGTTGGTGAGTTCTGTTGTAGGTGGTGTTGGGATTGCTGTGATGCCCAAGGCAGTAGGTCAGCGTTTTGACTGTTTGATGGAAAGCCAATCAATTCAATTTCCCGCTTCTGGGTTATCTGTCTGGTGTTTGAGGAGTTCTGGTAGCCGGGGGTTTGAAAGATTAAAAGTAATTGAGAGGGCTTTAGTGGAGCAAGCAAGAATGGTGTTGCCTGCTCCAAAATAAGTTTTAGTCATCTCTGAAAACAGTAAGATTAAGGAGATGACTGTTCTAATGATGGTCGTTATCGATTTAACTCTTCAATTGATAACCAGATTTGAAGATCCAGTAGATTAAACCCATGAAGATGAAAAGGGTGGTGGCGATCATTGCAAGAGAGAACCAGATGTTCACGTCTGCGACACCGTAAAAGCTCCACCTGAAACCACTGATTAGATAAACGACAGGGTTAAACAATGTTACTGTTTGCCAAATAGGTGGCAGCATGTTGATTGAGTAAAATGTGCCCCCTAAGAAGGTAAGCGGTGTTATGACCAGCAAGGGAATGATCTGAAGTTTCTCAAAACCATTTGCCCAAATGCCGATGACAAAACCAAACAGACTGAATGTCAGCGATGTTAGTACCATGAAAAATAACATAATAAAGGGGTGCTGAATTTCTATTGGAACAAAGAGGGTTGCGGTTGCCAAAATGATCACACCTAGAATTAGTGATTTTGTTGTGGCTGCGCCTACGTAGCCGATGACGATTTCAAGTGGTGAAATTGGGGCTGATAGGATCTCATATATAGTTCCGGTGAATTTGGGAAAGTAAATGCCGAATGAGGCATTGGCTATAGATTGTGTTAGTAGGGACAACATTATGAGGCCGGGAACGATGAAGGCACCATAAGAGATGCCGTCGATTTCAGTTATTTTTGAGCCGATAGCTGAGCCAAAAACGATGAAATACAGTGCGGTTGAAATTACAGGCGATGCGATGCTTTGACCAAGAGTGCGGAAGGCTCTGGCCATTTCGTAATTATAGATTGCTTTGACTGCTTGAATGTTCATGATTATTTTTTCACCAATTCTACGAAGATTTCTTCAAGTGAACTTTGCTTTGTGTTTAGGTCTCTGAATTTGATCTGACAGTTACTGATGGCGTTAAGCATTGTTGTGATGCCGGTTCGCTCTTGAGTGGTGTCATAAGTGTAAATCAACTGAGTACCATCTTCTGATAGCTCCAGGTCATAATCTTTGAGAGTGTCTGGTATTTTATCTAGTTTCTCAGTGAGTTCTAGGGTTAGTTGTTTTTTGCCAAGCTTTTGCATTAGCTCAGCTTTGTTTTGAACTAAAATGATTTCACCGTTATTGATGACGCCAATACGATCNGCCATTTCTTCGGCTTCTTCGATATAGTGTGTTGTGAGGATGATGGTCACGCCACTTTCGCGTAAATCTTTTACGATGTTCCACATGTCTTTACGTAGCTCAACATCTACACCTGCGGTTGGTTCGTCCAGGAATAAGATTTGTGGTTCGTGAGATAAGGCTTTGGCAATCAACACTCTGCGTTTCATTCCGCCAGAGAGGGTCATAAGCTTGTTATCTTTTTTATCCCATAGGCTTAAACTTTTGAGAATTTTTTCAATAAAGGCGGGATTGGCTTTTTTGCCAAATAAGCCGCGTGAAAAACTAACTGTCGCCCAAACAGTTTCAAATGCATCTGTTGTCAGTTCTTGAGGGACAAGGCCAATAAGACTGCGTGTTTGGCGGTAATCTTTTTCAATATCGTAACCGTCAATTTTAATTGAACCGTTTGTTGGGGTGACGATGCCGCAAATGCTGCTGATCAAGGTTGTTTTACCCGCACCATTTGGGCCGAGAAGTGCAAAAATCTCCCCTTCTCGAATTGAAAGATTGATATCTTTGAGGGCGTGGAAGCCACCATCGTAGATCTTATTGATGTTTTTAATTTCAATTATGTTTTTCATATTGGAAGAGTTTCCAGTGAGGTGCGCATCATGCAAACGATTGTTTGTAGATAAGATTTTCTTTGTTAGCTTTACTTTTGCAAGTTACATGTTTTTTGATCAAATTCAAGCATCAAAATTTAATTTCATTATAAATAATTTCTTTTGACTTTTCATTGGGTTTTATTTGAGGCACTTGCATTTTATAGACTATCGGTCTAAAAAGGAATTGTGAATGAGTTTTATAGGAAACTAAATGTCTAATACAGTTGAAATTAAACGCAGAGGTCGTCCCCCTAAGAAGATGGAAAGCTACGGGGATACAAAAACAGCTCTTATTCGGGCTGGATTGGTGACAATGACTGAGAAGGGTTTTTCTGCTTCTGGATTGGATGAAATTTTGCGATCTGTTGGTGTGCCTAAAGGGTCATTTTATCATTATTTTCAAAGTAAGGAAGATTTTGGATCTACTTTGATTGAGACATATGGAAAATCGTTTTCAGTAAAGCTCGATAAATTTTTACTTGATGAAACTCATTCACCTTTGGATCGTTTTTCCTATCTTATTGAAAATTTACGAAAATATATGATTAAACATGATTTTCAAAGAGGTTGTTTGATTGGTAATTTGGGCCAAGAGATGGGAGCACTGCCGACAGTTTTTCGCCAACAACTCATTGATGTATTTGAGGAATGGCAAAAGAAAACCTCTGTTTGTTTTAAAGAGGCTCAACAAAAAAATGAAATTTCTGCTGATGTAGATTGTGTTGAATTGGCTCGATTTTTCTGGATTGGTTGGGAGGGTGCTATTTTGCGTGCTAAATTAGAGCGCAATGCAGGTGCGCTTGATAATTTTACAGAATTATTTTTAAAAACTTTAATTAAATAAAAAAATTTAAATGCGATTAGACAATCGGTCTAAAAGGAGAGAGTTATGTTTCAGGGTTTATTAATTGAAAAGAATGATGACAAGCAATCTATTGTTTTAAAGCAATTTGAAGATAGTGATTTGCCTGAGGGGGATGTGGTTGTTCAAGTTGAGTATTCAACAATCAATTATAAAGATGCTCTGGCCGTTACTGGTTCTTCTCCTATTGCTAAAATATATCCACTTGTGCCAGGAATTGATTTTGCAGGGACAGTTCTTTCTTCTGAGACACCGGAATATAGTGCGGGACAAAAGGTTGTATTAAACGGTTGGGGTGTTGGAGAGAAACATTGGGGCGGTTTGGCAGAGCGAGCGCGGGTTAAATCTGATTGGCTTGTGCATTTGCCTGAGGGGTTTGACACAAAGCAGGCCATGGCGATTGGAACGGCTGGGTATACAGCGATGCTTTGTGTGATGGCTTTGGAAGAACAGGGTGTGAAACCTAGTGATGGCGAAGTGATAGTCTCTGGTGCTTCTGGTGGGGTTGGTAGTGTTGCAGTTTCAGTTCTNGCAAAGCTTGGGTACACCGTTGTTGCTTTAACGGGGAAGGCGCATGAGCATGAGTATTTAAAAGAACTTGGTGCTANNGAAGTTTTAGATCGCTCTTTATTNTCTGAGCCGGGCCGTCCGCTTAATAGGGAGCGGTTTGCAGGTGCTGTTGATTGTGTTGGTAGCACGACTTTAGCGAACATTTGTGCATCTATGAAATATGGCGGCGTTGTTACAGCTTGCGGTCTTGCTGGTGGGTTTGATTTTCCGTCTACTGTGATGCCATTTATTTTACGCGGTGTAACGTTGGTTGGTATTGAAAGTGTGATGTGCCCGAAACCAAAGCGGCTTGAGGCATGGCGCCGATTGGCTGAGGATTTAAATGTTGAGCACCTNACAAAGATGAGTTCTGAGATCGGTTTAAGCGAGGTAATTCCGACATCTGCTTCTTTGCTTAAGGGGGTGATTAAGGGGCGTTTGATTGTTGATGTTGCGCGTTAATCTAGTCTCTATCGTATTTTGTAAAAAAGCCCCTAAAAACAAGGGGCTTTTTTATTGCCTAGGTTTGTTTGCTTAAAATTGGATTTCCTGACCATCCCAAGCAAATAATTTTCCCGTATCATCTGGGTTTAGTTTTTCCAGAAGTTGCAGCATTTTTGAAACCGAATGATCTGGCGTAAATAGTTTTTCTTTTGGCGTGTTTCTTTGAAATGGCTTTGATAATTCACTATCTACGGTGCCTGGGTGTAAGCCAACTAAAATGGCTTTTTCATTGCGTCGTTTCATTTCAATGCTGGCTGTTTTTATGATCATGTTTAAGGCGGCTTTTGATGAACGATAGGCATACCAACCGCCNAGGTGATTATCACTTATGCTACTGACACGGGCTGATAGGGCGGCAAATATACTAGGTTTCTCTTTTCTCATTTTTGGAAGAACATGCTTGGCAATGAGAGCTGGGCCTATTGAGTTGATTTCGAATAGTTGTTGGAATTTTTCGGATGATAAATCAGACAAGGCTTTTTCTGGACCTAGGCTTTCTTTCTTTTCTGATGGGTTTTGATGGAGCAACCCTGAAGTGATTAAGACGATGTCTAGCGGGTCCTCATTTGTAGCGATTGATATGGCTGTTTCAATTGATTGTTCATCAGTTATATCAAACGGGTGAGAAGCTACGTTTTCAAATCCAAACTGTTTTATAGAGCGAGAAAAAGCAAAGATTTTTGTATTGTTTTTTTTGTTTGCCAGCTGATTTACAAATGCTGAGCCGATTGCACCGCTTGCACCAAAAATAGCTATGTTCTGTTGGTGCTTTCTTTCGGTCATGTTTTTCATCTCGCTAGGTTCTACTTTAGTTTCAATTATGCAGCATAGGCTTTTATTCTCAATGCATTCTTAATCTTTACACGTCCTAAGTAAGGTTTTCATATTTTGTTTACCTTATTTCCCACCCTTGATTATGCTGAGAAAAAGATGCTTTCACGTTTCAAAAATTCAAAAACTATGATTGATGAACCTATGCAACAAAGCGAGGTTGAGCATCTTTCTATAAAAGATGTAAATATAGATCATCCACCGGTGCGCTCTATTTTAACAGATGATTTTTTAGGAAACATTTCTAAGGATGATTTTTTGTTTGATGGGCAAGATGCTTCGCTTGTGATTGCTTTTATATCTCCGAATGTGAATTTTGGTGATGTGGTTGGTAAAATTAATCAGTTGGCTGGTTCCACACANGTGATTGCAACAACGACGGCTGGTGAGATCTGCGCTAATGGAGGGGAGACNGTTTATTGTGACACTCCTGATCAATGGCGCTCTGTTGTTTTGCAAGTGTTTTCACCGCAATTGTTTGAAGCTGTTGAAGTGTTTTCGGTTCCGCTGTTTTGTGAAGATTTGCGGGCTGGCCGCAGTGATATTGATCGTGATGCACGGGTGGAGAAAATTGCTTCTACTTTAAATCAGGTTACTCCTTCTTTTAANNTNGATGCGAAAGACAGCTTTGCTTTNACTTTTATTGAGGGGCTTTCATTTTCTGAGAATTATTTTATGGAAGCTGTTTATAAGAGTAGTAAATTTCCCTGTCTTTTCATTGGTGGCTCAGCAGGTGGTAAGTTAGATTTTGTCACGACGAAACTTTTTGATGGCCGCCAAGAGCTTGAAAATCATGCCGTTATCGTGTTTGTAAAATTGGCAGCCGGCCAGCGTTATAGTGTGATGCGCAGCCATAATTTCCAAAAGACAAATCAAAAATATGTTGTTGTTGATGCGGATATTGATAAGAGAACAGTGACCTCTGTGATTGAGCCGAACACGGGTGAAGTGATTTCATTGGTAACGGCGCTTTCTGCAAGTCTGGGAGTTCGGCCTGAGCAACTAATGGATGCATTACAGAATAGAACGTGTGGTGTAGAAATTGGCGGAGAAATTTTTGTTCGCTCGATTGCCGGGATTGATACTGAGGCTGAGGTTATCACTTTTTATTGTGATATTGCCCGGGGTGATGAGTTGCTTTTACTTCAAGCGACTAATTTTATTGATCATACGAAGAATGACATTGCTCGTTTTCTTGATGGGAAACCGAAGCCATCTGCTGTTTTAATGAATGACTGTATTTTACGGCGGCTCAATAATGGTGATGACTTAAGAAGCGCTCAAAATCTTTGGCCGGCGCCAACGGCTGGTTTTTCTACATTTGGTGAGTTGCTTGGGGTCAATATTAATCAGACATTGGTGGCGCTTGCCTTTTTCTCTGATGTTGATCATTCATACGAAGATGATTTGATTGATAATTTTCCTATTCATTATGCAAGCTTTTATGAATATTTTACTCGCCGTAAGCTCAACCAGGTTGAGATGCTAAATGGTATGCGCAGTGAAGTTGTTGATGATATTGCGCACTATCTGAATGCGTCTCAACAGATTGAGGGTGTTGTTTCTGAAGTTTCCGGGTTTGGGGATGTGATTAATAATGTTCGTGATGCGATGTCGAACAATGATGCGGTAGACACATCACAACGAGAGGGGGCGGCGAATGAATTGTCTGAGAAGTTTGGTAATGTGAGCCAATCTTTGAATTCTCTTCGTCAGGTTCTCTCGATTATTGATAACATCACTGGGCAGACAAATCTCTTGGCGCTGAATGCGACGATTGAGGCGGCGCGTGCAGGTGAGGCTGGCAAGGGCTTTTCAGTTGTGGCTGGCGAAGTGAAGAAACTTGCAAGCGATACGAAAGACTCACTTGGCAAAACACAGGGCTCCATTTCTAATATTGAAGCCTCGTTGGATGAGCTTGGTAACATCATTGATGTGACGCAAGAACAATCTGCTAAAGAAGGTGAATATTACAAACACATTGTGGAACGTGTTGAGGACATTTTTGCTGAAAGCGGAAACATTGAACGCTCGCTTAATAACCTAGGTGAGATTAGCGCCTCTCACCGCGAAGGCGCCGCACAAGTGAGAGACCGTATTGAGTTTTTGAAGCGGTTAGATGAGGGGTAAGGCCTAGGCCTTCTTTTAAAAGAAGATTAAATGCAAGCCCTCATCATGGTTTTATGATGGGGGCTTTTTTGCTTAGTTTGGATAATTGCGGAGAGGTAGGAATGTAAGAGAGCTTTTCACCTCTTGCTATTTTAGCATTTGAGATGCAAATTTAATTGTTAACTCTAATATCGATTATGTTCAAATATTTATGTTTTAATGGATTTCGTGTTTATGAATAAATTTAGAATCCAACCAACAATTAGATATTTAGATGGGCTATATAGATTTAATAATATTGATTTGGAGACTAAATTTTTAGCACTACCATTGGGTAAACACTCTAAGTGTTATTGTATTGAAGTTGAAGAGCTCGAGGTTGGGGTGTTAGTTCTTGATAGGCTACCTGATGGAAATAATCTTGTGATTTACGAATTGTTTATTTTAGATCAATTTCGTCGACAGGGTATTGGTTCTTCTATCTTATGTGAAGTTGAATTTATTGCAAGGCGAGAGGGGTTTTTAAGAATCGCTTTATGTTCAATACCACTAGATAATGATATTAGTAAAAATGATTTACTAAAATTTTATGAGAACCACGGTTACAAGCAAGTTAGAAATGTGCCAAATGATTTGTATAAAACTTTGTAATAAGGAAATGTAAATAATTTCTCCACATAAAGTTCTTCAATTTATATTTGAGTAGAATATGAATTAATATTTTGGGAAATACTTTAATGGAAAAAGGCAGTTATTTTTTAGTTGGTGTGCTACTAACTTTTGTCCTCAATATGTTTTTACGTTGGTTGCGTAAAGAAAAAGATATGGAAGAATATTCTCTGAAAGCTAAGATGCTAGAAGTAAGAGATGGCTTGTCAAAGCAAAACCTTGATTATAGAGAATTTGATGATTTAGATAGTTTTTTTAGAATACGTCGTACCCAAGAAAATAGTATTGAAGACAAGATTCGAATTGAACTGAAAGATTCAGATACTGATCCGACAGAATTTATGTCTCAATCAGAGATGAACTTATATGCGTGCAACCGCGCGGAAGAAATGGACTTAAAACTAGAAAGTCTCATTACCAAACTCCATAAGAAATTAGATAGTAAGGAAAGAGATTATTTTGATTTGATGCATTCAAATTGGAAGATATATCGTTCTTCACAGGCTGATTTTTACAGTTCGGCTTTCGAAGGGGGAACAATGAAGCAATTTCTATATTCGAGTGAAATTTCAAACTTAACAATTGAACGCATTGCTTACGTTCAAGTAGAACTTGATAGTAGGTATGAACTTTTGAATGATTAATTGATTAAAACAATAGTTTTAATTTTTAGTTCCAAGCTTGTTTTGGTGTTTTTCTGTTGCTTTGAGAACCCTTGGTTCAACAGTGCAAATTTATCTTTTGTTTTAGCATATGAGTTTAGAAAATGGCGGAGAGGGAGGGATTCGAACCCCCGGAACGCGCAAACGCTCAACGGTTTTCAAGACCGCCGCTTTAAACCACTCAGCCACCTCTCCTTAAGAAACTCATATGTGTTTTGAAAAGGCACGCTTACGGGTTGGCTGATTTGTTGGTTTAGGCAAATCGTCAGGTTCGTAAGGTTTGGGCCTTTGACATATGTCTTTAAGAACTAGACCCCGTATCTAGCGTTGTTAGGGCGTTGATGCAAGTCTAAAATTTAGATTTTTCCTCAAATTTAAAAATTTGAGAATTTTTCTTATATTTTAAAAGGGGGAGACCTCTCATTCTTGTTTTTTGGGGGATGAATGAGAGGCCTTTGGGGGTATTCTGTAGTGATGCTTAGTTAATTCAAGCGTGAGGGTTTATCCCTCTGGGGTGTTTTTTAAGAGATTAATTCAGTGCTCGTTCTTTTTCGCCCTCGATACACAAAAAAGGCAAATAATCCTTCTTTTTGTGTAAAATCACGGTGAAGCCGGTTGTCTCCAACGCGTCTATGAGGTCTTCAGTTTCATAAAAGTTAAATCCGTATTTTGTGGCTTTGATTTTTTTCAATGTTTCTTTTTCTCTAATTGAGAGAACAAAGGTGCCGCCTGGTTTTAATACACGCCTTACTTCAGCAAATGCGTCTGGCACATCTTCCCAAAAATAAACAGTATTGATGGAGATGATGTGATTAAAGGAATTGTCCGGGTAGGGGATGCGGTGAACGGAGCCTTGTTTAACCTCTAGCTTGTTCTCTGCTATTGCAGATTTGAAATTATGTTTCGAACAGCTCAAGGCTTTTTCTGAAATTTCCAGGCCGTGCATTTTAATGTCTGGGTGTTCATTTTCCAAAATTTCAAATGACAGCCCGCCACCAAAGCCGATGTCTAGAAATGTATCATCTGGTTTTAGGTCTAATAGCTTGATGGTTTCAGTGATGATGGTGGTGTTTTTTTTGTTGAGCGCTCTTAGAATAACATTCCCTAAAACACCATGTGGCTGGCTTAGCTGTTTGGCCAGTGTTTTTTTGAGTAGGTCTGCCACTTATTATTCCTCATATGATGGAGATTTAAGCACTTTGCTCTTCTTAACTTGGAGAAGAGTTCGCTTATTCATTGAGGTTAGGAATCGACTGATTCTGTGGTCAGACTGTGGCGTAGATATGCTGAAAGCAAGATAGTTCGTTAAGGCTTGTTAAGAAGTTTAGTTATTTTATTGGATTCTATAAGGATGTTAAAGACGGAAATTTTTAAGTTACTTTTGTAAGAACTTAATAAAACATTGCCTTTTATCAAGACTTTAGTCTACCTTTCGAAAGGGTGAGAAATATACAGTTTTTTCGTTAGTTTTTATATTGTGAGAGTTGTTGTGAGTAAGATTAATTCATATTTTTTTAAATTCAAAATTTCTGTAACTTTTATAATGTTNATTTTTAGNTTTTTTATAGTCAGTGAATTCTTCTCAANTGTTGCATCAGCAGAAACTATAAAAAAGAAACAAATTACTTCTTCTCAAGCAAAGCAGCATAGAAATCAGAAAACAGTCAGTGTTATTTCTGGAGGGGTAAATGGAACTTATATTCGATTTGCCACTGACATGTCTAATGTTCT
>JGI24723J26617_10001377_pt1 | contig 21591 bp, 21 predicted proteins | sample Cruoilmetagenom6_FD_26617 | JGI IMG/M metagenome (IMG submission 26617)
TCAATTAATACTTCAACTTTGTCACCAACAGCTAAGTTAGGGTTGTAACGGAACTCATTAAGAGAAATTACACCTTCAGACTTTGCGTTAATGTCAATAATTGCATCACGATCTGTGATTGTAATTACAGTACCTTCTACTACTTCGTCATCTAAAGTGTCAACGAAATTTTCTGATACTAATTTTTCAAACTCTTCTAATTTAGTGTCTGCAACNTGCTCAATTCCTTCTTCGTAATTGTGCCAATCGAACTCTTTTAAGAATTTTTCTGGATTTGCTTGAGCNTCAGAGATTACTGGAGCTTGTACTGCTTCAGTTGCTTCAACTTCAGCTTGATTTGTTTCTTTTTCAGACATGTGCTGAATTAAAATTTGTATTCTGTATCTTTTGAAAGATTAGCGAAAAATTTACAGAAGTTATTAATTATGATTTTTTCTTATCCCTTTTCTACTTTTCTTAACATCGCTAAAAAGGAGTGCAAAAGTACTATATATTATTCTGAAAACCAAACACTAATAATGTGACTTTATTTTAAGTCTTGTGTCTTATATAATAGTATATCATAATGATGCTTAGAAACATAAAAAAATGGCACATAATTTGGTATATTTACAATACTATTAACAATTAAAAACTTAAAACAATGGTTAAAGCAAAATATCAAGGTGTATTAGACTTAGGCGAAAAATTAAACATCCAAAACGGAGATGTTAGTGAAAAAGATGGAGTACTACAAGTAAAAGGTACTGCAGCGACACAATACGAAAAAAACTTAATTTGGGATAAAATTAAAGAAATAGGTGGTGTTGATCCTTCTGACATTATGGCCGACATAAAAGTAGCAGATGAATCTGTTTATGCAAGACATACAGTTGCTTCTGGTGAAACTTTAGGAAAAATTGCAAAGCATTATTATGGTGATGCTATGAAGTACAAAGATATCTTTGCTGCTAATTCTGATTTACTTAAGAATCCAGATGTAATTCATCCTGATCAAGAATTAATTATTCCTAATTTATAATAGGAAGATGAGAATTTATAGAAAAAGCGATAGACATTATGTTTATCGCTTTTTTTTTATCTTAGATTCCTTAATTAAAATAATAAATGAACTCTGCTAAATCTACCTTTTTAATTTTATTCTTATTAATAAATGCTCTATCATGTGATTCTTCTAGTGATGAAATCAATAATAGCACAACTGATGATTATAACTTGTTAGTTGTTGATGATTTAGGCAAAGTTTATGAAATTGGTAATAATACTGGTAACATAGAACAAACTGGTACAATTAACAAACAAATTGATGGAACCTTCCTTGGGTTAGGAACAATAACATCTACCGAGGATAAAATTTATGCTATTGAATATTTTTACNANCCAGGACCTGTAAATAACCTTTTAATTTTTGATAAACAAACGGGTACAACTGAAATAATTCGGTTAGAAATACCTGAAAATCTTATAGGTGATGAAAACGCTATAGCAGGCTTAACAACCTACGGCTCTAAGTTAATTGCTATTTTAACTGAAGATCTATATCTAAATAATAATATTAAAAATATGGTTTCAATTGACTTAGAAACTTATCAAATAGAAGACCTTGGTATTACTTTTTACGAAAATGGTATTACATCTATGGAATATACAAATGATAAGGTTTATATCTCAACAATAAATGAAGGATTTCTAGAAATAAATCTCAACACCAGTTCGGTTAATAATTTACAATTCAGCGACACTATAATTAACGGAGGCAAATTAGCTGTTATTGATAACAATAGAATAGCATTAATGCAGTTTGACCACAACAACAATATTACCAACGACTTTAAACCCGTAGAGTTAGATATAACAAATCAAACTTTTACCGATAAGTCAAATAATAATCTTTTTGGATATGCAACTCCTTCAGGAACGTCAATCTATAAAAATAACGAATATATTAATCTATTCTCATCTGCCGATTTAGAGATTTACTATGGTATTCTTAAATGTAATTTTGAAACAAATACTATTGATATGGTTACGATTAACTCTACAACAATCAANAGGAATATGGTAATAATAGGAACGGTAGATTAGTTTTTTTTGTTACTGTATTAAATCATTTGCCAAACCCACAATAGTTTCCAACTGCTCTTCTATGGTCAAATCAGAGTTATCAATTTCAATGGCATCCTCTGCTTTTACTAAAGGAGAATCTTCTCGTGTAGAATCTATATGGTCTCTAGTGGTTACATTTTCTAAGACATCTTCATAACTCAATTCATGACCACGATCTGTTAATTCTTTATAACGACGTTTGGCTCTAGTTTCTGCAGAAGCAGTCATAAATATTTTTAATTCAGCATCAGGAAAAACAACGGTTCCAATATCGCGTCCATCCATAACAATACCTTTATCTTTTCCCATGAGCTGCTGTTGTTCTACCAATTTTCGTCTTACAGCAGATAAAGTAGCTACAGGACTTACAAATTTAGAAACTTTAAGTGTTCTAATATCAGCTTCAATATTTTTACCATTTAAATAGACTTCGGCAAAACCAGCTGCCTTATTAAATTTAAAAGTAANACNAATATCTCCTAGCCTATTTATTAACTCTTTTTCTNTAAAAAAATCNTCTCCGATATACTCATGTTCTAAAGCAAAGTAAGTTACAGCTCTATACATAGCTCCTGTATCTACGTAAATATAATTTAGTTTTTTTGCTAATTGTTTAGCAACAGTACTTTTTCCTGTTGATGAAAAGCCATCTATAGCAATAACAATCTTTTTCATTGTTGATTTATTTAATTTATCTTCTTCGACCATCTAAATCTATTTGAAGTCCAAAAAAACTAGTGTTTGAAGCACTTGTATATCTTGCATGCGTATAACTAAAACGCATATTATTTAATTTAATACCAATACCTACTGAGAGGCCAGAAAAATTTCTTTGATCTACAATACGCAATTCTTCTGCTCGTCTAAAGTTATAACCTAATCTAACATTAAAACCTCCTTCGGGGAACAATTCTGCACCTAATATAAGGTGTCTTAATCCTTTATTTAAAAACCCTACTTTTTCTTGGGTTTGATTGCCATCTAAGTCGGTAGTAGCTCGTGCAGGATTAGAAACTCCAATAGGCCATTTTTGTAAATTCTCTAGTGTTAAATGCCAACGTAGAGGCACATTTTCTAGGGTTTGAGACATCCCAAAATTAATTTCAAAAGGCAAAGGTTCGTTTTGACCTGCATAAGTTGTAAACTGCGTTCCAATATTTCTAAGAGTTAAAGCGGCATGAAAATCGAGTTTTTCATTAATATACATAGCTCCTAAATCTACCGCACCACCAATAGAACTGTATTGTTCTAATCCAGAGGTTATAAGCTTTACATTGGCTCCAATATAGATATCTGTATACGGAATATTATAATTATAACCTACAGATAATGCTGCCTCATTTCCTTTAAAAGTCCCTGTTGAATTACCATCAACATCGTAACCATCAAAAGTGCCATAATTAACATATGTAATACCTGCATGAAAGGTTTGNACGTGTCTGTCCCACGTATAAGCATAAGCTGCTGTTCCGTATGTAATTCCNCCTAAATGGCTAGAAACATTAACAGCTAACTGATTGTGCATTTGGTAATTTATAGAAGCCGGATTGTAAAGTGCTTCTGTAACATCATGATCAAAGTTAGTAATGATTTTTCCACCTAAAGCAGCTTGTCTTGGTGAGGATACTAAATTCAAAAATTGATAAGTGGCCTCACCACCCAATTGCGCGAGCATAGGCAGAGAAGAAAGCATTAAAAATAAGGTAGTAATCCTCTTAATCATAGATTTTGCAAAATAACTAAATCTATCTTAAAACGATGATATGATTTTTTTATTTTTTGAGTGTTGTAGTTTTCTATTTTAACTGTAGTTTTTGACCTATTTTAATGGTATTACTTGTTAATCCATTTAAACGTTTAATTTCATCTACAGTTGTTCCACTATGTAAAGCAATACGATATAAGTTATCTCCTTTTTTCACAATCCAAACAGACAGGTCGCTAACTTCTTTTGATGTATTAAAATCAGTAACACGAAGTTTTTGACCTACTTTAATTAAATTTGAATGTAAGTTATTCTGATTTTTTAAATCCTCTACCTTTAAATTATATCGTTTTGCTATACTGTATAAAGTTTCATTTAATGCTACAATATGAATGCTTGAATGGTTACTTTCTGAATTGCTTTCATAAGTAGTTTTATGTTCAACTTCAACTGTTGGATCTGTAACTGCGTCAAAGTTTTTTACACGAAGACTTTGTCCTTTATCTATTAATGTTGTCTGTAAATTATTAGCGCGTTTTAGTTCGGTTAAAGAGACCTTGTATGTTTTAGAAACATCTAATAAAGTCTCNTTAGGTTGAACAATATGAAAATCGGAATCCACAGCCTTAACAATAGTGTCTTGCTTTTTTGTTTCATCCGTTNNCGGTGTTTTTACATTGTTTTCAATTTTAGCTTTTACTAAAGTAATTTCACCAGTTGCAACATTTAATTTTGCAGGTTTTCCGTCTAATAGCACATCTTTATACTCTACTTTAGATTGTGCGATTAGACTTATATTTACTGCTAGAATAAATACAACTGATAAAATAACTTTAAAGCTTTTTCGCATTTTTAACTTTTTGATTTGTAAGCGCTAGTTTTAAAACATCGCTCATATCTGTAACGTAATGAAACGTTAATCCTTTCAGATATTCTGGCTTAATCTCCTCTATATCTCTTCTATTATCTTCACAAAGTAAAATCTCTTTAATACGTGCACGCTTGGCTGCTAATATTTTTTCTTTGATACCTCCAACAGGTAATACTTTACCTCGTAATGTAATCTCACCAGTCATGGCTAAACTCTTTTTTACTTTACGCTGTGTAAACAAAGATACTAAAGAAGTTAACATAGTAACACCTGCACTTGGTCCATCTTTAGGAGTTGCTCCTTCTGGAACGTGAATGTGAACATTATATTTTTCAAACACTTCTGGATTAATACCAAATTCATCTGCATTTGCCTTAATATATTCCATAGCAATTGTAGCAGACTCCTTCATTACTTTACCTAAGTTTCCTGTAATAGATAGCGCTCCTTTTCCTTTAGATAAAATTGATTCAATAAAGAGAATATCTCCACCTACGCTTGTCCATGCCAATCCTGTTACAACACCTGCAACATCATTGTTTTCGTATTTATCGCGCTCCATTCTTGGACTTCCTAGAATTTCAATAACATCTTCATTTGTAACCTTAACGTTATACGTTTCTTCCATTGCAATATTTTTTGCTGCATAACGCACCATTTTTGCAATTTGCTTTTCTAAACCTCTAACGCCAGATTCACGTGTATAACCTTCAACTATTTTTTCGAGTTGTGGCTTTGCTATTTTTAAGGCTTTATCGTCTAAACCATGTTCTTTTAATTGCTTTGGTAGTAAATGACGTTTAGCAATCTCTACTTTTTCTTCAATAGTATAGCCTGTTACATTAATAATCTCCATACGATCTCTTAATGCTGGCTGGATTGTATTCATGTTATTAGCCGTCGCAATAAACATCACTTTAGATAAATCATATCCCATTTCTAGGAAATTATCGTAAAATTCATTGTTTTGTTCGGGATCTAATACTTCTAACATAGCAGAAGATGGGTCACCTTGATGACCTGTAGATAATTTATCTATTTCATCTAATACAAATACAGGATTAGACGTTTGAGCTTTCTTTAAACTCTGAATAATTCGTCCTGGCATAGCACCAATATANGTTTTTCTATGGCCTCTAATTTCTGCTTCATCGCGNAAACCACCTAATGAAATACGCACATACTCTCTTCCTAAAGCTTCGGCAACAGACTTCCCTAAAGACGTTTTACCAACACCTGGAGGTCCATAAAGACATAATATTGGAGACTTCATATCATTTCTAAGCTTTAAAACGGCTAAATACTCAATGATTCTCTTCTTTACGTCTTCTAATCCAAAATGGTCACGGTCTAAAATTTTCTGTGCTCGTTTTAAATCAAATTTATCCTTGCTAAACTCATTCCATGGTAAATCTAAGAATAGGTCTAAGTAATTACGTTGAATAGAATACTCGGCAACCTGAGGATTCATACGTTGCATTTTTGCCAATTCTTTATCAAAATGCTCTTTTACCTTATCGTCCCATTTCTTTTTCTTAGCACGAGCTTTCATATCTTCAATTTCTTCACCAGAAGACACTCCGCCACCCAATTCTTCTTGAATGGTTTTCATTTGTTGGTGCAAGAAATACTCACGTTGTTGTTGGTTCATATCACTCTGAACCTTAGACTGAATATCATTTTTAAGTTCTAGTTTTTGATATTCAAGATTCATGAATTTCAAGGTTTGAAGTGCACGCTCCTTTAAATCGTTAATCTTTAACAATTCTTGCTTTTCCTCTACTCTAAGATTCATGTTAGACGACACAAAATTCACCAAGAACGAATCNCTTTCNATATTCTTAATTGCAAAACTTGCCTCAGACGGAATATTAGGACTTTCNTTAATAATGTCTAAAGATAAATCCTTAATAGAATCTATAATTGCTCTAAATTCTTCATTCGCTTTTGCTGGTTTTGCTTCAGGAATATCAGAAATTGTTGCCGTTAAATAAGGCTTCTCAGAAATTACTTTGTTAATAGAAAAACGCTTTTTACCTTGAATAATAACTGTGGTATTACCATCTGGCATTTTTAATACCTTTAAAATACGTGCAACCGTTCCGGTTTTGTATATGTCTTTAGCTGTTGGATTTTCTACCGCCTCATCCTTTTGAGAGACTACACCAACGACTTTACCTCCTTTGTTTGCGTCATTAATTAATTTAATTGAAGCATCACGTCCTGCTGTAATTGGAATAACTACACCAGGAAATAAAACCGTATTTCGCAATGGTAAAATTGGTAACGACTCTGGTAACGATTCGTTATTTATTAACTCTTCATCTTCTGGTGTCATCAATGGAATTAATTCTGAATTCTCATCGAAATCCTGAAATGACAGATTGTCTAAATTTAAAAATTTTGATTTTTTCATATATATTTTCTAGCCATTCTGTCATTAACATCAACAGAACAACATTATTTTAAATGTATTAATAATTAACTTTACACTGAATATCAATTTGTTATAAGATATTCAAAGTTATTCACACTGTTATATTTTCAATTGTTATGCCATTACCTTTATAACGACATAAAACTTTTTTCATTTTAAACTGTAACACTTAAAAAAAAACTCCATCTATAAGTAAAAGCAATTGTTTTTTGACATCAACCAATCAAAATATCGAACAGTTATTACAACTTTGTCAATCTGGAAACCAACGTGCACAGTTGGAAGTTTACAACAGATACAACAAAGCTATGTATAACACAGCAATTAGAATTGTAAAAGATTCTTTTAAAGCTGAAGACATTATGCAAGAGTCTTTTTTAACNGCTTTTACNAAATTAAACACTTTACAAGACGTCAACTTGTTTGGCGCATGGCTAAAACGTATTGTTATAAACAACAGTATTAGCTATTATAATAAAGTGGTTAAACAAAATGAAGTGCCTTTAGAAAATGTCCTTTATAAAGTTGAAGACCATCAAGGTATTGATGAAGACCNTCATAAAAATGAAAAAGTTAAACANATAATGAGCGCAATGAAAACCTTAAANCCCAATTACAGTTTAGGATTATCATTACACTTAATTGAAGGGTATGATTATGAAGAAATCTGTGACATCATGGATATTTCTTATGCCAATTGTAGAACAATGATTTCGAGAGCGAAAGAAAGTTTACGTAAAAAAATAATGCAAACCGCTTAATAAAAAAACTATGGAAAAGAATACTATAGATGATTTATTTGATGACCTAAAGGGTCGTTTTGATATAAGCGAACCTAATCAAGGGCATGAAAATAGATTCTTAAATAGATTGAACGCAAATGATTTGGCTTCAACCAAAACTAAAGAACAATTGCGTTTTAACTGGAAACCTTTTTTAGCCATTGCAGCATCAATAATTATTTGTTTTGGTTTATTTGCAACATTACAAAATCAGCCAGAAAATTTAGATTTAGCTAGTGTATCTCCAGAAATGTCTGCTACACAAGATTTCTTCACAATTACTATTGAAAACGAATTAAAGAAACTAAACAACGCACGCTCACCTTTAACTGAACAAATTATTTCGGATGCTTTAATGCAAATTCAACTCTTAGAAAAAGAGTATCAAAATTTAAAAACAGATTTAACTGAAAGCGGAAAAAACCAACGTGTTATTTATGCGATGATCTCTAACTTTCAAAATAGAATAGACATTTTAAACACCGTTTTAGAACAAATTGAAACGATTAAAGAACTTAAAACAAATACAAATGAACCTAAACATACAATTTAAAATAGCTTTTTTATGTCTACTCCTTCCGAGTATTGTATTAGCACATACAAATAAAGACATTGTAAAATCTAGCAAAGAAAAAATCATAAAAAAGTCCTTTAATGTATCTCCTAACGCTACATTAAAAGTAGATAATAGTTATGGAAGTATTGATGTTATTACCTGGAACGAAAATAGNATAGACTTTGATATTCTTATTAAAGTNACAGGTAATGATACCGAAAAAGTACAAGAGCGATTAAATGGCATCACTGTTGATTTTTCAGCGACTAAAGACTTGGTTTCTGCTATCACTAAAATAAGCAAAACTAAAAGTAGTTGGTGGAATTGGGGAAAAAATAAAAGTATTCAGTTAGAAATTAAATATGTAATAAAAATTCCTATTTCTAATAATGTAAACCTTGATCAAGATTACGGTTCTATTAACTTAGATAGACTTAATGGTGTTGCAACTATTAATTGCGATTACGGAAAAATTACCACCAAAGAATTGATGGCAGATAATAACGATATCAGATTTGACTACAGCAGTAACTGCTATTTTGAATACATAAAAAGTGGTAAAATAACAGCCGATTATAGCGGATTTACAGTTGCAAAAACCAACAACTTAATCGTAAAAGCAGATTACACAAAATCCATTATAGAAGTTGCAGAAAATGTAGAATATAATTGTGATTATGGCTCATTAAAAGCCGACAATATCAATAATTTTAGTGGCAAAGGTGATTATCTAACATTACGTTTAGGAAATGTCTTTAAAAATGTAAAAATTGATGCCAACTATGGCTCAATAAAAATTGACAGAATGGCGTCAAAAGCACAAAATATTGATATTGATGCAGATTTTACAGGCATTACAATTGGACACGATGCCAATTACAACTTTGATTTTAATATCGAATTAGAATTCGCATCCTTACGAGAATCAGATGGTTTTAATTTTACCAATAAAGAAATTGACCATACTGAGAAAAAATACAACGGTTATTATGGCTCTCAAAATTCTGGAAATAATGTTAAGATAGACTCTGAATACGGAAGTGTTACCTTTAAAATAAACTAGTTACCAAGTTTTGTTTTTAGAATAATCACTATAAAAAGCCCTGCAAACTTGTAGGAATAAAAAATAAACATCAAATCAAAAACTAAAAAAACATGAAACTATTACAATCAATCACAGTACTCGTATTTGTATTATGCGCAACAACTTCTAACGCCCAAAAATGGAAAAAAATAAAAGGGGATGGCAACATTACAACCGTAAAAAGATCTACGGACTCTTATAACGGCTTAAAAGCTGCAGGATCTATGGATTTTAAATTAGTGCAAGGTACAGAAGGTAACATCACAATTAAAGGAGATTCTAATTTAATGGATTACATTGTAACCGAAGTAAAGAGCAATATACTCTATGTTAAGGTTAAAGAAAAATACAACCTAAAACCAAGCCAAACCATTATTATCACCATACCTTATGAATCTATTAATTCTGTGTCGCTTGCCGGTTCTGGTGATGTTGAAAATTCAGGTACTATAAAAGCAGATGAATTTGATGTGGCTTTAGCAGGTTCTGGCGATATAGATTTAAATATTGAANCGCAACATATAGATAGTAGAATTGCTGGCTCTGGTGACATTGAACTTAAAGGCTCTACTAAAAACCTAATCACTGTTGTAGCAGGTTCAGGAGACTTTGATGGTGAACATTTAAAAAGCATCAATGTAGATGCTAAAATATCTGGTTCTGGNGATATAAATGTGGTTTGTAACGGAGAACTTAAAGTAAAAATAGCAGGTTCTGGAGATGTAAAATACTCAGGACAACCAACAAAAAAAGACACTAAAATCTCCGGTTCTGGCAGTGTTAGTAACTAAGATTTTATTCTAAAAAAAAGCCACTTAAAATTAAGTGGCTTTTTTTTAAGACATTAAAACATTTTTAAAATATATAAAGTCTTAAGATTTTTTTACCAGTACACTGTTAATAACTCAAATAAACTAAGCTTAATTTAAACTCTAAATTGAGCTTCTTTTTTTAAATTTGTATTCTAGATTTTTAAAATTAGTTAGCAAAAGCAAATTCAGTATAAACCTTGGAACACTTTGTAGTATCAGCGCGTAAATACAGACCACAAACCTTTAAGGATGTTGTGGGCCAGCAGGCTATTACAAACACGTTACTTAATGCTATTGAAAACAATCATTTAGCTCAAGCCTTATTATTTACAGGTCCTCGTGGAGTTGGTAAAACAACTTGCGCTCGTATATTGGCTAAAATGATTAATAGTGATGAAAACACAAGTGAAAACGAAGACTTTGCTTTCAATATTTTTGAATTAGATGCAGCGTCAAATAACGGTGTAGACCAAATAAGAGAACTTACNGATCAAGTACGTATTCCACCACAAGTTGGTAAATACAAAGTATATATCATTGATGAGGTTCACATGTTGTCTCAAGCCGCTTTTAATGCCTTTCTAAAAACATTAGAAGAGCCACCCAAACATTGTATCTTTATTTTAGCAACTACTGAAAAGCATAAAATCATTCCAACAATACTATCACGTTGTCAGATTTTTGATTTTAAACGTATAACGGTTTCTGATGCTAAAGACTATTTAAAATATATAGCCAAAGAACAAGGCATTACAGCAGAAGATGACGCACTTCATATTATTGCTCAAAAAGCAGATGGAGCCATGCGTGATGCACTGTCTATTTTTGATCGCGTAGTTAGTTTTTCTGGAAAGAATCTAACAAGACAAGCCGTTACTGAGAATTTAAACGTTCTTGATTACGAAACCTATTTTACAAGTACAGATTTAATATTAGAAAATAAGATTCCAGATTTATTAGTTCAATTTAATACCATACTATCTAAAGGATTTGACGGGCACCATTATATTGCTGGTTTAGCTTCACACTTTAGAGACCTTATGGTTTGTAAAAATCCTGCAACCATTCCTTTATTAGAAGTTGGTGAAGACACTAGTCTAAAATACCAAGAACAATCACAGAAAACATCACATAGTTTTCTTATGGAAGGGATTCGGTTAGCTAATGACTGTGATCTCAAATACAAAACCAGTAAAAATCAACGCTTACTAGTTGAGTTAACACTTATGCAACTTGCCTCTATCACTTTTGATGGAGAAAAAAAAAATCTTAGGCACTTCATAATTCCGCCTTCGTATTTTAAAGCCAAAGGCATCACTCCTATTNCTGTTACAAAACCTAAAGCAGAAGTTAAAACTCCTGAGCGTAAAACAACCATAGGCTCACAAGCAAAACCTAAGGAAACTGTAAACGAGCCCGTTATTAAGATCCCAAAAATTTCTATTAACAAACCAAAATCATCAACCTCTGGTTTATCCTTAAAGAGTATAAGAGAAAAGAAAGAACATCAATTACGTCAAATGGATGTCGTAATTGATGAAGATGCATTACCAAAAGAACCGGTTACACAAGAAGCCTTAGACGAAGCTTGGAAAATATACACCGAAAAAATGAATAAGAAAGGTGAAAAAATTATGGCTTCTATTTTACANATGGATCAGCCAAAATTAAAGGGCACCACCATTTATTTAACCTATTCTAATAATACCAATAAGATTGAATTGCAACGTGCCGAGTTTCCGCTAATGGCATTTTTAAAGAAAAGGTTGCTTAATTATGATCTTAAGCTAGACATAACTGTTAACGAGGAAATAGCAAAAAAATACGCATTTACACCTTTAGAAAAATACGAGAAATTGAAAGAAAAAAACCCTAATATTGAAGTTTTACGACAAACTTTTGGGTTAGATATCTAGCAGAACTCCATTAATCTCATCAGTAATGATTGAAATAGATGTATGTTTAAAATTAATTGTCATTTTTTTTAAATTGAATGAATGAAAAAAAATTTACCTTTAATCATTATTATTGCGAGTGCCATTCTAATCATTGCTCACTTTATATTCGTAGAAAAATTTGATCATGGCTTTTGGTTATCAACACTTTCTAGTGTATTAATTATTATATCTATGGTTTTAACAATTAGAGAAAGNAAAAAATAATTCACCTAAAGATGAAACATTTACTAGGAATTTTAATAATCGTCGCCTCAATTACCTTCATGAACTGCGAAGGCCGAAGAACACAAAGTCAAGCTTTATCTAAAAGTATTGAAAAATTCAAAAAAANGGTCAATTTTGAAACCAATGTTTACATTCCTAAAACTTATATAGAACAAGAAACAGATACATTGCTTAGCAATGGTTATCATGTAAAAATAAAGACCTATACAGACACGTCTAATGCTGTACATTTTTCAAAAATAAAAGACACTATTAATTACCAAACATATTATAGAAATTTCAAATTTGATATTAGTGTTTCAAAAGACAACAAACTAATCTATCATGAGCGTTTTGATAAGAAAAAAGTAAACAAAGCCTTTAATTACAGTACTAATTTAGTTTCGGGTTCAGAATTATATAATTTTGATGCGCTTGCCGTTTTAAAATCTATTAATGTTAATGACGACCCTACATACACAAACATGGTGTTAATAGATATTACGTATGCTATTCCAGAATCAGATAGATACGCTTCTCACACATTGTTTATAGACGAAAAAGGGAAGTCAAATATTGTTCAAATTGAAGTAAAATAATTTATGTTAGGACTAAAATTACCAACCGATCCAAGATGGGTTAATATCGTTGAAAAGAATATTGAAGATATATTAACAGACCACGCCTATTGTGAACAAAAAGCAGCAAGTACAGCTATTTCGCTAATTGTAGGTTTTCCAGAATACACGGAACTCGTACAGGAGATGATAGCTTTAGTAGAGGAAGAAATGAGCCATTTTAAAATGGTACACGATAAAATCATAGAAAATGGTTGGACGCTTGGTAGAGACCGTAAAGACGATTATGTACTAGCACTTATAAAATTCTTTCCTAAAGGAGGAAGCAGAACAACACAACTAGTTCATAGACTTTTATATGCCGCATTAATTGAAGCTCGTAGTTGCGAACGCTTTAGGTTATTGTCTGAAGAGCTAGAAGACAAAAAATTGGCGAAATTTTACCGCAAACTAATGATTAGTGAAGCAGGTCATTACACCATGTTTTTAAATTTTGCTAGAAAATATGGAGACAGAAAAGAAGTTGACGACAAATGGGACGCATTACTCGATTATGAAGCTGAGATTATGAAAAACTTAGGCAATAAGGAAACAATACACGGTTAAGTTAAAGGTTATTGATAACCAACTTAACAGATTTAAAACAAAAAAACGACCATTAAAATTGATGGTCGTTTTTTATATTTAAAATAAATTCAGAATTCTTAAAACAAACTCTCAATTATCTTCTCGTCAGTAATGCCTTCAGCTTCTGCTTTGTAATTTTTAATAATTCTATGTCTTAGAATTCCCGTTGCAACAGCTTGAACATCTTCAATATCTGGTGAGAATTTTCCTTTCGTAGCAGCATGAGTTTTAGCAGCTAAAATTAAATTCTGAGAAGCCCTTGGTCCTGCTCCCCAATCTACAAACTCTTTTACAATATCTGCAGCTGTATCTTCTTTTGGTCGTGTTTTCCCCACTAAAGATACTGCATATTCAATAACATTATCTGCAACAGGTATACGACGAATTACATTTTGAAAATCGATAATTTCTTGTGCTGTATATAACGCATTTACCGAAGATTTAATATCTGTAGTTGTTGCTTTAACCACATCAACCTCTTCTTGAAACGATGGGTATTGTAAATTAATAGAAAACATAAAACGGTCTAATTGTGCTTCTGGNAAAGGATATGTTCCTTCTTGCTCAATTGGGTTTTGTGTCGCTAAAACAAAATATGGTAAACTTAACTTATATTGATGACNAGCTACTGTAACCGATCGTTCTTGCATCGCTTCTAATAAGGCTGCTTGCGTTTTTGGCGGAGTTCTNTTAATCTCATCTGCTAAAATAATATTAGAGAATATTGGTCCTTTTATAAATTTAAACTGACGATTCTCATCCAAAATTTCACTACCTAAAATATCACTAGGCATTAAATCTGGAGTAAACTGAATACGCTTAAAATCTAAACCTAAAGCTTGTGCAATAGTGTTAACCATTAAGGTTTTTGCCAAACCAGGAACACCTACTAAAAGCGAGTGACCACCAGAAAATATGGAAATTAATACTTGACTAACAACCTCATCTTGACCAATGATGACTTTAGCAACTTCTTGTTTTAGCGCTGCATATTTTTTTACAAATTTTTCAATTATAGCAACATCAGACATACTCTATTCTTTTTTTAACCAATTACTTTGAAAATCACAATCTCTATACTCTCCATTAATCTTAATGTAAGTATTTAAAATGGTTTCCTTTTGCCATTTTGCAACAGCCTTAATTTGTTTGTCTTGTAAAGCAAGATTTTTAATTTTTAAATAATCCTTTGCAAAATCTGCCTCATGATCGTCTATACGATCTGTAACGGTTAAAATTTTAAACTTTAATCTGTTGATACGATCTTCATCTTGTAAAACCTCACTGATTTCACCATCTTTTAAATCTTGAATTTGAGAATACAATTCAGGATCCATTCGGGTTAACTCAAAATTAAAATCCTGCGTTGTAGGATTTGTCATCTGACCACCTTCGTATTTCGTTTCTTTTTGATCACTAAATTCTCTTGCCGCTTCAGCAAAAGTTAATGTACCATTTATAATTTTCTCTCTAATCTCTTCAATTTTATCCTTAGCTTCTTTTATAGCATCTTGAGTTAATTCTGGACGTAATAAAATATGTCTTACATCATACTCTTGACCTCTAATTTTTTCTAAGTATATAATATGNTATCCAAAATCGGTTTCAAAAGGTTCTGAAATTTCTCCTTCTTGCATTGAAAAAGCAACATCTCTAAACTCTTTTACCATTCTTGGCTGTTTTCTATTCAATGTATATTTTCCTCCNGTAGCTTTAGANCCAGAATCTTCTGTATAAAACAACACTTTAGTTGTAAAACTNGAACCGTTTTCTTCTACATCTGTTTTAAATCCTTTTAGCTTATCAATAACAGCTTGTTTTGCTTCTTCTGTTACTTTTGGAATAATTACAATTTCAGCCAGCTTTAATTCAGTACCAAAGACTGGTCGTTCGTCTTTTGGTATATTATTAAAAAAGGTTCTAACTTCTTCTGGTGTTACTTCTATATCTCCTGTAACCTTAGCTTGCATTTCTTGAGCGAGATAACCGTTTTTATTAATCTCAAACATTTCATCTCTTAAGGCTTGNTCTGATTCTTTTTTATACAGTTTAAGCAACCTATCCATATCACCATTTAGCTGACCNAAAATACCTTGTATTTGTTGATCTACTCGGCTTTGAATATATAATTCATTAACTATAACACTATCTTGTATAGCTTGATGTGCATATAATTTACTTTCTAGTAAACTTCCAAAAAGTTCACATCTGGTAATATCTTTTAAATCTGCTCCTTGAGCTTTTAATTGTGCTATTTCTCTGTCTAAATCAGATTCTAGAAGAATAAAATCACCAACAACAGCCGCAACACCATCTGCTTTAATACGTGTTTTATTAACAACACTATCTTTTGGTTGCTCTACTTGTTGTACTTCATCATTAATGATTTCTTGAGCATTGCTAAAGTTTAATGACATAAAACAAACTAAAAGGCTTGCTTTAATTATAAGTTTGGAATTTATTGTTTTTAATTGCATCTTTTGTAATATCATTTTCGAGTTGCTTGATGAGCTCTAATTTTCTTTTGTTTATAACAATTTTGTTAATCGACGTTTCTACATAATCTAAAGGCGCATAATCGTTTTGAAGACGTACGTCATTAACTTGCATCAAATATAGGTTTAATGAATCTTTGAGCTGTAAGAAATTAGTTTTTTTTAACAGTTGATTTTTATTTGAACTATTTATGATTGGTATTTTCTCTGAGACACGATTGAGTTTAATCCAAATAGAGTCATTCAAAGAATAAGATCTAAATTGAACAGAGATAGAGTCTAAATACGCTTTATCCTTAGCTTCGAAGCGTTTAAAACGTTTTTTTATAGTATCTAAATTAATAGGNTTTAATGGCAAACTGATATACCTAAACTGTATTAAATCGTCATTNAGCTTAAATGATTCTTTATTAGCTTCATAAAATAATTCTGCTTCCTTGTGCCCTACTATAGTGTCTATNTTTTTTTTNACTAAACCNTCTAAATAAGCTTTAGCATATAAATCGTTTTTATATTGCTTTACTAATTTAGAAAACTCATTTTGTTTNTCTTCAGAAAGGTTTAGCAAAGCACCATCCATTAAAAGCAATTGTCTTGCCCAACGGTTAATGTATGCATTGACCATTAAAGTACTATCTTCTTTAGAGGTTCCTTTTGGCACTACATCTTTAAGATCCTCTTTATAGAGGTAACTTTCGTTAACTCTGGCAATTGGTTCTAAATCGTCTGACTTTTTAAAAAAATCACAACTATTAAAAANTAAACCAAAGAGAAATATGTATAGTGTATGTTTCAAAAAATATAAATTAGTTTCCTATTTTAGTCTTAACTGTTTTAAGAACGTCTTGATTAATTTCTACCTTAAAACGCTTGTATAATTCATTAATCCAATTGGTTTCTATTTCCTCTTGGTAATTATTAATTACATTTCCTTTAGCTTCTTCCAATGTTTTTTGTCCTGCTGGTAAAACCGCTTTTACATCTATAACATGAAAGGCTTCATTATGTTCATATACTTTAGAAACGCCTTTTACAGCTTTAAAGTCTGAAGGCAAAATAGGATCATCTGTTTTGTATGTTCCTTTTGTAAAAATCACATTTTGCTTGTCTTTAGTGTTTACTGCTTTTTTAATTTCGTCTTCAGATTTTCCTTTCTTCATCAGCTTAAGGATCTTCTTCATGCTAGATTTTTCTGCAGAAGAAGCAATAACCACATCTACTCTATCACTCCATTGATACTTAGATTTGTTTTTATTGTAGTAAGCTTCTAAACCTAAAGTGTCTTTTGCGGCTTTATTCCACACTTCTTTTTCCATAAGGTCAAATAGCAATAATCCATCTCTATACTCTTTTAGGATGTTTGCAAATTCTTGGTTCTCTTCTTCTAAATTATCTTCTCTATATTTAAAAATTGAGTTTTCAAAAAAGCTTTCGAACTCCTTATCTATTACAATAGCAAAAGGTGTTTTTTTNCCTGCGTATATACGTTGTGCTTTTATTAAGTGATTTCCAAATTCTTGGTAAGTAAANGGTCTACTATTAATANAAAAAACGGTNTCATNCGTTTTAAAATTNTCTGGTAATTTCCAAGAACGATTATAAAAATCATTGTTTAGTAACTTTGTGAAGTAAGGCTTAGCATCTGNACTATATGTTATTTCATATTGCTTCTTAAGCTTATTTAACATCGCTTCATTAATCAATTTAGATCTCGAATCTCTTTTTACTTTAGCTTCAAAAGATNCTTTTACATCTTCAAATGATTCTATAGGACTTAGTTTAATACGTTTTACAATGTGCCAACCATAAGCACTTTTAAAAGGTTCACTAACATCNCCATCATTTTTTAAAGCAAAAGCCACGTCTTCAAATTTTGCAGAACTTAACTGTCCGCTTTTAAAAGGTTTTATTTCGCCACCATTAGCAGCCGAACTTCTATCTTCAGAAAATTGCTTTGCCAAAGCCTCAAAGCGTTCACCTTGTTTTAGTTTCTTATAAATTTCCTTAATACGTTGCTCAGGATTATGTAACGAATCTTTAGTGGACTTTAAGTTTACCATAATATGAGCAGCAGAAATGGTTCCTCTAGATTTTCGCTTATCATTAACTTTAACAACATGGTAGCCAAATTGGGTTCTAAAAGGCATTGAAATTTCACCTACAGCAGTATTAAACGCGGCAGATTCAAAATCGTAAACCATCTTAAAAGCAGAAAAATANCCTAAGTCTTCAATAAAGATCGTACTACCATTGTGCATTTCTGTCTTTACTTTGTCAAAGCCCTCTTTTAAAGCTCGTTCTCTTAAAGCTAATACTTCATTGTAAGCTTTTAAGGTGTCTTTTGCTGTCTCCTCTAAACGCACTAAAATATGAGAAGCATTAATATCTATATTACTACGATCATAAGCNTCTTTGACCAAAGCTTCTGTAACTTCGTTTTCTGAAATATAATTTTTTATTAATTGCTTTTTATATCTCGAAAATTCACGTTTATAGGTTTCATCTTCATTAATTTTTAAACGCTTAGCCTCTTTTAGCTTTAATTGATATTCAGTAAATAATTTTAAATAGCCATCAACATCTTTTTGGCTTTCATCTTTTACTAAATCTAAATTTTTGTTATAAACTCTTAAAAATTCTGAGGCCATAATTGGCTCACCATCTACTTTTAGAAGCAGCTCATCTTTATCTTGAGAAAAAGTAAAATTCAGTGTAAAAAGCACTAAAAACAAACATCTGTATTTAAGACTCATAATTTATTCTTCTATATTATTGTGAAATGTATTCGTTTTTCAAACTCAGCAAAAATAACATAAATAGCTTATTTAACAAGCAGTTTAAAAGGCATTATTTTAATAGTTTTTACGTTTTGCATAGCAAAAATCGCACTAGATTTACAGGCTGTATTATTTTACAACCTTTCAACACTAAAATTGTAATAATTTAAAAAGATGATTTTAACAATTAAAACTGTTTAACGTCGATTAGTTAAAACTATTGCTAATGGTTTTAATACATTTATAAAAATTCCCTCAGCATGCGGTATACCACTGAAATATTAATTAAAAAACCCATTTCAGAAGTCATAAAAAAACTAAAATCCTCCGATAATTTAAAACATTGGCAAGAAGGCTTAGTTAGTACAGCACATATTTCTGGTACACCAAATGAACTTGGAGCAAAAATGCGACTGAACTATAGTTTTGGAAAACGTAAAATGGAAATTATAGAAACCGTTACCATGCAAGATTTTCCTAATAAAATTTACAGTACTTATACAACCAAAGGCATTCGCAATATACAAGAAAACCATTTTAAATCGATTGAAAATGAGTTTACAAAATGGATTTCTATAAATGAGTTTCAACCTACAAATTTTAAAATGAGCATGATGTTGCTTTTAATGCCTAAAGCTTTTAAAAAACAGACAAAAACGTATATGACTAACTTTAAAAATTTTGTAGAAAAAGGAACCTCTGTTTACAATAAAGAATAAAAAAATTACAACAATGCGGAAATTAAAATTAATATGGGATTTTAGAGGACCTGCTGGNCAGAAAACGGCAGAGCATCATTTAATACACTTAAAAGAATATATTGCAATTAACAAATTAAACATTACAATTACTGGTGTTGAATCTATAAGTGATATGCACAGTTTAGCATATTTAGTAGTTGATGAATCTGAAATGAAACCCATTAGAGACGCTTTAAAACCTCATAGAGGACAAGTGTATTCTGAAGCATAAATAAGTTCTTTTTTACTCCAAACAAATACCAATCACTAATTCAACCCACTAAATACCAGTGATTTGAGTTTTCAAAAACTTTCAACTACCTTCGTTTAAAATTGAATAGCATACCTACATCTCGTTTCTTTACGTATTTAAATGCTTTTTACCCGTGAATTATTAACGGTAATTTACAATTTTGCTAACCGCAAATTAAATGTTAGTTATGAAAAAAATTATACCAATACTCTTTTTACTATTGCTATTAGGTTGTAGTGAAGACAGACGCGTTTCTGAGACACCAGAACCATCAACAAACCTCCCAATAATATCAATAACAACCGAGAACCTATCACCTATTGTTTCTAAAGAAGACTATTTAAATGGAAGCTTAGAAATATCAGGAGAAGGTATTGACAACAACCTATTAGCTGATCTCAAAATTAGAGGTAGAGGAAATACAACTTGGAATTTCCCTAAAAAACCATATCAAATAAAATTTGACTCTAAAGAAAGTGTTTTAGGAATGCCTGAAGACAAAAAGTGGATTTTATTAGCAAATTATACAGACAAAACAATGCTACGAAATGAAGTCGCATTTGATTTGAGCAGATTTAGCGATTTAGACTGGACTCCAGAGAGTCGTTTTGTTGAACTTTTTATAAATAGCGAATATTTAGGCGTCTATCAGATTACCCAAAAAGTAGAAGAATCTTCCAATAGAGTAAATATTGGAGACGATGGTTATTTACTAGAGGTAGATCAACTTTCTAGACTAGACGTAGACGACGTTTATTTTGAAACAAGTCATTATTTATTCAACATTAAAGAACCTAGCCTCAATGCTGGAGACAATGCGTATAATATTATAAAAAACTATATCGAATTAACCGAAAGCGTACTCTTAGGAGACAATTTTAGCGACCCTATTAATGGATATGCTAAATATATAGATGTAGACTCTTTTATAGACTGGTATCTTGTAAATGAAATAACAAAAAATAATGATGCTATCTTTTACTCTAGTGTTTATATGAACTACATCCCTGGCGGTAAATTAAAAATGGGACCAATATGGGATTACGACATTAGTCTTGGTAACATTAACTATAACGGAAATGATACTACAGATGGGTTTTGGATTAAAAATGCCACTTGGTATTCTCGCCTTTTTGAAGATCCTATTTTTGTTGAAAAAGTAAAATCTAGATTTAATTATTTTTATAACAATAGAAGTCTTTTTCAAGAAAAAATTAACTCAAATTCTTCCTTTTTATATGAAGCACAAGAAAGAAACTTTAATACTTGGCCCATTTTAGGCGTCTATGTTTGGCCTAACAATGTCTTTTACCCAACATACGACGAAGAAGTCACCTATCTAGATCAGTGGCTTAATGATAGATTAGAGTGGCTTAACACCTCCTTCAATAATTTGTAATTTACTTTTTTATGCACTAAAGCTCCATGAGGATTTTATCNTATTAAATCTTTATTTTGAGTTTTTCATTCGCACAAAGTCAAAGCCCCCCAACCAATAAAGCTCCTTGCTCTTTTGAAGTAACCAAAAACCAACTAACCGCTAATAAATTAACTTTAAAATGTGCTGCACTTTTTAAAAACAAACCTTTTGAATTTGAAAACTTTA
>JGI24723J26617_10001386_pt1 | contig 21487 bp, 19 predicted proteins | sample Cruoilmetagenom6_FD_26617 | JGI IMG/M metagenome (IMG submission 26617)
AAGGTCACCTCCGTCACTACAGGCCCGCTCAATGTTACCGTGAAGCGCCTTTAGCGCAGACAGTGCAAGTTGATCTGAAATCGGATTTTTGTGAATGCGTGAGGTATAGGCCTCAACGGCGTGAACCATCGCATCAATCCCTGTGGCCGCAGTTGCCGCGCTTGGAAGCCCGATTGTGAGCGTCGCATCAAGCAACGCCAAATCAGGGAATAAGGCCGGAGAGCTGACCCCAACTTTCGATGTTTCATCTAAGGTGACAATGGATAGCTGCGTTACTTCTGAGCCCGTCCCCGCCGTTGTCGGCACAAGAGCGAGGGGCAGCCGTGCACCGGCAATCTGATTAACGCCGTACATCTGCGATATCGGTTGCTCGCTGCCTGCCAAGGCGGCAACCAGTTTCGCAGTATCCATTGAGCTGCCGCCGCCAAGCCCCACGACTAAATCTGCTCCAAAGTCTTTGGCTCTGGCGCTTGCGTTTAGAATAATCGCTTCAGGCGGATCTGGAACCACCTCACTATAGGTTTCAACTATGATGCCTACGCTCCGTAAAGACGCGATGGCTTCACCAACGATACCCAGATCAAGTAGAATTTGGTCTGTGACGAGAAAGAGCCGGTCGATTGCGCCGAACTTTTGGTACAGAATCTCGCCAAGTCGCCTGCTCCCGTCGGATTCAACAATAATTGACGGAACCGTTAGGAATTCAAACTTCACTGGATACTCCTTTATCCTCAACCTGCTCGATTTCAGCGAGGAATGCTCCGATTTTCTCCAATGCCTTTGGCTCAGTCAGGAATGGAACATGCCCGACATTTGGAACGGTGACAGCCTGCATACTCGGGTTCACTTTCTTCATGTCTTGCACAGTCTGCTCACTTAGCAAATCACTCAACGCCCCCCTAACAGATAATACTGGTATACCGATCAACGACTTGAATTCTTCCCAATAAGCAGGGATATCTGCATGTTCACTTTGCGTGGGTAGAGCAATGTTTTTGTCATAGGAAAAGACGATTGCGCCGTCGGGTTGCTGGTGGCAAATTCGTTTGGCGAAGGTCAGCCAAAAGTCCTTGCCGCGATTTTCGGGAAACGCGTCACCATTGACAGCGTGACAGGCTGTGGCAGCCTCGTCCCAGGAAGTCATAACCGACTGCCTGCCCACATAACCCATAATTCGGGCGATCCCTTCAGGGGATAGGACTGGGCCGACATCATTTAGAATAACGCCCAAGACTCTTTGCTTGGACTTGTGAGCGATTTGCATCGACATTATCCCGCCCATTGAACTGCCGACTAGAATGGCTTTCTCAATCTGATGCGTATCCAGAAATTCTATGACATCGTCCGAATAGGTCGAGGGAAGATAACGGCTTGGGTCTGTTTCATAGTCTGAGCCACCACGCCCACGCTGAGAGATAGAATAAACCCGGCGCCCACGCTCGGCCAAAATGGGGGCGAGCTCCTCAAAATCCCGGACATTGCGGGTCAATCCGTGCAAGCATAAAATAGGTGCGCTGAATACGACATCGCGCGGCTCGTAAAGGCGATACTCGAGGGCCAACCCATCGCGCGTTTTAAATATATCCTCAGTGTAGGTAGTCGGTGCGGTTACCATAATTGGTCGGCCTCCCAATCTGCGTTTTGCTATCGCGCGGAAATCAGCGCGTTTGGGGTTAAAAGGGAGCATATCGCTTCGAGAAGCTCTTTGGGGGAATCTTCGCGTCCGTGAATACGCACGCGAAGCCGCATGCCGCCCACCTCAACAAATTGCCCCACAGGCGACACATATTGCGCCTCAAGGCGAGCGGGCTCCAAGATTACGACAGCGGACCGACGTAAAATCATAGCTGTCCCCGATACCCGACCCACTCAGTTTCAATCAGTAGCGCCATAAGGCTGTTGCTGTGACCGCGCGAGGTGCGCCATAGAATGCGGATAGCGTTCCCTCCAGTCCGAGCGGCGAACCGACGGTCAACAGATCGTAGCCGGCGACGATATATTCCTCATCGGTCAAATTCTTGGCGTGCAGGCCGAGCTGGAGTTTACCACTGGGGCTATCCCAAACCAATGAGGCGTTCCAAAGCGCAAACGCGTCTTGGTCGAGCGGGGTGGCAACCTCAAACTGCTGGGAATCGCCGCGATAGGATAACGTGTTCAGGAAGTAGATATCGCCATCAGCAAGCGGTCTAGAATAGGTCACGGTCGCGCTGGCTGTCAGATCTGGTGTGTTTTGAAGCTCGACCTCGTCTGACTGATCTTCCCCAAAAGCGTCGATGAACTCCTCGTAGCCACCACTTAAATAGCCAACCGACCAGTCCAGATCCAGCGAGTCGCCATCGGTGGCGAGGTCCGCTGCGACGACAAGACTGCCTTCATATTCGACCCCGTAAATCTCTACCGCACCCGCGTTCGTTGTGATGCCAGCAAAGGTATCGGCCTCACCGTCACCGTCTACGTCAATACCGATAGAGCCTGGCACCTGAACGTCCGTATAGTCAGAAAAGAATGCAGCTAGGCTGTGGCGATAGCGATCACCGCTATACTTCCAGCCAATCTCATAGCTATCAACGATCTCAGGTTCGAACGCCATGAATCTGAATATTTCGTCTTCGCTTACACCGCCGTCACCGTTGAAGTCTGGCGTTGCGCTGGACTGCCCGCGCGGATCAAAGCCGCCACCCTTAAAGCCTCGGCTGTACGTGAAGTAGTAATTGTTCTCGGCATTCGGTTTATAGGCAATCGACAGAGTAGGACTAAAGTCCGTCCACGAATTGGTGCCCTCAAAGTCTGAGGTCGTCGCAAACGGAAAGCCGCTCCCACCAAACGCATCTGAAAAGCCGCCCAGGAAAGACCGCCGCAAGACCTGCGACTGGCGCTCATCATCGGTATAACGCCCGCCAAGCGTGACACTTATCTGGTCCGAAAAATCATAGGTAAAGTTGGCAAAGACTGACCAGGTTTCAGTATCAACATCGCCAATCGTTTGAGCGTTAAACCCGGCGAACGCGGTGTCCAAAAGAGTATCAAAAACGTTGAAAGCGTTGGCGTCTAGGTAATAAACCCCAATCACACCTTTAAGCCGATCGCCATCGTACAGCAATTGCGCTTCATTAGACAGCTGCTCATTTTCATAAATGATTGGAACATCCACATCCCCAGCGGGGAGAGCATCGAAATCAATGGGCGACGCCGATTCATCCTCACGCGACGCAAACGTATTTTTCAACGTCCACTGATCGTTGATGTGCCATTCGCCAAGCAAGGACCAACCAGTGGCGTCTACTTTTTGCTCGGGCACGATTAGGCCGCCACGGGTATCATATACGTCGTCTAGAACAGGCGCACCCGAAAGGAGGCCGGGCACGAGACGATGGCCGCCGCGCGGATTGGAATCGTCTTGCACCTGATCATAGCTTGCGCGGAAGAAAAGAGAGTCTGATGGCTCCCACTCCACCGAAGCCCGCCCCCCCAATAGCTTCTTGTTATAATTGTCCTCTCCGGTTGTCAGGTTTTCTCCGTACCCGTCACGCCGCAGGTTCGTGATAGCCCCTCCGATTCTCAGCGTATCCGTAACCGGCAGACTAAAGCTCACGGTCTGATCAAACTGGCTATAGCTACCGACATTAATCCGACCATTTACAGTTGCCTTGTCGGCATCTAGCCGCTGAGTGACATACTTGACGGCACCACCAATTGTATTGCGTCCATAGAGAGTACCCTGCGGTCCACGCAGCACCTCAATGCGCTCGACGTCAAAGATATCCAAAACCGCCGCCTGTGGTCGGTTGAGATAAACATCATCGAGATAGATGCCAACGCCCGCCTCAAACCCTGCAACTGGATCTTGTTGACCAACACCCCGGATAAATGCTGACAGGGTTGAGTTGGTGGCCCGCGATACTTCAAGTGTCACGTTTGGGGCGGTTTCAGTAATCGCGGTAATATCAGTCGCACCGGTTTTGGCGAGGTCTTCACCAGAATAGGCTGTCACCGACAATGGTACATCCTGTATGGTCTCTGAGCGCCGACGCGCCGACACAACCACCGGGTCTAACTTCCTAGCTTCCTCTATCGGAGCGTCGGAGGCTGTCTGGGCGATCAGAGGTTGCGGGAAAAGGCAAATTGATGCCATCGCGGTTGACCCGATGAACATGATTTTAAAGTGTGATTTCGACATCCAATTTTCCTCCAATGCGCCTGAATTACTGCACCAAGCGTCAATACGTTTTTTTGCAAACTGTCACTTTTTCCATTGCAGACAAGGACGGGTTAGGACAATGTGGGGGGACAATTCGGGCCAAGCCCAGAGAGACGGGTCAAAGGCTGCGAACAATCATGAAAGTTGATATCATAGACGCTCATCCGATCTCGATTGATCCGGTTATCTTTCCGGTCCTGGCCCGCGCGGCAGAGCTTGCCGGGGTTGATATTGAACAGGCTGCCGCGGGTCTCATTGAGTCTGATGCGTCCGGAAACCCGCGCCAAAGGCTTCTTCTTGCCGACTATTTTCGCTTGTTGCACTGCCTAGCCGAAGCGACCAATGATGAGATCTTGGCGATGTCAAATCGCCCGCTCATGCCAGGGGCGTTCCACTATGTCCTACAACAGGCAGCCAAGCTCAACAATTTTGAAGCCTTGATGCAACACTTTGCCCATAGCTTTAATATGCTTCACGGCGGCACGTATAATCATGTTTTTTTTCGTGATGATAAGATTGTCTATGCCATTGATGTCGAAGGTTTCCCGTATCCGTTCGACCTTAGCCCGCAGGAACGCGGCGCGCTGATAGATTGCGTTCTGATCCTCGTACACAGCATATTTGTCATGTGCGTGGGCGAGCAGGTAACCGAAACACTGAGTGAAATTCGGACCGGCAGCCATTTCAGGAATACTCAAAAACCACCATACCAATTAGCGTTTTGGCCATGCCATGTTACGCCGGACTGCAAGGTCTTCGAATTGGAGTATAGTCTCGCCGCGACAAATCTTGTAATTGATGTCTCAGAAGACGCGCTGCCAGCCGAGTATGATATCTACTTGTCCATCGCCACCCATATTGACGGTGACGACAGGCTGAAAACATCGCAGCAAGGTTTGGCCGAAAAAGTTTGCCAACTCATCTCCGGCCACAACTTGTCCGAAGAGCAAACGGCAACTCATTTAGAGATAAGTGTACGCACCCTTAGACGACAACTACAGGCTGTGAGGACGAGTTTTCAATCTCTCCGTGCCAGCACTTTGAACACTCGGGCCAAACGCCTACTTGATCAAAACTATCTCATCGAAGAAGTGGCAGAAAGACTTGGCTATTCCGACAAAAGGAGCTTTCGCCGAGCATTTGTCCGCTGGAATGACATAACCCCGCGCGAATACTGCGATAAGAGCAATCGGCACTGTCAGACTGTAGAAATGTAGCATTCAGCGAGACACCTTCTTTAATCTCCCCGACGGGGAAGAAAGGTGTTTTCAATGAACGGCGATCAGCGCGAGATACAGCGCGACCTGAGTCCCAAATGGACCTGTCACGCTTTCGTTCCGACCCAGCGCTTCACTTAAGCTGCCTTTCGTTCGAATGCCAAGGGGCTTTTCCATCCGAGGACTGAGTGCCTTCGACGTGGGTTGTAGAAGCCGTTGATGTATTGGAACAGCGCCGTCTCGGTTTCTCTCCGCGTGCTCCAGGTGTGTCTCCAGACGAGCTCGGCCTTGAGTGATTTGAAGAGGGTTTCAACGGCAGCATTATCGTGGCAGTTTCCTTTCGGGTGTTGTCAGGGGAACCGGGCTTGAGACGACGTATCCAGGTGGCTAGCTTGAGGAAATGACCAAAAGTCCCTTCCGCTACTTCAAAACCTCGCCCGAGATGATCCAGCTAGGCGCACTCACGTATGTCCAGTTTCCGCTCTCACTTCGGAATGTCGATGACCTGCTCCACGAGCGTAGCATCGATGCCTGCCACGAAAGTGTACGTCTCTGGGTCGATCGATTCGGGACTTACTTCGCTCACAAGATCCGGAAACAGCGTTCGGATTCGTTGCATTGCGGACCGATGTGCAATCACACGAGCTATGTGGTTTCCTTTGACAAAGCCCATGGCATCGAGAGTTGACCCAGGGGAAGAATTTACGCGGCCTGCTGCTTTGCTATCAATAGCTCGGATTTCAGGCACAGTGGATCGGAGCATCAAGTGACGTCAGAACAGGAAGAGGCCCTCAAGCCGACATTCTTCATCAATAGCAATCACGCGGCAATCGCCGACAGAGCCTGCGCACTCACGGATGGCAGCATAGACCAGATTCAGATTGCCGAGAACCTGTTCTATGCGGTCAGGGATGGCTTCAGATATGACCCCTACAATGTCGCAACAGAGCGCGAAGCGTATCGCGCCAGCAACATTCTTGGCCTTGCCGCGACCTGGTGCGTTCCCAAGTCGATTGTATTGACGGCCCTTGCCCGGGCTGCCGGCATCCCCGCCCGTCTTGGCTTTGCCGATGTCCGCAATCATCTCACGAGTGAAAAGCTGACCAAGTCGATGGGCACTGACCTCTTTGCCTGGCACGGTTACAGTGAACTCTGGCTCCAGGGGCGTTGGGTCAAGCTTTCGACAGCGTTCAACAAGGAACTCTGCGACAGGTTCGGTGTAAAGGCGCTGGAATTCGATCCCGTCAAGGGAGCACTGATGCATCCGTTTGATCAGTCGGGGCGACGGCATATGGAATATGTGCGTGAGCGTGGCAGCCATCTCGATCTTCCGCTTTCGGACATGTTAGAGACTTTCGCCGAAGTCTATCCCGGATGGCCCCTTGGTCCGAACGGCGAAAGAACGCAGTCTGAGGCCGAACCCGGTTTAAAGGATGAGCGGTTTCACTGAGCCAATCGGAGTGCGGCACCCCTGCCCATACAAGCTGTTGGGGGCTGTCAGTCCAATACGAACCCGTCTCCGTTATTCGCGGGCCAGCAGGTCCAGACGACGAGAAGACCCCGCCATTCGCGAAGGGCAGCGTCGCGTTTCTGTTTCAACCGGATCCTGGTGTTGATGTGCCTTTCGAAGGCGAAATGATTGCACACTGACGAATGGCTTAAGACGACCTTTCAATGAAGGCTAATTGCCGGGATCGATCACCTCAAGGGCGTCTGCCCTGACAAGATCGTCACAGGAAATTGACTCAGATCATGGTGCTCCGCATCACCATCCTGTCCACCACACAAAAACTGTTCGGCCGAATAGTATCTGAGACGTTCAGGTCAGTAGAAGGACACACACGATGCGCTACACGAGCGGCAATTTCGAAGCCTTCATCCGTCCCCGCAAGCCCAAAGGCGTCGAGAACAAGACAGCTTGGTTTGTCGGATCGGGTCTTGCCTCGCTGGCCGGCGCGGCCTTCCTGATCCGTGACGGTCACATGGCAGGCAGCAAGATCACCATCCTCGAGGAAATGCAGTTGCCCGGCGGGGCCATGGACGGCATCGAGGAACCGAAAAAGGGCTTCGTGATCCGAGGGGGGCGCGAGATGGAAAGCCATTTCGAATGCCTGTGGGATCTCTTCCGGTCCATCCCTTCGCTCGAGATCGAAGGGGCCAGCGTGCTCGACGAATTCTTCTGGCTCAACCAGGACGACCCGAATTTCTCGCTACAGCGCAGCACTCAGATGCAGGGACAGGACGTCCCCGACAAGGCCCTTCTGACACTGAACGAAAAGGCCCAAAAGGATCTGCTGCGGCTCTTTTTCGCTACGCGCGAGGAAATGGAGGCCAAACGCATCAATGAAGTGATGGGCAAGGATTTTTTCGCCAGCAATTTCTGGCTCTACTGGCGCACCATGTTCGCGTTCGAAGAGTGGCATTCCGCGCTCGAGATGAAGTTGTACCTGCATCGCTTCATTCACCAGATCCAGGGATTGACGGACTTCTCGACGCTGAAGTTCACCCGCTACAACCAGTATGAATCGCTCGTCCTGCCGCTGGTCAAATGGCTGACCGAACGCGGCGTGACCTTCCGCTATGGCGTCGAGGTCACCGATGTAGATTTCTACAACAAGCCAGGCCGCAAGCAAGCGACCCGCATCCATTGGCTGGAAAACAGCGTTGCCGGAGGGGGCGATCTTGGAGAGGACGATCTCGTGTTCATCACCATCGGCTCACTCACCGAAAATTCCGACTCTGGCGATCACCACACGCCAGCCAGGCTCAATGAGGGGCCGGCGTCGGCATGGGACCTATGGCGGCGCATCGCAGCCAAGGATTCGGCCTTCGGACATCCGGACGTGTTCAGCACGCATATCCCGGAAACCAAGTGGGAATCAGCCACCATCATGACACTCGACGCTCGCATTCCTGAATATATCAGGAAGATCGTCAAACGTGATCCCTTCAGTGGCCATGTCGTCAGCGGAGGGATCGTCACCGTCAAGGATTCGAGCTGGTTGTGCAGCTGGACGATCAATCGCCAGCCGCATTTCAAGCAGCAGCCCAGCGACCAGCTGGTGCTCTGGTTCTATTCGTTGTTCGTCGACAAGCCCGGCGATTTCGTCAAGAAACCTATGCAAGCATGTACCGGCGAGGAAATCACCCAGGAATGGCTCTACCACATGGGCGTTCCGGTTGATGCAATTCCCGAACTGGCTGCGACGGGTGCCAGGACCGTACCGGTGATGATGCCCTATGTCACCGCTTTCTTCATGCCACGCAAGGCAGGCGATCGCCCGGACGTGGTGCCGGAAGGCTCCGTCAACTTCGCCTTCATCGGCCAGTTTGCAGAATCCAAGGAACGTGACTGCGTCTTCACCACTGAGTATTCAGTACGCACGCCAATGGAGGCTGTCTATACTCTCCTGAACATCGAGCGGGGTGTGCCAGAAGTGTTCAATTCGACCTATGATGTCCGCTCCCTGCTAGCCGCCGTCAGTCAGGTGCGCGACCGAAAGGAAATCGGCATCCCCGGGCCGGCGATTCTGCGCAATCTGCTGCTAAAGAAGCTCAATGCGACGGAAATTGGCGACCTTCTGAAGGAATTTCATTTGATTTCCGAAACATTGAACGCAGACAAGCCGGATTGAGACCGAGCCGGTGTTAGGCGACGAGACGGTCGCGCAACGAATGATTATGTCACATATTCTTGAAATCCCGGTGTTTTCCGGGGATATCCTGACGTTGGGAAAGGGTGATTTCGTCATCTTTCGGGATCCGGTCCGCGGGATTGGTTGGTCCAAGTTTGATTCGATTGGCAGGACGCCCCAAATGCCCAAAGCGCCCCAGCGCGCGCATGCCCGAAAGGCACATTTCTTGAATGCGCATAGAAAATGACCGACGGAATCGCCGCGCCGACGAGTTCAACAGGCATCAGGCATGCGCCCGGTTGAGGTGGAAGGACAAAACGAAGCGATGAACGATATCGGCATGCAACAGGACATCGAAGAAATCTTAAAGCTCAATCAGCGCAACCCGGCATCGGCACTCTTCCGGAATAGATGGGTCCTGGCCGGGCTGGCAGCCCTGCTGGTCCTTGCTCTCGCGTTGTTCCTGCGCGGCAGGTCGACGTCTGATGCCTCGGAATTTGTCACCAGGTCCGCTGCCCGGGGTGACCTCACTGTAACGATCACGGCAACGGGCACCATAGAGCCTCTCAACGAGGTGAGTGTTGGCATCGAGGTCTCGGGTACGGTTGCGGAGGTCCTTGCTGACTACAATGACGAAGTCGTGGCGGGCGACGTACTGGCGCGGCTCGATACCTCGATCCTGTCGGCCAATGCCGCTCAGGCACGCGCCGCACTGGAACTTGCCGGGGCGACGAGACTTGAAGCCGACGCCGCGCTCAGACAGGCCAAAAGCGAATTGGCAAGGCTGGAACACCTCAAGGAGCTCAGTGGCGGATCCGTGCCGTCCGCTCTGGAACTCGATACTGCCGTGACCGCGAGAGACCGCGCTGTCGCCACACTGGCTAGCGCCAACGCGCAGATCCGCCAAGCGGAAGCAACTCTCGTCGTCAATCAGACACAGCTAGAAAAGGCCGTGGTCATTTCGCCGATCAACGGCGTAGTCCTGTCCCGTGAGATCGATCCCGGCCAGACCGTGGCTGCCTCGCTCCAGACGCCGGAGCTGTTTGTCATTGCAGAAGATCTGTCGGAAATGGAACTCGCCATCGAGATTGACGAAGCCGATGTCGGCGCCGTCCGGGAAGGACAGAGCGCAAGTTTCACTGTGGACGCCTTTCCAGACGAGGAATTTGCCGCCCGGATTACGCAACTTCGTTATGCGCCCATTTCCAGCGACGGCGTGGTGACCTATGAGGCGATCCTTTCGGTCGACAATGCGGATCTGCGATTGCGCCCAGGCATGACCGCCACGGCGATCGTCACCGTCAAGCAGATCGAAGACGCACTCCTGATCCCGGTTCAGGCGCTACGGTTCTCACCACGCATCATCGAGGCGAGCTCAGGCGGCGGGATTCTCGATGCCCTTGTACCTGGACCGCCACGCGGCGACCAGGATGCTGCCTTGCAGGCGGCCTCCGGCAAGGACCGCACGATCTGGACCCTGGATGCGAATGGGGACCCCACACCGGTCGACATCCGGATCGGCTCCAGCGATGGCTCGTGGACTGAAGTTCTCGGCGGGCCGCTGGATGCCGGTTCCGAAGTGATCATTGAACAACTTGACGCCTCATGACAGCCCCTTCGCAACACGCGGCCGTTGGAGCGCCGATCATCGAACTGGAGGGCATCACCAGGGTGTTTGGTGAGGGCGATGCCGCCGTCCACGCCCTGCGCGGAGTCGACCTCACCATCCGGAAGGGCGAATTCGTCGCCGTTATGGGACCAAGCGGTTCAGGCAAGTCCACGTGCATGAACATTGTTGGCTGTCTCGACACAGCAACCGGTGGGAGCTACCGGTTTGACGGCGTGGACGTGGGCAGGCTGAACCAGGACCAACGCGCTTTGCTGCGACGCCATTATTTCGGATTCGTCTTCCAGGGCTTCAACCTGCTCGGACGTACGAGCGCGCTTGAAAATGTGGAGCTGCCGCTCCTCTATCGCGGGATCCCGGTTGGGGAGCGACGGGAACGGAGCTTGAAGGCGCTCCTCGATGTCGGCCTCAAGGGGCGGGAAAGCCACACCCCGGCGGAGTTGTCAGGCGGTCAGCAACAGCGCGTCGCCTTCGCCCGGGCCATCGTTACCAATCCTGTCGTCCTTCTGGCTGACGAACCCACTGGCAATCTCGACACCACGACAAGCCTCGAAATCATGGATCTGATGACCAGGCTGAATGTGGAGCGCGGCATCACGGTGATCATGGTTACCCATGAGCCGGACATGGCCGAGTATGCACACCGGATCGTGAACTTTGTTGATGGCGTGGTTCAGTCCGACCGGGAAACGGCAGAGGTGGCCTGATGTTGTTCAGCGCCATCAAGCTCGCCTTCCGCTCGATCGCCGGCAATGCCATGCGGTCCGTCCTGACCATGCTGGGGATCATCATCGGGGTCGCAGCCGTGATCACGATGATGACGCTGGGCTCTGGCGCGACGCAGCGGGTCACCTCTGATATTGAAAGCCTTGGCTCCAATCTCATCATGGTCATTCCCGGCAGCGGCATGCGGATGGGTGGCCAGCAGGTCTCCAAACCGTTCGAGACTGCCGATGCAGATGCGATCCGGGAGCAGGTTTCGAATGTCGTTGCTGTTTCGCCCTCTTCCTCTCGCCAGGTTGTCGCGGTTCAGGGCAACGAGAACTGGTCGACCAGCGTGACCGGTATCGTGGATGACTATTTCCAGGTCTATGACTGGTCGCTGGTCGAGGGGCGACGCCTGTCAGACAGCGAGATCCGGTCCGGCGCCTCGGCTTGCATTCTTGGCCAGACCGTGCGCGATGAATTATTCGGAAGCGTCAGCCCGATCGATGCCAGCATCCGACTGGGCAGCGTCTCATGCAAGGTGGTGGGCCTGCTCGAGAGCAAGGGCCAGTCCAGCTTTGGCACCGACCAGGATGACGTCGTTCTGGTACCGCTGCGGATGTTCCAGCGGCGTATCGCTGGAAACACGGACGTATCTGTGCTGGCCTTGTCGGCGCGCGAGGGCGTGTCGCTGTCCCGAATCAAATCCGACGTGGCCTATTTAATGCGCGACCGGCGACACATTTCCGCCGGTGAGGATGATGACTTTACCGTCCGAGACATGACGGAGATCACCGAAATGCTGACCAGCACGACCCAGATCATGACCATGCTTCTGGGCGCAGTGGCCGGGGTGAGCCTTTTGGTGGGCGGCATCGGCATCATGAACATCATGCTGGTTTCGGTGACTGAGCGCACCCGTGAGATTGGTATTAGGCTCGCAATCGGCGCACGGAAGAATGACGTCCTGCTGCAATTCCTGGTCGAGGCCGTCGCCCTGTCATCCCTTGGTGGGCTGATCGGGGTAATCCTCGCCCTGACGACGGCCTATGGGCTTGCAGACATGATGGAGATTCCCTTCACGCCGGACCCGGTCGTAATCACCGTGTCGTTCCTGTTCTCTGCCATCGTCGGCGTCATTTTCGGCTATTTTCCGGCGAGGCGTGCGGCCAACCTTAATCCGATCGAGGCACTTCGATATGAGTAGAATCAGAGGGGGGGCAGGAGGAGCGGCCCTTGCCATGGCAATGCTGGGCGCCTGTGCGGTCGGCCCCGACTATCACGCGCCGGCATTCGACCTGCCAGCCGACTGGTCGACGGCGCGCAACGAACGAGGCAGCTCTGCCCGGATCGAGGATCTTTCACAGTGGTGGACTCGGTTTGAAGACCCGGTCCTCAACGATCTCATCACGCGGGCCATCGAGAACAATCCGGACCGCGCTGCCGCCCTGGCAAGCATCCGCGAAGCCCGCGCGCGCGCGAAGATCGCTGGTGCAAGCCGCTATCCGGCCATCGATGCGGGAGGGGCTGCTGGCGCCTATCAATCCGGATCGGCAGACTGGAACGGTCTTTACAGCGCCGGTCTCGACGCGAGTTGGGAAGCGGACATTTTTGGCGGCGTCAAACAGGAACTCAAGGCTGCCGAAGCAACGCTGCAAGCGCGCGAAGCCGCCCATGTCGATGTGCTGACCAGCCTAACAGCGGAAGTCGCCGTCACCTATGTCGAAATTCGCACACTCCAGGAACGTCTGCGCCTCACACGCGCCAGTATCGTGGCGCAGGAGGAGACTTTCGATCAGGTACGCTGGCGCGCCGAAGCCGGGCTCACCTCGTCGCTCGATGTTGAACAGGCGCGCGCCAACTTTGAATCGACGCGCGCCCAGATTCCCACATTACAGGACACATTGGCGAACGCCTTTACCAGCCTGTCGGTTCTTCTCGGCGAGTCGCCGGGCATCGTTGAGGCAACCCTCACCAGCCCATCGGATATTCCCGTCGCGGAGCCGATAAATGCAGATGTGCTTCCGGCAGACTTGTTGCGCCAGCGCGCGGACCTGCGCTCGGCTGAACGCAATCTCGCTGCACAAAGTGCGCGGGTGGGTGTGGCGACAACAGCGCTTTATCCGCGCCTGACCCTTTCAGGATCGCTTGGAGCGAGCGCGGACGACCTGTCCGGCCTATTGGACGAGACGGGCCTGGCCAACAGCCTTGTGTCCAGCCTCTCGGCGCCGGTCTTCAATGCTGGCGCACTTCGCGCCAATGTGGAGGCCGAAGATGCCGTGTTGGAGCAGGCCCTCGCATCCTATGAGAGCGCCGTGCTCCTTGCGCTCAAGGAGGTCGAGGATGCGCTCAGCGCCGCATCGACAGCCCGTGCCAGATCAGACTTTCTGGACAAGGCCGTCAGAGCCTCGCAGCAAGCCTATGATATGGCGCTGCTGGAATACCAAACCGGACTGGTCGATTTTCAAACCGTCCTGGACACCCAGCGCACGCTCTTGTCGCTTCAGGATGATCTGGCCCAGAGCCAGGCTGCCGAAACGAATTCCCAGATCGCTACGTATAAAGCGCTCGGAGGAGGATGGTCACAAACTGGCCTTGATCCAAATTTTGGCCGATAAGAAAGGTGCTGTCGGTGCTGACAGTCTGATGCGAACCCGTATTTGCTATTCGTGGACGCGCGGGTGTCAGGCGATGACAAGGTCGCGCCATTAGCGAAGACCGGCGTCACGCATGGACTCGAACCGGTCCCTTCTGTTGAAGTTTCCCTGATGATTAAAACAGTCTTCGGCAAGCTTTGCATTCGCCGAAATCGGGACGCTCTCGTGGGAGACATCAATGCCGCGCTCGTGGAGCAGGCTCTCTTCGTTCCGCAGCGAAAGCGGAAGCCGACAGTCATCTAAACGCCAAGCTGGATGATCTCGGGCGACGTTTTGAAATGGCGAAACGGCTTCCATGCCATTTTCCGAGGCTGAACTCCCTACCCTGCACCTCAAGGCCACCCGCCCTGACAATGCCCTGTCCGGAACCTACTGCATGGGGATTGTATTAAAGTAATATACCAAATATTACTTATCGTGCATAATAATGATCGCAATAGACATGACGATCAGAATTGCCGCAACCTCGGGGAGGGGAAGAGCACATGCGCCTGACAGCCTATACAAATTACGCGCTTAGGACGCTGATGTTCTGCGCGCTTCATCCCGAACGGCTGGTGCGCATTCAGGATGTATCAGACGCATATGGAATTTCGCGTGCACATTTGCTGAAGGCAGCCCGGCAATTAGGCCAACTCGGATATCTGGAAAATGTGCGCGGGCGCAAGGGCGGTGTCCGTCTTGGCAAACCTGCCGCTGAGATCATTGTCGGAGACGTCGTGCGTCATACCGAAGGCGATATTGAACTGGTTGAGTGCTTCAATGCAGATTCGAACACATGTCCCTTGATCGGGGCTTGCAAGCTCAGCGTGTTGTTCCAGACTGGACTGCGCGCGTTTCTTGCGGAACTGGACAAAGTCACGCTCGCTGACCTGATCAGCAATGCGCCGCTGCTTCTGGAACGCCTTTCGCCCAACCGGGCGAGCCTGGAACAAACAAGGTAGGCTTGCGCTCAAGTGTCATGACGCGGCGCTCAACTCATGCCGAGACGACCTATCATGCTCGCAGCGACGGCATCTGCTGCGTATCGAGATCGCGCTTCCCTAAAAACTCAACACCGTTTCACCTGGCTTCGTGAACTCCTCGGCGATGTCTGGCGGCATGGCGACGGTGATTCCGTCAAGAAGCGCTTCGGGTCCAAATGGACGGTTTGGCAGGTAGATCGCACAGACTTCAATTTTAACTCCGTTCGTCATCAGCGCCTTCAGCAAACCTTGTGGGCTCATGCCTTTTGGTGCAAGCGGCGTTGTCGCTTCAACAGGGGGGCTTTGAGGGCAAGGTCCCCAGCATCACTGCAGAGAAGAATTCGCGGCGTCTCTCCTTTGTCGAAAGCAGCTTTTGTCAGGACCAGCGCCATGAGTTGCGTCTCTGGGTTGTCGCTGGTGAGAATGGTCAGCATGCTGGTTTCCTCGATCGTTGGCGCACGCGTCGACAGCGGCGGTTGAGCGGTGTGCGCGCATGCGGCAATCAATGCCAACAGAGCCGGCAGAGTAAAGCGCAAATGCCTGATGTTCATATCTTGCCTCCTCAAGTCCTGAAATTATCTTTCGATTCCACGACCGCATCCCTGTCTGCCACTGCCGCGCCGGATGCCGACTTGATCGTTTCCGGCACAAGCATCAGGCCTTTCGCAAAGGCTGCGCTTGCAAGACAGGCGCATGCGGCAACGGTTGTTGCCCAATCGCCTGTCTTTCCAATCCTTCGACGCAGGCGCTCGTTCTTCTCATGACTCGACCTCGTCGCAGTCAACATCATCGCAAGCCAGCGCGTCTTCTGAAAACTCGTTCCAGAGTGCGTTGAGAATTCCGAACGTGAGCGCAAGGCCGAGGCCGAGAATCCAGGCAAAGTACCACATGTGAAACCCTTTCGGTTAGTAAGCGTGTCCGCCGTCTGCGCCCGTCGCTTCCGCCGTCGTCACGCGTCCCCACAACACCTTGTAGACCCAAGCTGTGTAGAACAGGACCAGCGGCAAGAAAATGACCGTGCAGATGAGCATGACGAACAAGGTGAGATGCGAAGACGAACTGTCCCAAACGGTGAGGCTGGATTGTGGATCGATTGAGCTGGGCAGAATGAATGGAAACATCGAGACACCAACAGTGCAGATGATTCCGGCAATCGCTATTGCCGAGCCCAGCATTGAGAGCGCGGACTTGGCGCGCAGCCCAACGAAGGCAATGACGGATCCGGCAAGTCCCAGGACTGGGGCCAATATCATCCACGGATATTTGCCATAATTGGCAAGCCAGGCGCCCGACTCGACAGCCACTTCCTTGCGAAGCGGATTGGGCAACATACCCGGGTCAATTTCACCGGTGATGCGATAGCCATCGATGCCGAGAGCGAGCCAGATGCCGCCAAGCGCAAACAGAACGAAACTGAGTAGCGCAGCCACCCTTCCAAATCGGGCGGCGCGATCGCGAACGTCTCCCTTTTCCAGCTTGATCGTCAGCCAACTTGCGCCGTGTGTGACAAGCATCATGACCGAAACCAGCCCCGCTAGAAGCGCGAAGGGATTGAGCAAGTCGATCAGGCCGGTAAGGACATTGCCCTCATAGGTCATGCGCAGCGTCGCATCGAGCTTGAACGGAACGCCCAGAATGGCATTGCCGACTGCGACTCCAAAAATAAGCGCCGGCACAATACCACCAACAAACAGCGCCCAGTCCCAGCGTGACCGCCATGCTGTTTCCGGACGCTTGGAGCGATACTTGAACGCGACCGGCCTCAAGATGAGTGCCGCAAGGACCAGGAACATCGCGATGTAGAATCCGGAAAAGCTGACCGCATAGACAATTGGCCAGGCGGCAAAAATGCCACCGCCCGCGAGGACAAACCAAACCTGATGTCCCTCCCACATGGGACCGATCGAGTTTATGACGAGACGGCGTTCTTCGTCCTTTTTCGCGACAAAGGGCAGAAGCGTTGCGACGCCAAGGTCATAGCCATCAGTAAGTGCGAAACCGAGCAACAGTACGCCAAGCAGGCCCCACCAGATGACTTTCAGCGTTTCATAGTCGAATGGAATTTCCATGTTTCTATTCCCTTCTCTATTTGTCGAAGTCTGGCGTATTCGTCGCCGGAGATTTTGTGATGCCAATGGCGTCAGAAATCCCGCCGCCAGCGAGCGGCACAACAGGGCCGCCGCCTGGTCCTATTGAAATCGCGCGCAGCATGAGTTTCACCATGATGTACAGCAGCACACTGTAGAGAATCGTGAACCCCAAAATCGTCAGGATGATATGCGCAGGCGACAAGCTTGAGACACCAACATGTGTCGGCAGGATGCCATCGATAATCCATGGCTGACGGCCGACTTCAGCGACGATCCAACCAAGTTCCGCAGCGATCCAGGGCAGCGGCGCTGCAACGAGCACCATTTTGAGCACCCAGTCAGGCACGTTGCGCTTCAAATTTGAGTAATAGAATGTGACCAGAAAGATGGCGAGATAGAGGAACCCTATCCCGACCATAAATCGAAAAGACCAGAACAAGAGCGCGACATTCGGCACCAGGTCAGACGCGGCAGCATCGATCTGTTCCTGAGTCGCGTCGCGCGGGTCTTCAACATACTTGGTCAGCAACAGGCCGTGGCCCAGATCGGTCTTCGTCGCCGCGAACGCTTCTTGCGCTGCAGTGTTGGACGGATCGGTGCGGATGACCTGCAGCGCGTCATACGCGGCAACGCCGTTCACGACGCGGGCTTCAGCCTGATCGACAAGATCGTTCAAACCTTCGACTTCCTTGTCTAGTGAACGCGTCGCAATAAGGCCGAGCACGTACGGCACTTCGACGGCGAAATGGGTCTTGCGATCCTCCCGGTTCGGCCATCCAACGATTGTGAAGGAAGCCGGGGCGGCTTCAGTGTCCCACATCGCTTCCATCGCCGCGAGTTTGAATTTCTGGTTCTCGCCGTCGACATAGCCGCTCTCATCGCCAAGAACGATCACCGACGCAGCAGACAATACGCCAAAGGCCGACGCAACGATCATCGATCGTTTGGCAAGGCCGATATGACGCTTCTGCAGAAGATAGTAGGCGGAGATGGCCAATACGAAGGCGGCTGCGGTGATGTATCCGGCGCTGACTGTGTGGACAAATTTTGCCTGTGCGGCAGGATTGAACAGGACTTCCGCGAAATTGGTGACTTCCATCCGCATGGTTTCGGGATTGAACTCGGAACCGACCGGATGCTGCATCCATCCATTGGCAATCAGAATCCAGAGCGCTGAAAGATTCGACCCAAGCGCAACGAGACAGGTGACCATCCAGTGGGCCGGTCTCGACAGTTTGTCCCAACCAAAGAACATCAGACCAACCATGGTTGCTTCGAGGAAGAAAGCCATGAGCCCTTCAATCGCAAGCGGCGCGCCGAAAATGTCGCCGACATAATGCGAGTAATAGGCCCAGTTCATGCCGAACTCGAATTCCATCGTGATGCCCGTCGCCACCCCGATCGCGAAATTGATTCCGAACAATGTACCCCAGAACTGAGTAATTTTCCGCCAGACGGGCTTGCGCGTCATCACATATGCCCCCTCCATGACGACCAACATCATGGACAGGCCGAGCGCCAGGGGCACAAAGAGGAAATGGTACAGCGCCGTGAGCGCGAACTGCCAGCGTGAAAGGTCAGCCACCAGGAAATCAGTCATGAAATACTCCGCCAATGAGGGGATTCGAATCCCTTCTATTCAATGCCCGTTTACCCTTCTATCCAATGCCCATTTAAGTGTCATCCAGTTTGGCACTTATATGGCCTGCGCATAAAGTCGCATGCCATATGCCACTTAAGTCGCCTAGAGAGATGCACATGCCAGACCCCGGCCCGATGCCTCCCAAAGTGTTGGCCCAGCAAGCCATCAAGGCCTGGGCGCAACCAGCAAAATCTGCGCTTGCGCTGACAGTGCTTCTGCAATTGCTTGCGGTCTCGGCGTGGATCGCAATTGCTTGGGGGATTGGACACGCCGTCTCGGCGACTTCTCTTGGAAAGCCGGCAGGGACTCCCCTTCTGATCGCCCTTGCTGGCCTTGTGATAAGGGCAGGCTGCCTTTGGGGCGCGGAGACCTATGCCGCCCGAACAGGGATAGCGATGACCGCTGCGGCCCGCAAATCGATCCTGGACAGAGTTGCCGAAACAGGCGCGCGGCAGCTTTATCAAGCAAGTTCGGGGGAACGGACGAGCCAGATCGTTGATCGCACAGCAAAACTCTTCGGCTATGGCGCGCGGTGGTTGCCGGGCATGCGTCTTGCTGTAATTGGTCCGCTTATAATTCTCGTGGCTGTCACGGCACAGAGCTGGCTCACGGCCTTCCTGCTCCTGGTCTCCGTTCTGACCTTGCCTATCTTCATCTGGCTCACTGCGAGCGAAACGGCGGCTGTGGCAAAAGCCCAGCAGGCATCCCTCGACACGCTCTCCGGCGCGTTCCAGGCGCGCGCGGCCAAGGCAGGCCTGATCCGCGCATTCCGGGGCGTCGGGCGCCAAACCGGGATACTGGTGGAGGCTTCCGAGACGCTTCGCCAACGAACGATGTCGATTCTGCGGGTCGCCTTTCTTTCCACGGCGGTGATGGAATTCTTCTCATCGATTTCCATCGCTTTGGTGGCGGTCTATGTCGGCTTCAAACTGCTCGGCGTATTCCCTTTCGAAACCGGGGAAACCGTGACGCTCGCCGAAGGCCTGACTGCGCTCGTGCTCGCTCCGGAATTCTTCGCACCGATCCGCCGCCTGTCCACCCTGCACCATGACCGCGCCGACGGTGTTGCAGCAGCCGAAATGATCGCGCCCTGGCTCGCCTCGACCGCCAACACGCCTGCCCGCCGCCTCTCGCGCTTGGCCACCGCACCGACGCTTACATTCGAGAATGCGGCAATTTCATTCGCTGGCGCCGCTCCCGCGTTGTCAGCTTTCAGCCTGACGGCACGCCCCTCGCAGATTACCGCGCTGGCCGGGCCGTCCGGCGTTGGCAAGACCAGTTGTCTCCTTGCTCTGCTGGGGATGGTGCATCTCGCTTCGGGAGAAATCCGTGTGGACGACACGCCGCTCCAGGCCGGGGACACGCTGGCCGAAAGCGTCGCGTATTTGCGTCAGACGCCATGGGTGATGGAAGGCAGCCTGGCTGACAATATCGCGCTCGCTCGCCCCGGTGCGGCGCTTGCCGATATAGAAGCTGCAGCGCAGAAGGCGGGTGTGATGGCGTTCGCAGGTCCTGAGCGAGGCGGACTTTCGCAGAAGCTCGCGCGCTTTGGTGATGGGCTTTCGGGGGGACAAAGACAGCGCCTGGCCCTGGCGCGTGCCTTGCTCCGCGACGCACCGATTCTGCTGATGGACGAACCCACGGCTCACCTGGATGAAGCAGCAGAGCGGGATTTTCTCAAACTTTTGCGAAACCTCGCCCCTGGCAGAACAATCCTGGTCGCAACCCATTCTGAAGCGGTTAAATCCTATTGCGACCACGTCGTCGACTTGTCTCATTCCGGAAGCGAAGCAGCATGATCAAGCTCTGGAAACGTCTTGGAATGCCGGGGCAAACCCAATTTGCTTCGGCGCTGGGATTGGCGGCCTTGTCCGGAGCCTCGGCCGTCTTCCTGCTCGGCCTTTCCGGCTGGTTTCTCACCGCGGCCGCGCTAGCTGGGCTGGCAGGCACAGGGCTCATTTTCAATCATCTTTTTCCGAGTGCTGGTGTTCGCGCCGCCGCTTTCAGCCGCGTGCTGAGCCGTTATGGCGAACAACTTGTCGGCCATGACGCAACGCTCAAACTGTCTGCGACACTCAGGCCGCAATTGTTCTCCGCCGGGGCGTTGAGCATGCGCGGGCTCACGCCACTGCCCTCGGCAGACCTGAGCCTCCTGCTCGATGATGTCGAAGCCGCCGAAAGTGGTTTCCTGAGGGTGCTCGCCCCTGCCGCCACCGTGCTTGCAAGTGTGATCGTCGCAATCGGTTTCGCCTTTGCGGCTGATCCCCTCTTGGCTCTGATCACGATTGCCGCAGTCGCCGTTGCGAGCTGGGCGATTCCGGCGCGCGCAGCGCGGCGCGGGCGGAATGCCGCGACCCGCCACGCAGACGATGCCGCTTCAGCCCGCGAGCATGTGGCCCGGCTTGTCGAAAACGCGGTCGAGCTCGACGTTATCGGCGCCTTGCCGCAGGCCTGCGCCGCAGCGCAAACGCGTCTCGAAGCACAGCAGTCCCAGCTCGACCGGATGGAGAAACCTTTCCGGGGCCTTGGCGCATTCAACACGCTCATCGGAACGGGGCTCGCGCTCGCCTTTCTCTGGCGCGCCTCCACTAGCGACATTCACCTCGCGTTTGCCGCCGGTGCCGCCCTCGCCCTGATGGCTGCATTGGACGCCTGCGCAGCCATGGTCAAGGTCCTCGACGCGGCGCCGCGCGCCGCTGAATCGGCAGACCGCCTTCTGAAACGGATCGACAGGCCCCCCCCCCCCCCCCC
>JGI24723J26617_10001387_pt1 | contig 21487 bp, 19 predicted proteins | sample Cruoilmetagenom6_FD_26617 | JGI IMG/M metagenome (IMG submission 26617)
TAATCCAAAAGTGCCTTGCCCAGAATGTCCTTAGCCATTTAAATTTGTTATTTACATGCAAATGTGGGACTTTTAACCAACTTTTAAAAGTTTATTCCACAATGGATGAGGTAATAAGACAACTTCCCGAGCTGGCACAGGAAAAACATAGTGCGAATAAAAAATTCTTTGGCAAACTTCGGAAAAAACCACCAAAGGATTTGGACTATATTATGCAGGACCTGCACGAGGCGGAGTTTAGGAAAACCGATTGCTTAAACTGCGCCAATTGTTGCAAGACCACGGGTCCCTTGTTTACCAATGCGGATATAGAGCGTATTGCCAAGCATTTTAGAATGAAACCCCAGAAATTTATTGATCAATTTTTGAGGATGGACGAAGATAACGATCATGTGCTGCAAAGTGTTCCCTGTACCTTTTTGGGAGCCGATAATTACTGCTCCATTTATGATGTAAGGCCTAAGGCATGCCGTGAATTTCCGCATACGGATAGGAAAAAATTTCAACAGATAAGTAATCTTACCTTAAAAAATGTGGCTATTTGCCCCGCGGCTTACAATATTGTGGAGGAAATGAAAAAAACAATTAAGTTAAAGTAGGCAATTACGAAAATAAACACTGATTGTAGTAGGGCGGCCATAAATTACTTTTTNAAGGGTAATTATTTAACTACAACTATTTTGTAAATTTAGGCTATGGAAGCCATTTACAATTATTTTGAAACCATCCCTCCCGCACACAGAAGTGTTATTTTGGTTTCAGGGATTGCTTTTTTTTGGACATTGGAGTATATTGCCCCCCTGTTTCAGTTAAAGTATAGCAAGCTAAAACATGCAGGGGTCAATCTTTTTTTCACCCTAACCACCATTCTTGTGAATATTCCCTTGGCCTTTTTGCTGCTAAAAACCAGTGATTGGACCATAGCCAATAATTTTGGGATTCTACAGTGGTTGCCCGTGATGCCCTTATGGGGTAAGGTGTTGTTGGGNGTAATGATGCTGGACTTTCTGAGTGCCTGGTTGGCCCANTGGGTAGAGCACAGGGTAAAGGTGCTTTGGGGGTTTCATCTTATACATCATACCGATCATGAAGTAGACACCACAACTGCCAATCGGCACCACCCTGGAGAAAGTGTGGTGCGATTTATATTTACTTGTTTCGGCACTTTTGTGGTAGGGGCTCCTATAGCCATCATTATGATATATCAGGCCCTTTCGGTTGTTTTGTCACAATTTAACCATGCCAATATCTCATTGCCCAAAAAGCTGGATGAAGTCTTAAGCTGGGTTATTGTTTCGCCGGATATGCACAAAGTGCACCACCATTATAAATTACCCTATACGGATAGTAATTATGGAAATATATTTTCTATTTGGGATAGACTTCTGGGAACCTATATGAAATTGTCCAATAAAGATATTATATATGGGGTGGATACCTATCCCAATGAAAAGGAAAATTCAGATATAGGAGCATTGTTGAAAATTCCGTTCAAGCCATATAAATCACCGAAAAAAATGGATATAACATCCACGGATCAATTGTAAAGTAAGTATTTGGTCCTTATTTTCTGGAATTGCTCAATATCCTTTTGCCAGGTTTTCTTTATTTCCTCCTGGGAAAGGCCACCTTCTATCTGCTTTTGTAGGTTTGCTGTACCGGCATGCTTGGTAAAACCACTTGTGTTAAAAAATAAGCTTTTGTCCTTGGTGTTTTTGTAGGCATCCAATATATAATCCAAATTAACGGTATTTATTTTAGGGGTATCGGCAAGGTCCTTACCATAACATATTTTGCCGTTTTCTTTTGGGTCTTTCGATCCAAAATTCGGAGAAGGGGTATATCTGAAATTATATTTGGTACTGTCCATAAAGGAGGCGCCATACCGTTGAAACTGAAACTCGGTTCCACGGCCTGCATTTACATTGGTCCCTTCAAACAATCCCAAACTGGGGTAGAGATAAATAGAGGTGTTATTGGGAAGGTTGGGGGAGGGCCTAATGGGTAAAATATAATCTTTGTGGTGATGGTAGTTTTCCATGGGGATTACGGTCAGGTCGGCCACAATTTTGTTTTTCAGCCACCCTTCGTTATTGATCATGTTGGCATATTCCCCTATGGTCATACCATAAACCAAAGGGATGTTGTTCAATCCCAAAAAGCCCCTGTGCGCGGTTTCCATGGTAGGACCATCTACGTAATGCCCGTTCGGGTTGGGCCTGTCCAGGACAATCATGGGGATATTGTTTTCGGCACAAGCCTCCATGACCAATTGCATGGTAGCGATATAGGTATAGAAACGCACCCCTACATCCTGTATATCGAAAAGTACAATGTCTATATGCTGCAATAGTTCTTTGGAAGGCTTTCTGTTTTTTCCGTACAGGGAGATTATGGGAAGTCCTGTTTTATCATCCTTTCCATCGCTTACCTTCTCCCCGGCATCGGCTTCTCCCCGAAATCCGTGTTCGGGTGCAAATACCTGTTTAATATCTATGTTCTGTGACAATAGGGAATCCACAATATGGGTATAGGATAAGGGTTGTGTATCCTTAAAGATTACACTGGTCTGATTGGCTACGATTCCTACTCTTTTTCCTTCAAGTAAAGGGAGGTAGGATGCAGTTCTGTTGGCTGCTATGATTATAGGGAGATCTGTAGCAAGGCTATCCTGTACCGCCACGGAATTAAGTGCTTTATTATGGGTTTTGGTGTGGTTTCCACAACTAGAAAGTGTAAAAAACAATAATAAAACTGTATTTTTGAAAATGGAAAAAACTGCCATAAATTGAATTTAGAATTTTTTATTGCCAAACGCCTTGTTACAGGTAANGAGCATAAAATTAGTATTTCTGCACCAATAATAAAAATAGCTATTGCGGCCATTGCATTGGGGGTGATAATGATGTTGGTGGCTATTTCCACCGGGGTTGGTCTAAAACACAAAATACGGGAAAAGATAGCCGCCTTTAACGGCCACATCCAGATTTATAATTACGACAGCAATACCTCCGACGTGTCCAAGGTCCCTGTTTCCCTTGATCAGGAATTTTATCCGGAATTTAAATCGGTCAGCGGGATACAGCATATTCAAGGGGTAGCCACCAAGGCGGGGATAATAAGAACCGAAGAGACTTTTGAAGGTATTTTGGCAAAAGGTGTTGGGGCGGATTACAATTGGAATGTTTTTAAGGAATTTTTAGTGGATGGCACCCTGCCCAATTTTACAGGGGAAATCAATGATGAGGCATTAATATCACAGGTTTTGGCCAAGCGTTTAAAATTGAAGACAGGGGATTCCTTCGTTGCTATTTTCTTTAAGGAAGACGATGCATCCAAGANACCCAATCAAAGGAGATTTACTATTACGGGCATTTACGACAGTGGTTTTGAAGAGCTGGACGGCTCCTATATTTTTATTGATCTGCGCCATATTCAACATATGAATAAATGGGCGGATAATGAAGTGGGAAACTTTGAAATCTTTGTGGACGATTTTGATGAAATGGACAATAAGGCCAAGGAAATTTACGGAAAGACCTTGTCCAATCTGGATACTCAGACCATAAAGGACAAATATTACAGGATTTTTGAATGGCTTGGTCTTTTCGATTTTAATATAGCATTGATCATTGGTATTATGATTATTGTAGGAGGTATCAATATGATTACCGCCCTCCTTGTTTTAATTTTGGAAAGGACCCAAATGATAGGTATTTTAAAGGCTTTGGGGTCGTCCAATTGGAGTATACGAAAGATATTTTTATACAATGCGGCTTACCTGATAGGTGTTGGTCTTGTGTTGGGCAACATCATTGGATTGGGTATTATAGGGTTGCAATACAAATTCCGTATGTTCAAGTTTCCCAACCCCAAGGAGTATTATATAGATTATATTCCAGTGTACCTTGACGTGACGGCGGTGGTAGTCCTCAACATTGGCGTTTTGATTTTATGTTTGCTGATGTTGCTTTTGCCGTCCTATATTATTACTAAAATATCTCCCGTTAAGGCTATACAGTTCGAATAGAATATATTGTAAATTTTAAATCCCGAATCAATAACAAAGTGATGAATTTTCTCTTAAAAAGTATAAGCAAATGGTAAAGCTAAACCTACAGGATCAGATTGTAACAATAGATGCAGGGGAATTGGTGGGCTATGCAGTTGCCGGCCATGAGTATATTCACCAAAAGGGCAGTCCGGGATGGCGTAATTCGGATACGGAAATGTTTCCAATTATAGGGCCTACCAATGAGGCAAATTTTAGGGTTACAACCCCTAAAGGTGCAGCTGTTCAGGATCAACATGGTCTATTGAGGGAAATGGTATACCAACTCGTTTCCCAAACCAAAACCAAGTCCATCTTTAGGAAACAATATGTGTCAGGTACCGCAATCAAGAATTCCAAATTCCCCTCCAAATCCACGGAGGAATATTTGTCCTGGCCTTATAATTTTGAATTTACAAAGTCCTACGAGATTCTTGAAAACGGCCTAAGAATTGAATTCAAAATTACCGGGGAAGCAGGAATGCCTTTTATGTTGGGATATCATCCTGCGTTTAAACTATATTCGGAAAATATTTCCATTAGAACCTCTGATCGTACCATTGCCCTACAGGAGATACTCGATGCAGGCAATAGGGCCCTGCCGGTTTTGGACTGCAATTCCCTTACCTTGTCGGATGTAGGGGAGATTAATATAAAAACTGAAGGCTTTGGGAATTTTATGTTGTGGACAGAAGTACCCAATATGCTGTGTATAGAACCCATTTCCTTTTATCCATATGCGGTAAGCCAGGAGGATTTGCACAACGGATTTCAGACGGTAAGTACGTCTGAAAGGATATTTTCGGTAATAATACAACCTAACCTTTGAAACGAATAGTATGACAGAAGCATTGGAATTACATTATGGTTATATTTTTGAACCGGAGTTGTTGGAAGAAATTAGGACGGTAGGCAGCTATAAAAAGGTTGNTCAAGGCGAAATCCTAATGGAAATTGGTGCTAATATTAAGTCCATGCCTTTGCTGCTAAGCGGAGCCATTAAGGTGCTAAGGGAAGATGATGATGGCAATGAACTATTATTGTATTTTGTTGAAAAAGGGGACACTTGTGCTATGACCTTTTCCTGTTGTATGGGAAACAAAAAGAGTGGAATACGCGCCGTTGCGGAAACAGATACAGAATTATTAATGATACCGGTGGGCTATTTGGAAACCTGGATGGGGAAATATAAAACGTGGCAACAGTTTATCTTGGACAGTTACCACGCTAGAATGATGGAACTAATGGAGACCATAGATACCCTTGCCTTTCTAAGAATGGATGAGCGCTTATTGAAGCACCTGCAGGATAAGGCCAAAGTAACCCATGATGATGTATTGTACGCAACCCATCAGGAAATAGCCTACGACCTTCATACCTCACGGGTGGTAGTATCCCGCTTATTGAAAAAAATGGAAAATGAAGGTAAAATTGAACTTTACCGAAATCAGATCAAAGTGTTGGATCTATAGTTTTTTGTAGTTTAGTATTTGTTATTGAGCAGTTTAAGTGTTAAACTTGTCTTGGTAAAAGTAAAGATGAATGAGGATTGGTTTTTGTAAGTATGTTCTGGTCCTATCCGTATTGTTGGCGGGTTGTGGCAATCCTGCCAAGAAAGGGGAAATAGATATACCCCGGCCCAAGATGGTTGCCAAGGTTGCTGCCCTACCCAAAATTATAAAAACGCCCATAGGAAATCCAAGTTCCGAAGAAAAGGAACTCTTGGGGAAACTACTTTTTTATGACCCAATACTTTCGGGCGGTAAGGACATTGCTTGTGCCAGTTGCCATCACCCGGCTACCGGATATGCAGAGTTCCTGGATCTATCCATTGGTGCAAATGGTCAGGGGTTGGGGAGTAAAAGGGTATTTAAGCAGCCCAATGAAATTCCCCAAATGAAACGAAATTCCCCCACAATTCTAAACACCGCATATAATGGTATACACGGGAAGGATGATTATGATCCGGAAAATGCTCCCATGTTTTGGGATGATCGTGTAAAGAGTCTGGAAAAGCAGGCATTGGAGCCCATTAAGACCTTGGAAGAAATGAAGGGTGTTCATATTTCAAAGTCTCAAATTTTAAGCGAAGTGGCTGCAAGACTTCAGGCCATACCTGAATACAAAGATCTTTTTGCAGCAGCTTTTGGTGCGGATGCACCAATAGATAGTATTCATATAGGAATGGCCATTGCTTCCTTTGAAAGGACTTTGGTGGCCAACAATTCCCGCTTTGATCAATATATGGCTGGGGATGTAAACGCCATTTCCCATTCCGAAAAGGAAGGCTTTAAGCTTTTTAAATCCGTAGGTTGCATCAATTGCCATAACGGACCCATGTTTTCGGACTATAAGTTGCACGTATTGGGTGTGCCGGAAAACAAAAAGTTAACAGAACCCGACAGTGGATTTCAGGAAAGTTTCGCCTTTAGGACCGCTTCTCTTAGGAACCTGCGTTTTACCGCACCCTATATGCACAATGGTGCCTTTCAAAATTTAAAACAGGTATTGGAATTTTATGAGGATATTTCTTTTGGGAAAACACGGAATCCCTCGGTATCCAAGGAAATGTTCGATCCCTTTGTAAGGGAGCTTCAACTCAGTGTTAAGGATATGTCCTTGATCATTTCATTTTTAAATACCCTTAACGATGAAAATTTTGATAAGGAAATCCCCGAAAAGGTTCCCAGTGGATTGCCCGTAGGCGGAAATATTCAATAGTTGGTCGCTATGCGGTAATTAGTTGTATTTACAATCCTCCTGATCGGATTTTATGTAATATTTACGATAATTGGACGCTTTGGGATCCATACAACCCTTGAGGTTTTTTAATTCTACTTTTCTAAAGTCTATGGGCTGCCCCTCCGCCTGTAAGGCTATAAAACCTTCCTTTAATAATTTACCGTCGATTTTGATGGCCGGATCATATCTGTTGGCAACACCGCCTCCTATTTGTGGTTTTGTGTATTGCAGTACCTCCTCCCCATTTACAATATGGGTCACAATGGAATCTCCCAAAACAATGGCCTCGGCGCGTACCCATTGATCTCCGAAATAGGTCTTGGAAGTGGAATTGATACAGTGTCTCGGGTCAATTTTACCTTGGTATACCACATCGGTTCCCGGGGAACACATATTGCCGGTGGGCCGTGATTTTCCTTCTTCCAGTCCGGCCAAAAACTGCATTTCCACAGAAATGGGCCAATCCTGCTCCTTGGGCATGGTCCTGGGATCTTGGGAATGGAACATTACCCCACTATTTTTTATGGTGTAACTTGGGGCTCCCGGGTGCAATTCTCCTACAAAACGATACTCTACCACTAAATGATAATAGGAGTAGGGGGTGTTGTAATATAGGTGGCCATAGCGTTCATTAAAATCGCCCTCATATTGGTCATAGCGCACTTTTATGATACTATCTTCTACCCTAAAGGTGTCGCCGTAATTGTCCCCAACCTCATAATGGTGAATTTTGGTGGTCCAATCGTTTATGTCCTTACCATTGAACATGGAAATCCAACCGTCCTTATTTTCTTCAGAAACAGATTTAACCGTGCTGCACTGGCAAAGGATTACAGTAGCTATAAGACAACTTATGATGTAGGGTATTTTCTGCATATTCCAAGTGTAAATTTGTAATGAGGGTACAAGATAAAATATTTAATGTTTATTAATACCAATTTGAATGGGAGGAATGGGTATAAAGGTTTAAATTCTGTAACCTTCGTTACATAGGAATTAGGTATTTAATACTAAATTTGGTGAATGAGGAGATTTTTACCTTTCTTGGACTGGCTTCCAAAATATAACAAAAGCCTTTTTGGAAAAGATTTGGTGGCAGGTATAACCGTGGGTATAATTTTAATTCCCCAGGGTATGGCCTACGCAATGATTGCCGGTCTGCCACCGGTTTATGGTTTGTACGCTTCCTTGTTCCCTATTTTGACATATGCTTTTTTGGGCACTTCCAGGCAAATTGCCGTAGGGCCGGTGGCCATGGATTCCCTTTTGGTGGCTGCTGGTTTGGGCACCCTTGCCATATCAGGGGTGCAAAACTATATTTTAATGGCATTGTTCCTGTCGTTTATGGTAGGTGCATTTCAATTGATATTTGGTTTTTTGCGTATGGGCTTTCTGGTCAACTTTATGTCTAGACCTGTAATCAGTGGATTTACCTCTGCCGCTGCCTTAATCATTATTTTTAGTCAATTAAAGCACTTATTGGGAGCGGATATCATAAATAGCAATAAATTTCACGAGCTGGTTATGAATGCCTTTCAGCATTTGTCTGAAACCAATATTTATGATTTCTCTATTGGGATAATAGGAATTCTGATCATTGTTTCGTTTAAAAAATGGTATGATAGATTTCCGGCAATATTATTGGTCGTTGTACTTAGCAGTTTGGGGGTTTATTTTTTTAATTTGGAGGCCTTTGATGTCCAGGTAGTAGGGGAGGTCCCAGCAGGCCTACCAAGTTTTAATCTTCATAGTTTTAGCATGGAGAAGTTTAGGGATATATGGCCTATTGCCCTAACATTGGCATTGGTTGGATATTTGGAGGCAATTTCCATCGGGAGGGCATTTGAAGAAAAAAATAAAGTAGAGACCATAGACCCCAACCAAGAGTTGATAGCATTGGGGGCTTCAAATATGATAGGTTCATTTTTTCAGTCCTATTCGGTTACAGCAAGTTTTTCCCGTTCGGCAATAAATTATGAAGCGGGCGCCAAGACTACCGTGGCCTCACTGATCAGTGTGGTAATGGTGGCCCTGACACTATTGTTTCTTACCCCATTGTTCTATAACTTGCCAAAGGCGGCACTGGCTTCAATTATTATGGTTTCCGTATTTGGACTAATAGATCTTTCCTATCCAAAAAAATTATGGAACCAAAGCAAGGATGAGTTTATGGTTCTTTTGATAACTTTTTTAATTACCCTTGGTGTTGGCATAGTGGAGGGTATTCTAATAGGGGTATTACTATCCCTACTTTTGATGGTATACAGGACGTCCAAACCTCATTTTGCTGTTTTGGGAAAAATAAAGGGATCCGATTATTATAAAAATATTAGTCGTTTTGGTGACGAGGCAGAGGTACGTTCCGATCTTTTGATCGTAAGGTTCGACTCCCAGCTATATTTTGGGAATTTGGGTTATTTTAAAAGTGAACTTTTCAAGTTCATCAATGTCAAGGGCCGCTCCCTGAAAGCGGTGATTTTAAATGCCGAGGCCATTAATTATATAGATGCTAGCGCATCTGCCATGTTGATCAATGTTATCGAAGAAATTCACAATCGGAACATCGAGTTTTATATTGCGGGTGCTACGGGCCCCATTCGCGACATAATATTCAAGAGCGGAATTATCAACTGTCTGCATAAAGAATATCTTTTTGTTAAGATAAAGGAAGCCGTAGCCTATCATGATGATCCCAATACCATTCCTTTGCTAAGGGAAAGAGTGGCACATCAGAATCAAAGTAACTAATGTTGCATTCGGGGAGGTCTATATTATTTACCTTTGTAAAGGTGATTGTCCATTTAAGATTATTTTGATTAAATTTTAATCACCACACAAAAAAAAGATTAAGAAAATGGGCCAGGGCAACTTTGATGGCAACTAGATTGTTTCATGGTGAATCGCTACCGATAATTACTCGGATGGCTTATTAGGAACCAATAAATTTTTACAGATGAAAATAGAACAGATTTATACAGGATGTTTGGCGCAGGGTGCATATTATATAGAAAGTAAAGGAGAAGTGGCCATAATTGACCCCTTGCGTGAGGTGGAACCTTATATAAAAAGGGCCAAAGCGGATAATGCCACTATAAAATATATTTTTGAGACGCATTTCCATGCAGATTTTGTAAGTGGGCATATAACCCTTTCCAAAGAAACTGGGGCACCTATTGTCTATGGTCCTACGGCCAATCCTTCCTTTGATGCGATTATAGCAGAAGATGGTCAGGAATTTAGGTTGGGGGATATTACCATTAAGGCATTGCATACCCCAGGGCATACCATGGAAAGTACCACTTATTTGTTGAGGGACGAAAAGGGTAAGGATTACGCTATATTTTCGGGGGACACTTTGTTTTTAGGGGACGTGGGTAGACCGGATTTGGCACAGAAAGCGGCCAATATGACCCAAGAGGATTTGGCCGGGTTATTGTTCGATAGTCTTAGAAACAAAATTATGCCCTTAGCCGATGAAGTGGTGGTCTATCCCGCACATGGTGCAGGTTCGGCCTGTGGAAAGAACATGATGAAGGAGACCGTGGATACCTTGGGCAATCAAAAGAAAATGAATTATGCCCTACGTGCCAATATGACCAAGGAAGAATTTGTTAAGGAGGTTACAGAAGGATTATTGCCACCTCCAAAATACTTTCCGCTCAATGTGAAAATGAACAAAGAAGGATATGAGGATATAGGGGACGTATTGGAAAGAGGTACCACTGCCTTGTCTCCCGATGCCTTTGAGGAAGCTGCCAATGCCACGGATGCGGTAATTTTGGATGTACGAAACCAGGACGAATTTGTAAAGGGATTTGTTCCTCGATCTATTTTCATAGGGCTGGATGGTAGTTTTGCCCCATGGGTAGGAGCCCTTATTGCCGATACCAAGCAGTCTATCCTACTTGTAGCACCGGAAGGTAGGGAGGAAGAAGCCATCATAAGATTATCCAGGGTTGGCTTTGATGCTACCATAGGGTATTTAAAGGGAAGTTTCAAAGCCTGGAAAAATTCCGGTAAGGAATATGATGTAATTACATCCATTTCCGCCAAGGAATTGAAGGCCACTCTGGATAATAAGGAAGTTCCTGTTTTTGATGTAAGGAAAGAATCGGAATACCTATCCGAGCATATGGAAAATGCCAACAACACCCCTTTGGATTTTTTAAATGACCATATGGCCGAATTTCCTAAGGAGGATACCTTTTATGTACACTGTGCAGGTGGATATAGGTCTGTTATAGCGGCATCCATTTTAAAAAGTAGGGGCATCCATAATTTAGTGGATATAGCAGGTGGCTTTGAGGAAATAAAGAATTCCGGTTATAAGGTAACCGATTATGTTTGTCCAACGACACTTTAAAAGTGATATTTATCATATTTTACAGTGCTGTTTGTATATATTTTAGCTTACTGAATTTAAAATAATTACCTATGATTCTACAATACTTGCCATTGGTAAATTGGAGTAACGGAATAGTAATGATTGCTGTTTTTGGAGCTGTTTGTGTTGGGCTTGTCACCGCTGTTTTGATGTTGATGAACAGTGGTAAAAAAAAGTAGGTCGGGTATTTCATTTATTTGAAACAACCGGCCGTGCTTCTTCAAATGGAAAGAGGGGAGAAGGCAATGGCCTTGTTCGGGTATTTTCTTAAATACCATGACAAAATGCGTTTGGTATCCGTATTTTCTTTTTGGAGTTCCAAAAAATTTTCCAGGGCGTCAATATTATTTATCTGCTCCTGCCGCGGTAGGAATCCGTAACCCTTGTATTTGTTGTTGATAATCAATACAAAGGCTTCTTCCTCGGCGTGTCTGCCCTTTTCCTTGATCACTAAATTTCGGTTTCTGTCCATCAAGTCATCAATGGCGTTTCTTACTTTGGTATTATAATCCAAAGGCGATTCGGTTCCCTTACATATTCCAGAACAGTTGGTAATACTATAATGGGAGCAGCTGCTAATATTTTCCTGTAAATGACAGAATTTGGGACATAAGCCGTAGTTCTTGCATAGGTCTTCCAAGAACAAGCGGCAATCCGTTATGGTATTAAAAGTGGATATGGGATTGGGCGTTAATTTCAATTTGTTGTATGCCAAGTGTTGAATTCCATTGCGATCCTCATAGGAGAAAATGGCATATTCTGTTGGTGTTCGTTTCTGACTTTGATTATATAGGGGGAAATGTTGTTTAATGGCTGCAGATTCCATTAATAGGGCAATTAGCTCGTTCCCGGATAATTCAAAATCGATGTCGTGAGTCGCCCTGCACATTAAAATTTCTTTGTTGGACTTGTCGTAAAAATGCCCAAGCACCCGCTTTTTGATATCAATGGCTTTCCCTACATATATTATGGTTCCCTTCGCATCCTTAAAAAAATAAATACCAGGGGAATGGGGTAGTCTTTCAAAGATTTCCTTGGGTAACAATGGGGGCAATGTAGCTTCTTGTGAGCGTGCATTGAGAAAAGCTTTGAATACCTTTTCGGCCCCGTTTGTCCTTAACAGTTTTTTAAACAGGATTACCGTGGCCTGGGCATCCCCTTTTGCCCTGTGGCGATCTGTCAGGGGAATGTTCAAAGAAGTGCATAATTTTCCCAGACTATAGGATTTTAGGCCAGGGATAAGTTTTCTGGACAATCGAACCGTACATAGCTTTTTGCGGGAGAAATTAATTCCGATATTCTGAAATTCATTCTTGATAACGTTGTAGTCGAAATTTACGCTATGGGCTACAAAAATGGTGTCCTCTGTTATTTCCAATACCTTTGCAGCTATTTCTTCCCAAGTGGGGGCATGGCGCACCAGATCATTATCGATGCCCGTTAATCCCGTAATGAAATGGGGTATTTCACATTCAGGGTTTACCAGCGAAGTATATTCATCGATGATTGCATGACCGTCAAATTTGAATATGGAAATTTCAGTAATCTTATTTCCTTTTATCCCGTTTCCGGTAGTTTCTATATCGATGATGGTGTACATATATTAAGGTGCTGGTAGTAACAGAACCTTAAAGTTATGGGAAATTGATTAAAAACTTGACTCCAACGGTTTAAAATTGTATACGGATGTTAAATTCCTTGTAGCTAGTCCAAATCCTTGATTACTTCCGTTAAGGCCTTATAAATGATGGGCCCCGTTTCCGGTCCCAAGGAATTCTCTTCCCCATAGGTGTCGCCTTCATCATTGTATAGGTACGGTTTTCCCGTGTCCCATTCGCTTTTTGGTATTATATATCCAATTTCATCATTGGAAAGTCCTAAATAAAATTTGTACTTGTCGGAAATCAATTCCTGAAGTGGTGGAATTTCCAAGGGCTGTATGTTAAATTCGCGACCTTCGGGGGCCTCTATGCCACCATACACAATTTCGGGATATATTTCCCCAGGGATACTTAAAAATAGGGCAGGGCCTATACGAATGGCCCCTACTTCGGTCCTGGATTTAAAATATTCGGGCATTCCCATCTTGATCAGGCCAATACCACTGGCAATCTTAAAGGTAGTATTGTCCAATGGTGCCAAGATAGTCTTCGCCCTTAAAGAAATATTCGAATTGGTCAAGGTATCCCCCTTTTGTTTTAGGGCGGTCAAGGACATCAAGGCAATTTGATCTCCAAGCGCCTTGGTTTTTTCAAATGTAGGTTCAAAGTATTCCTCCCCAGTAAAGGGGTCGGGTATCCCCAAAGAGGGATGTGGTGCCATTAATCCGCCAATAGCTCCCGAAAAATAAATGGCCACTCCGCCAAGTCCCTCAGTTACCAATTCCTCTCCGTTGTAAACACCTTTTTCCAGGCCTTCCCTAATATAGTGGGGAAAATCCGAACTGATCAATAAATTTTGAGACCATAGCGTTTCGGGATGGTTTGCCCAATTGATTAGGGTTCCCAGGGTGGTGTCGTTTTCGGCATCCAGAACCTGCATTAAATGTATTCCAGTGGCCTTTACAATTGGTTTTCGGGTGTCTTTTATGAGTTTGCCATCTTCTCCGGACAGGTCTTCGGCAAAAACCAATTTTGCGGGACGAAGGTTGTTGGCAGCCTCAATTATAGCCGCAACGGTTTGGGATTTTACATATTCCATCATTTCTGGATTTACGCCGGAATTGAAGATGTTTTCGCCCCAGATGCCAACAAGGTCGTTGCTTTCGTGGGTATGGGTAGACGATAACAGGGTGTAATCTATTCCCAGCTCGGCAGGTATTCGTTTTCTGATGTCGATTACATCCCCATGTAAAAAACCAATGGCATCCATAGAAATCATGGCTATCCTGGTATTGCCATCATCGATCACCATAACCCGGGACCAGACATCATCATGCACTCCCTGGGCAGGTTTGGCGTTGCTCATTCCTGCAATCCAATACGCATCAAATTTCCCATTGTTATTGTTGTCGTTATAAGTATCGCCTTCATCCTTGCTGTATTTATTGTTTCCATTGGCATCGTTCCAAGTGTCTACAATAGTTGGGGTAATGGGCTTTTTGGAAAATCCGGCTGTTATGGGTTGCGGGGTTTTGTTCTCGATTTTAAGATCGATGGAATAGTCGGGATGACGGTCGCGCCAATTGTACATCACTACCGATGCTCCTACCAATAAGAGTATAAGGATGCCTATCCCAAATATTTTTAATCCCTTTTTTAAAGTTTTCATTGTTTATAGTTTACTATGTGTTAATTCATTGGCCATTTTAAAATTGAGCTCCATTAAATAATCCCCCATGCTGGGGCCGTACCAACCCATTAATCGAGCTTCGTAAGTGTCAAAATAATAATACTTTTGTGGTACGATATATCCCAGATACTGGCCGTTAAAACTGCTGAGAACGGAATTGTACCCTTGGAGTTCCAAGGCATTTTTTAAATCCAAACCGTATTCCCCGCTTAGTTCATATGGTAGGGCAAGCCAAATGAGGTTGTTCAATTTTAGACCTTGAACTTGGATAGGGTTTGTCTTTGGCATCAGTTTACTTCCAAGATAAGGGGAAAGGCGTAAGCGGTCCGATATGTAGAGAAACTGCAACTTTGGGATTTCTATTTCAGAAGATATGGCGGTCAGCTCCACATTAGGGAGATATTTCATTTTGTTCAAGGCAGATCGGGCCGAATCGGCAAGGGTTTCCCCAATGTATTTGGCTTTATCAAATTTCTCACCTAGTCCTTTGTTGGAATGACTTCCGACCGTTCCTGCGAAGAACATGGCCAGGTCAACCCCATTTTCTTCCAAATGCCTTTGGAAATATCCGGGATAATCCCCTGTATACAGTTCGTTGTCTGTACCTATTACGGTTGCATGGGCGGAAAAAGCGCCAATAGTGGCCTTTCTACCATTTTCCTGCATAAAGGACAAAAGGTCTAGTTTATCATTAAGTCGCCCGGATTCCCCAATGATCCTATTGCGTACCAAATTGGGTACTTTAATATAGCCCGAAGAGAATTGGGCGGGTTGTTTGTCTGCCAAAGCCTGTAATATGAGGGCGGAAAATTTTTGACCAAGCCATTCCACTACCTCCGGTTGATATTCCCCACCAAAGCCTTTTCCCACATAACCGGGCATACAATTGCCAATGCTGGAATGGGTGTGGGTAGCCCCAAAATAAAGCTGTTTTCGGGCTATTTTTCCCTTTAGGTTTTCGGTAACCTGGATAACAACGTCTTCCGGTATTGCCACTAGATCGGCATTGATCAAAACCACGGTTTCTTTATTTACTTCAACTGCGATTGCCTTGGCAAAAATGGAATCGTGAACTCCGGTTGCAATTTTACCGCTACCATAACCGGCCATTTTTATATTGTTGAATTCACCTTTGGTGGGGTCCGGAGTGCCACTTACAATTTTGGGGGTGATATTNGTCCTTGCAAATCCGGCAAGCAGCGGNCCTTTGGCCTCGGTTTTATTCTTGACGGCTTCCTCTATATTTTGAATGGTATTCCTGTAATACTCCGTTTCAAAATAGGGTGTGGTGTCAATGGTACTGGTAGCAAAAAAGAAAAGAACTACCAAGAGTACTATCAATGCCCCAACAAATTTCAGCAAAACCTTTAACCATTTTCCCATGATTGTTCTTAATTAAGTTTTTGTGGATCCAAGACGATATACTTCACTGTCTTTCTGTTCCAAGTATATACAATATGCACTTTCCCATCGGGAGCCTGTATCATGGTAGGATATGAATATTCTTCGCCCTCCTTATCCGTATTCTCCCTTAAAGGTTCCAAGTCCAGAACGCGTTTCCATTTGGTGCCGTCATTGGACAGGGCCAAACTCAAAGGTACCCTATCGCCCCAATTTTTTCCGGTGGGATTGTAAACCAATAATTGTCGCCCATCTTTTAAACTTACCCCGTCTATTCCGGAATTTGGATTGGGCAAAGCCGTGGCTTTCATTTTGCTCCAGGTGCTTCCGTAGTCGGTAGACCAATTCTCGGCAATGACCTCATTTTCGGTTCTGCTCAAAAGCTGTAATTTTCCGTTGCCATAATTTAAGACCACAGGTTGTATGGCGCCTAGTTCTTTGCCATCGTTCAAGGGCTGGGTTTTGGACCAAGTTTTTCCGTTATCCGAGCTAAGTTCCAAATGAACTTGCCAACCCGCCTCTTCATCTTCCGTGCTGGAAGGGGAGAGTATTTCACCACTTGCCAATTGTATGGGCTGGTTTTTAATGGGCCCCAGAATTCCCTCAGGAAGTTTTACCGGTTTGGACCACGTTTTACCATCATCATTAGAGGTCATGTAGAGTCCCCACCATTCGGTAGGACTAGGCCCTACCTTATAGAATAAAAACAGTGGTTGGTCTTTGGGTTTAAACAATACCGGGTTCCAACAGGGATATCTACTACCATCTTCCTGTACGCCATTTATTACTTCTACTGGGATAGTCCAGGAACCATTGGTCCTTCGGGATACCCAAATACCAACGTCGTCATTTTTTTCTTCGGTGCCACCAAACCAAGAGGCTATAACGGTACCATTGCTTACTTCTACTGTAGAAGCATGGCATTCCGGGGTAAGTGCATCATCCAATTCATAAATAAATTCCTGTTCCACTATGGCAGGATGGTCCAATGGAACTACTTCCGGTAATTTTTCCATTTTTCCTTTACACGATACTACTAACAAGGTACACAATAAAAATAAAAGTCTCATAAGGTAGATTTAGATGATTGTTTGTTAATTAAAAACTGTGGCTCTTTGGCCATAATGAAGGTCAGTTGGGCCCCTTCGGCTATTTCTTCGTGCTTAATCCAAGTGCGGTCCAAGGGACGCCCGTTCAGCAATATTTTTTTTACATAGATATTATTGGGATCATAGTTCTCCGTGTCTATGGTCATTTGGTTTTCTCCCATTTGTAGAATAGCGCTCTTAAATAATGGTGCGCCCAATTGATAAATGTCCGTTCCGGCAATAGGATAAAAACCAAGGGAGCTAAAGATATACCAAGCGGACAAGGTTCCGGCATCATCATTGCCATCTATGCCCACATAGGAATTATCGTATTTATTATCCAAAATCCAACGCACCCATTTTTGNGTCAAGTCGGGCCTGTCAACGGCATTGAAAAGATAGGCGGCATGGATATCCGGTTCATTGCCATGCCAGTAATAGGAGCCTGGGGTCCAGGTAGCTTTTTTTGGATCGGCTTTGGCAAAAAAGTTGTTCAGTTCGCTCACAAAATAATCTCTATCCCTAAAAAGCGATACCAGGCCTTCCGGATCATAGGGTACGGCCCATCGCCATTGCAATGCACTGCCTTCTGTATAATCCTTGGTATACTCATCATCCCAGTCCGTATAAGTAAGTTGCAAGGGCTTAAATTTTTCCACAAACCGCCCATCCTCATGTCTGGCTTGAAAATATTGGGTATCCGGATTCCATACATTTTTATAGAATTTGGAATGGCCTTCAAAAAGGGCCTGGTCTTCCATAAGTTGTAATTCTTTGGCCAAAAGACTAATGGAATGGTCGGCCCAGCCATATTCCAAGGTCTTGCTTACGGCTTCATCCCCAAATTCCGTAGGGCAATAGCCGTAGGCGATATATTTATCTATCTCCTCCCGGCCAGCAGCGGAACTGTCCTTGGGAATGGGCTCCAGGGCCACTTGTCTCATTTTTTTATACGCAAGCTGCACATCAAAATTGCGTATACCCTTTAAGTAAGATTCCGCAATGACCATATCCGCTGGGGAGCCCAGCATGGAGTTGCTATATCCATACCCAGAGGGCCAGCGTGGAAGGCTGCCCCCTTGTTTGGACATTTCCACTAAAGAGACCAACATATCNCTTTGTTCATCCTTTGCTATGAGATTGAATAATGGGTGGACGGTGCGGAAAGTGTCCCATAAGGATAGATCCGTGTAGTAGTTGTAATCGGTAGTTTGGTGTATTTTTTTGTCAAATCCCTTGAACTCCCCGTTTACATCGTTAAAGATGGTAGGCATTTGAAAACTGCGATATAAAGCACTGTAGAAGACTTTCCTTTCTTCCAGGGAGCCACCTTCAATCTTGATTAAGGCCAGTTTTTTTTCCCATTTGTCCTTGGCTATTTGCAGTATGGCCGCAAAACTAAGATGGCCTGCTTCTGTCTCCAGGTTTAAACGCGCATTTTCAATACTAACATGGGAAATGCCAATTTTGGCATTAATGTGTTTCCGGGTAAATCCGAGATAAATTTTTAGACTGTCACTTTTCTTGCTCAGGCTATTTTGATCCAATGTTTGACCGTCCCAAATGCCATATTCGGAAAATGGTTGATCAAATTTAGCCACAAAGTACACTTTTATACCATCAAACCTACTTGCAAAGCTGCCAAATGTTCTAACGGATCCTTCAATTTCATTGTTCTCCGGACGTATGTTTACAAATCCTTCCTTTGCCCGATGGTTTCCTGTAGTATTGGTAATATGGATAAGTAAATTTTTGTCGCCTTCTTTTGAAAATGTATATTGGTGATGCCCACTGCGTTCAGTGGCCGTAAGTTCGGCAACAATACCCTCTTTTTTTAGTGCTACGCGGTAATAGCCAGGAAAGGCTATTTCATCATTATGGGAAAATTTATGGGCATAATCCAATTGGAAATCAATTTTATTATGTGGTGTGGTGGTTGGTGTAAATAGAAAATGACCTCCATCGGTAGCTCCGGTCCCGGCCAAACGGGTATGGCTAAAGCCAAGTATTTTGTTGTCGCCATAGTAATACCCTGAGGTGCTAAAGTCTTTGGTGTTGTTGTATAAAGACATGGTTTCTGGACTTAGGCGCACCATCCCGAAGGGGACTGTGGCACCGGGAAAGTTAAATCCACATACCCAATAGGGAAAGCCTCCTGTACCTATAAAGGTATTTACATATGTACCTAATGGCCCTGGAATTAATTTCTCCGTATGGTTCTTTGGAGTTGCCTTTACAATGCTTTGGTATTTATACCCAGCAATTAGAATAGCAATAAGCACTAGGCATATGGCCATTCCAATGGCAATGGCAGTGATTTTCGCTATTTTTTTCAGCAACTTCATTGGGTCTCGTGTAATCTTAGTTTAAAGGGATGTACTTTTCAAAAAACCTATCCATGTGATACTGGCAATAGGCATTTACTTTTACGGAGGCGTCCATGGTATGTGGCCACCCTTTTAGTTTGTGGTAATATGATATGGCACCGGCCTTTTGAAGGGTGGCATGTAATATGTCCGATTGTTCATAGGGTACCAATTCGTCCAAGGTACCTTGGAATGTTATGGTNGGGGGTACATTCTTTGAAATTAAAAATAAGGGAGAGGCCATTTTATACAATTCAGGGGCCTCTTCGTAGGATTTGCCTATTAAATATTGTACCGAGGATGCCTTTATGGCTGTTTCATCGGTAAGGTTGGATGGGCCATAAAAATTAACGACAGCTTGTACTGAGGCGGATATCCCGTTATTATCTACATCTTCCTTTGTATTGGAATAGGCGTTCAGTAAGGCCAGGTGGCCACCAGCGGAACCACCGACCATGGCTACTTTGTTTGGGTTTATATGGTATTTGTCGGCATTTGATTTTAACCACCTTACCGCATCTTCCACATCATGGAGTTGGGCAGGATATTTGGCAACATCGGTTAATCTATATTGTACGGTAGCTGTAATATAACCTTTCTTTGCGTAGCTAATCAAATACGCCAAATAATCGTGTTTGTCACCTTTTTTCCATGCGCCGCCATGAATAAAAATAATTAGTGGAGCGTCTTTTTTGATCGTTTTGGTATGGTAAATATCCAATTTGAGTTGAATGGAGTCTATGGTCTTATAGACAACATCTTTGTATTCCTCTATATCTTCTGGAACAGGGAAGTCGGTTTCTATTATTTTTAAGGCCCCTGTGGCATAGGCAATTTTCAGGCTTGTATTGCTGGAGTAACCTTTTGGAGGTATGGATACATCGTATTGTTTGGCCTTGCAGCCCAATAGTAAGGCAAGTGTAAATATGGATAAGAAAATATTTTTAATCATAATTTTAAATGTTTTTCCAAGAATATATCTGTATGATATTGAATATATGAGAATACCTTTGCTGAAAGGTCCATGGCATGTGGCCAACCTTTTAACTCGTGATAGTAACTGGGCACCCCATATGCATTTAGGGTTTCATGGAGTTTTTTGGATTGGCCATAGGGTACCAGTTCATCCAAAGTGCCGTGAAAGGAAATGGTAGGAGGGGAGTTTTTGTTTACATATGTTATAGGTGAAGCATTTCTGTACATTTCCGGGGCTTCTTCATAAGTTTTTCCAAATAATCGATGTACCCGTTTTTCTTTTTTTGCAACCTCGGTCGTTAAATCCGAAGGACCGTAAATATTTATTACGGCCTGGACCTTGGTGGCTATACCATTGCTGTCCTGTGCACTGGAAGAATGGGTGTAGGCGTATTGCATGGCCAAATGTGCCCCTGCAGAACCGCCCGCAATGGCTACCTTCTGTATATTGATGTTATAATCCTTTGAATGCGATTTCAACCAACTTACGGCATCCCCTACATCCAAGAGCTGTGCAGGGTACTTTGCCACACCACTTAATCTGTATTGTAGGGAGGCTGTAACATATCCCTTCTGGGCATAACTGATTAAATAATGTAAAACATTGCTTTTCTTTCCTTTCTCCCAAGCACCACCATGTATGAAAATAATAAGTGGGGCTTCTTTTTTTAAAGCCTTAAGATGATATATATCCAGTTTTAATGATGTGTTGTTAATGGTCTTATAAACAAGGTCCTTGTGTTCCATGATGCTTTCCGGTACTTCCACCTTGGTAAGGGTAGGCTCAATGGCCCCTAGTGTATAGGCTACTTTAAGACTGATGTTGTTTGCAAAACCTTTGGGCGGCAGGGANGGGTCGTAATCATCCGGCTTGCAACCANTNANCAATAGGGTCATCCATAAAACCAATACTATTCTCATGACCATAATTTATTATACCTAAAGTTCGGATCTTTTGCTTTGCCATAAACCCCATTAAGCTGTATTGTTTTGTTGACCAANGGGGTGTTCNAAAATTTGAGACNAAAAATAAAGCTTTGGGTGTTGGATAAAATGAACATACTGCTNTTTGGCGTAACCCGATCAATATTGGCCCCAATAACCTTGGGTAGTACGGCTCCATTTACCATGTTTGGACTCAATGTTCCCATAGGGACCCTTTTGTTTTTTATAAGAAAACGGAATGCTT
>JGI24723J26617_10001389_pt1 | contig 21472 bp, 16 predicted proteins | sample Cruoilmetagenom6_FD_26617 | JGI IMG/M metagenome (IMG submission 26617)
AAGCTGCGCCATTCAGGCTGGCCAGCGAAACGCATGGCGGCGTTCATGCGTAATGAGTTCGATAGAAAAAATACAAAAAAGAACGGCACGTACATCGCCAGCAGCAACAGTAACTCGGGCTGGAACGGACGAACGCCCATAAACAGGAAGCGGTAGTCGACATGCAGGAAATAGTAGATGGCGAAGAGAGTCAGGAAGAAAAAAGTGAACAGGAATACTGCGAGCAGAAGCGTCTTGCCGAGCTCCGTGGCGGACGTCGAAGTGCCCCAGAACGCCGGAGTAATACCGTTCTTGCGACCAAAATACCGGTAGCTAAGCCAGAACATCAGGTAGCCGACAGTCCCGTTCAGTACTGCCCACAACATCACGGCATTGTTCATGCGCTGTGGGAAGAACCAGGTGAGCTGGCGTGTCGAGGCAGCAACAAACAGCTTCTGTGACAACTCCGCCATAGGGATGTAAGTCACGCTGGCAACAATCGCGCCGATCGAGAAGGTCGTCCAGAAGATCGCTCGGCCGCGTCCCGCCGGTTTCGGCAACGGCTGGGGAATGTCATGCACCAGGCTCCTGAATCTCGCCGACTGCAACAAGAGCTGCCCCGCAGGTACGACGGCAATCAGCGCTGCGATCAGGGCGATGACACCAAGCAGCTCTCTCCATTGCCAGACTTGATCATAAGGGTCAAGCGGACCCTGGAAGTCAAAGACCTTTTCAAAGAACTCAATCTGGTTGGCGATAGCCTCGGCCATGTACGGCTGGAACGGATGCAGGATGCGCTCATTGTGTACGACTCGAAGTGTTCGCTCGTACTCGTCCCCGTAGTATCTGCCGAGTTCAACTTCGGATATCGCCTTGTAGCCAGGTAGCCCGGAGTTGACGGCCCGTAGCGCCTCCGGCGCAGTGCGCATATCACCGTTTTCAAATTCGTTCCGGTAGGCACCTTCGTCGTAGAGCGCATACGCCACACCCACGTTGGAGCGAACCTCATTCAGGACCTCGTCGGTCAGCGTCAGTACGTAGCCCGACACATAGACCGAATGCAACTTGCTCGGAAGCCCCGTGCGCGCAGCTTCCCGCCCGAAAAAATTTGCGCCGCGAATCGCTGCATTGCCACCCGCCGAATGGCCGGTCGCCCCTATGCGCGATCGGTCTATGTAATTGAGATTCGCACTGCTCGCGGCGTAGTCAACAAGCGCAAACATGCCATAGCCTTCGGTTGTTGCCGCAATTCTGCTTAGTGATGCACTCGATGAACCCTGGGCGTAGGGGTCGATGGACGCGGCGACGAAGCCACGGCGCGCGAGCTCAATTGCGATATTGGACAGTGCTTCCTTCGAACGCTGGAATCCGGGAATGACGACAATAAGCGGAGCCGGTGAGTCGGCCGTAGCCGAGCGCGGCTTGAACAGGTCGGCAACGACCCATTGGCCGTTCTGAGTGGGGATCTTGATCGAGTCGACTTGAATGCTGCCGCCCGCGGTCTGTATCTGCGAGGCAAGCCAGCAGGACAGCACCAGTACCAGGAGGGCGACGGACAAGTGACGAACCTGGGCTGATTTCGACATCGGTAGATGTATATCAGCATTTTGGTATGGTGGCACGTGTGCTCAAAAAAAGAGGAGCAGAAAAATGCAGCTACCAATTACACTGATGTACGCCGGCATCTTCGCCATTTTTGCGTTGTTGCTGAGCTTCATGGCGGGCAGCACTCGAGGCAAATCCGGCATCTCGATCCTGCACGGCGACCCGGTCGACTTGAAACTGGCCGAGAAAGTTCGGCGTCACCAGAACTTTCTCGAGTACGTGCCGATGTTTCTCATAGTATTCGGGGCGCTTGAAGCCTTCGGCGTATCGTCTTTGTTCCTGTATATCGTAGGTGACCTGATGATAGTCGCGCGGATATTCCACGCATTCGGTCTGCACCACGACAACATGGCCCACATTGGCCGGCTGATAGGCGCGGGTGGCACAGCACTGCTCACACTTGTCTGTGCCTGCTACGCCATATGGCTGTCAGCGAATACGTTACTGTTCTAGTTGACAGTTATTCCGCCGGATCCGGTGTCGATCTTCAGCAGGTCACCACCGCCGCGCACCTCACCACGCAGGTGACGCTTGGAGATTCTGCCCTGGACGGTGACGGGGTGGTCGACGTTGATATGACCTGAGCTGGACTCGGCGTCGATCTGGAATGCGGCATCGTCCGGTAAGTCGATCTTGATGGAGCCGGAGCCCGTGTCGATGTCCCACGTACCCGCCTGGCGGCCGTCTACACGCACGCGCCCACTACCCGCACGGGCATGGAGTGCGCCGTCGATGTTGTGAATATCGATGCTGCCCGAGCCCGTGGAGACTTTCACATCGCCCGGGGCGGACTGCGTGAGATCAATGCTGCCGCTGCCGGTATTGGCGGAGACCGCACCGCCGATGCTGTTTAGTCTGATTCGCCCGGATCCTGTGCTCGCAATGGCGGGCCCGCCGATATTGTTCAATTCCACGCTGCCCGATCCGGAGCGCGCCTTCAGGACTTCCACAACGCCGTCAATTTTCATCGAGCCGGAGCCTGTTCCGGATTTCACGCGCGTACCGGTGGGAACGGTTATTTCGTAGCTGATTGATATATTCCTGAAGCCGCGACCCTTCAAATGGCCAACGCGAAGCCTTCCGTCGGACAGGTCGACCGGCGGGCTCGCCTCGAGCTTGTCCACCAGTTCCTGGGCGCTCTCGCTACTCCTGCTGAACCAGTTGGTCCCGACCTTGATGTAGCCAATAATCTCGACCCGGCCCGCGGCCCCGGTCTCGACCTTGATGCTGCCACTGCCAGTGGACACGTCCAGAATGATGGGCTCGTCTACGTTAAGTATCTGTTCGAAGGAGCCTTTTGCGGCATGTGCCTCAGAAAACCACAGGCTGGCAACGAGCAGCAGGCCGAGCAGCATCCACGTCGAGTTCGACTTCAAAGTCATTGTATTCTCCTCCGGGACAGGCGCCCCAATAAAGCGTTTCTACAGCTTAGATACCTGGCAACGCCGTTTGGTTGCGAGCGTCGCGCTTTATTTCAGCCACACGACGTAGAGCCCCTGCATTTGAGCGCAACGCTCATCGTCGTGGAACAGGTCGACGTGAATGTCGAGCCGGATACGACCAGGGTCCTTTGCCTGTAGCCGCGCCAGGCACGCCTCGAAATTTTCAGGCTCTATGTACGCCCTGACTATCAGGTGACCTCGTGCCGGCCGCTCGAAAGTCATCTCGTTCTTGTAGACGACGATTTCCGTGTCATGGACGTCGTTGTCAATGAACGCCAGCGTGGATACAGCCCAGCCGCCGAACAGGCAGATGCTCGCGATGCTGCCGCCAAACGCCGTACCCTTGTTATTGATGTTGGGTGCGAGCGGTGCCTCCATCGTCAGCGCCAGGTCGTCGAAATCAACGAACGAAAGGTGCATCGCTGTCAGCAACGGTATGTCGCGCTGACACTCGGCTTCGAAGCGTTTCAGGTCTATCATGCTGGATTCGATCCGCGCGTGGAGTAGAAGATGGATTTCGAATTCTCACCCAAGGTACAGGAGCTTCGCAAACGCCTTATGGCGTTTATGGACGAATACATCTACCCGAATGAGAAGTTGTTTCGTGCGCAGGTCGACGAAGGCGATCGCTGGGGAGAGCCAGCAATCCTCAGTGAGCTCAAGCCACGCGCTCAGGAAGCCGGGCTCTGGAACCTGTTCCTGCCGCAGTCCTACGGAGATTTCAGCCCCGGCCTGACAGTTCTTGAGTACGCGCCGCTTGCTGAAATCATGGGCCGCGTGTTGTGGGCATCGGAGGTATTCAACTGCAGTGCACCCGACACCGGCAACATGGAGGTGCTGGCCCGCTACGGCAACGCTGAGCAGCAGGAACAGTGGCTGAAACCGCTGATGCGCGGCGAAATTCGCTCCGCGTTCTGCATGACCGAGCCGGAAGTCGCGTCGTCTGACGCCACGAACATCGAAACCTCGATGGTCCTCGATGGCGACGAGTACGTTATCAACGGTCGCAAGTGGTGGTCGAGCGGCGCCTGTGGTAATCGCTGCAAGATACACATCGTGATGGGCAAGACGGATCCGGACAACGAAAGCCGGTACCGCCAGCAGTCGATGATTCTCGTCCCCGCTGATACTGAGGGTGTAACGGTCGAGCGCCCACTACAGGTGTTCGGTTATGACGACGCACCGGAGGGGCACGCCGAAGTCATCTTCGACAATGTACGGGTACCCGCCAGCAACATGTTGCTCGGCGAAGGCCGCGGCTTCGAAATTGCCCAGGGGCGACTCGGTCCGGGCCGCATCCACCACTGCATGCGGTTGATCGGCCTCGCGCAACGAGCGCTCGAAGCCATGTGCGTGCGTGCCGAAAGTCGCATCGCATTTGGTCGCCCGCTGATAAAGCAGCAGTCGGTTCGTGAAGATATTGCCCTCTCTGCCTGCGACATCGAACAGGCGAGGCTACTAACCCTGAAAGCGGCCGAGCGCATGGACAAGGGTGGCACCAAGGCGGCCAAGGATCTGATTGCCATGATCAAGATTGTGGCGCCGGCGATGGCATGCAATGTTATCGATCGCGCAATCCAGATTCATGGTGGCGCGGGTGTGTGCCAGGACTTCTTCCTTGCGCATGCCTATGCAGGTGCCCGCACGATTCGCCTTGCTGATGGCCCTGACCAGGTCCACATGATGCAATTGGGTCGCAACCTCGCGGCCGGTTACGCACAGCTACCGGACTAGGGCTCCTGCGTTGCCTTCCGAATCACTCCATCATCGAGGAGTAGATCGCAAACAGGGCGAAGCTCTTCCGCGAAATGCTTCCAATGATCAACCGAGCGCTGGTGCGGCGCTTCGCGAACCTGGTAGGCACTCGCCGTGGTGACGGCGGAGTCACTCGAGAAGTAATCGAGGCACGCCTCGTTCCATGAAAGACCGATGAACTGCAGAACAGGACGTAGCGTTTCTTCCGGCTCACGGACCAGCGCCTCGTAGTCCACTTCAATGAACCTCTTCCCGAATCGGGTCCGCCAGGTGTCCATGAGGTTCTGGTAGCGTCGGTAGTGCCGCGTGAGCTCAGCGAGATCGTAGGAATACAAATAGGCGTCGGCGAACAGCTGCTTGAAGATCGCGAGGCAGGTATCGAGTGGATTGCGGCGCATATGTATGACACGGGCGTTGGGCAGTGCTGCGAGTATCAGCGGCAGATACAGGTAGTTGGAGGGTAGCTTGTCGACGATATGCGGCGAATCCAGCCGCAGGCCAGACGTGATGTCGACGTACGCATCGCCAACCGCACTCGCATCCGCCTGCGCGGCCAACTGCATGAGATTCGCAGAGAATTGCCGCGGCTCATCGCAACCTGTCACCTGCCTGGCCGCAAAGCCGAAGTGCCGTAACTCACCCGCCGAGGTAACGGACGGGTGCGCATCCAGCATGCGATCAAGCAATGTCGTACCGGTGCGCGGCTGACCGACGATAAACACCGGGCCCGCATCAGCACACACGCCACGGTGTTCCTCCAGCCAATCGCTGGTAAAGGTTGCTTCGAGCGTGTCGAATAACTCGATTTCAGCAGCTTCGTCGTAGGCTACAAGCTCCCGTCGCGCCGCTGCACCGACCGACCAGGCCGCGAACGCGCCCTTCCAGTCTTCGAGGTCTTCACGTTCCTTGCCAATCGCGTATTGCAGGTAGGCGACGGACTGCGATGGCAGGTCGTTCCCGAGCATCCCGGTCATCATATCAACGTGCTCACACGTGCTGGCTTTGCTTGCGCGCGATAACAACCAGTGCGCCTGTGAGTTGCCCGGGTCCTTCTCGATGGAACCTTCCAGTATGTTCCGCGCCGCGTCGCGGTTACCCAGGTACAAATGCGCGTTGGCGAGATTGATCTGGAAGGGCACATGATCCGGGTTTGCCGTACGGGCTTTCTCGTGCCACTCGAGCGATGCTGGCAGATTGCCGACCAGGCGAAACACGGTACCGATGTGATCGAGTGTTGACGCATTGCCTTTTTGGGCAGTGGCCGCGTTTTGCAGGCAAGCCTCGGCACGACGCAACGCACCGCCTGTCGCGTAGAGTTCGGCGAGCCGTGTCCATGCCGCAGCATTTCCCTTGTTCAGCCTGACCGTGGTTTCAAGTGCGCGCAGGGCTGAAGCACGGTCATTGCTGGTCAGTGCAATCAACGCCGCGAGGTAGTGCGCGCGACTCATGTTTGGGTGGGCCGCCAGCGACTCTTTGCAGATATCCGCAGCGCGCTGCAGATTGCCTGCGCGGAACGCATCGAAGCCAGCCTGCAACAGGCGTTGGGCGGCAGCGTTGGGGCGGGCAGGTGGTCGGTCGGTCATTGTTGTGGGGTCAAAAAAAGGGGTGCTGGAAATCCGGCACCCCTGTTTTACACGCTTGCCGCGCTCTAGTCGAAGTAGTAACCGAAGCGCATACCGAAAGTCCGCGGACGATTCGGCCCAACGACCCAGTCCGGCGTAATGCCGCCGTTAACCTGGGCGCCGGCGTAGTTCAGCTCGTCGGTGAGGTTCTCGACGTAGCCCGTGAGACTCCAGTTGTTGTTGGACTCGTAGCCCACACGCATGGCCACTTCGTGCTGCGCGTCGAGCTTGGCCCACTGCAGTTCTTCGTAACCGCCGCCACGTTCACCTTCCCAGAAGGCTTCGAGGTTGCCGACGATCGTGCCGTTGCTCACAGGGAAATTGGCCTTAAGCAGTGCAGAGCCCATGAATTCTGGCGCCCAATTGAGCGAATTGCCTTCACAGGCGTCGACGTTTCCGTCAGGAATGCCGCTGCCATCATCTGCTCCACCGCACAGCAGCTGTACACCGAAGGCTTCGGTCTTGAGCCAGCCGGCGGCAAATACGAGATCCCAGTTATCGTTGATGGCCCATTGCGCGGAACCTTCGACTCCCTGGCCATCGACCTGGCCGAGGTTGTCTACCTTCGCGCCCTGGTCGAAGTAATTGACCTGCAGGTTCTCATAGTCGAACCAGAACGCAGTCAGGTCCAGGGAGACGCGCCCTGAGCCCAGAAGGCCCTTGTAGCCAATCTCGTATGACTTCACGTCTTCGGGCCTGAACTGGCCGGGAACAACGCCATCGGCAGGTGTAAGTGGGTCCTGGTCGCCTTCACCGAACCACTGAAACACGGCGTCCCCGGTTACAGCGTTCCTGATCGAGAACGTACCGTAACCGCCGGACTTGTAGCCTTCCGTATAACTGGCGAAGACCGTGTGGTCATCACCGGGCGTGTATCGCACGATCAGACGAGGCGTTGTGTCATTCCAGTCATTCGTGTCCGTCAGGCCCGTTGTCATGTAGCCCGGCAGGAAGTAACCGAGCAGCATGCTGTCGGGTTTGGGGACACGCGTCGAGAAGCGCTTCTTGTCGTACTGGTAGCGTACGCCGAAGGACACATCCCACTGGTCGTTGACCTGGTAGGAAAGGTCAACGTACGCAGCGTAGCCCGAGAACTTGCCGTCGATAAACGTATTCTCGGTCACCATGCCGTCGGCTGTCGGCGCGAACGGTCCCACAACGATGCCGTAAGCCGGGTAATAGTAATCCCAGTAGGCCTGCCAGTAATCGAAGTACTCAGAACAGTTGGATGCGCCATAGTAGGCACCGTAATACGCGCAAATGGCTTCCTCTTCGAGCGAGCTCGTGACGTGGTCTTCCAGGTTTTCCTCATACATCGAGACACCCGCATACCAGGATAACGGACCATCCGTCGTCGAGGTTAGACGCAGCTCGGTTTGCAAATAGTCGCCGCTCTGGTCCTGCTTGTAGAGGCCCAGGGTCCGCGGTGTCGCGTCGTAGTCTTCCGCATACAGGTAGTCGTGGTCCTTGTAGCCGGTTGACCATGACAGGGCCATGTTGTCGAAGTCGTATTCAACGTGCACGCCGATGTTGAGAATTTCGGCGTCATCGTCGTTTCCGCCAAACATGTTGGAATTCATGCCACGCGGATCTGCCGGCATGTTGAACGGGCCGAGAATCGATTCGAGATCGCCGAGACGAGGTGACCGATCGTCAACACGATAGGCCGAACCATCACGATCCGAATCCTCATAGTCGATGGTTGCAAACACTTGTGTGCGCTCGCCTACGTACAAGCCGGAGAGTCGTAGTGCTGTCTTGTCGTGGCCCAGGTAATCCTTGCCATCAAACGCGTTGGGTGCATGGCCGTCCTGTTTCGAATGATAGCCGGCAACACGCATTGCAAAGTTGTCGCCGACACCGATGTTAGTGGCACCTTCAAATGTGAAGCGGCCGTCTTCGCCAACGTCGACTTCAACGAGGCCATCTCTCGCACCGCCCAGTGTCGGGCGTTTGGTGTGAATATTGAACGCACCGCCGATGGCATTACGACCAAACAGGAAGCCCTGCGGCCCGCGGAGGATCTCCGCACGCTCGATGTCGAAGAGGGAGCTGACAACGGCACCATTGCGGCCTTCATACAGGCTGTTCTTAAAGAACGCGGCAGATGGGTCACCGCCAACACCGAAGTCCTGCGTACGGATGCCGCGAACGGAAATGCCGTCGATGAAACCGTCGGTGCTGTTGCCCGTTACGCCGGGCGTGAAAGATACGAGGTCTTTGACGTCGTCGAGATTGACGTCCTTGACGAAGTCGCCGGTCATGGCGGTAATTGCGAGTGGTACGTCCTGGATGCTTTCCGCGCGTTTGGTCGCGGTTACGGTGATCTCTTCGATCTCCTGGGCGGCACCGGTGCCGGCGACGGACGTTAGAACTGCTGCCGAAACAGACCGTGCAAGCAATGTCTTGCGAAATACGGTCGGCCTGATTTGTTGATCTGACACGGTTACTCCCCCCTATTTTTAGATCAACCGATTGAGACAGATTCATACGGTCGTGACAATGGCCAATATTCGACATATGAGGCGATGCCCGCGCATGGTGTAAGCTGAGGCGCCGCTGGCCATGTCGGGCGCGGCGTCGAAAAAGAATTGAGTAAGCTACGGATTTTTAATGAAAAAAAGCCAGCCGGTACCGATGTGGATGCGCGACAGTCTGAAAGAGGGCTTCTCGTACCTGCAGGCCGGGCAGCCCGAGAAGGCGGCTGAATGCTGCCAGCGCGTCCTGATGTCGAGGAAGGATCTGCCGGAGGCACACTTCCTTGTCGGACTCGTCGCGCTGGAGCTCGAAAATCGCAAAGTTGCGATCGAAGCCTTTGGTTCGGTGACCAAGCTCGACGTGACTCATGGCCCGGCGTGGGCCAACCTCGCCCGGCTTTTCATGATGGCCGGGCAGCCGGCACGAGCGGACAACGCGCTCGAGAACGCGGTTAAGTATGCCGATAACAATCCGGTCGTACTGGACCTCATCGGCCTGGTCTCATCGATGCTCGGCAACGACAAGGACGCACTCGACTGGTATGGCAAAGCCGTGGCCGGGGCCCCGGACAACGTGGGTTTCATGGTCAACTATGCAAACAGCCAGATGCACGTTGGCAAGCTGGAAGACTCTGCAGCGACCTTGCGTAAGGCGCTTCATGTGTCACCCGGCAACGCGAATGCTCACTGGATTCTCGCCGGGCTGAGCAAGGCCAAAGATCGCAAGCACGTCGAGGAGATGCAGGAGTTTATCGAGACGGGCCGTTATCCGACCAAGGCGCTGGCGTTTCTTTGCTACGGGCTCGGGAAGGAACTCGAGGACCTCGAAGACTGGGGTGCCGCATTCGACGCGTTTGCGAATGGGGCCGACGCCAGGCGCAGCACGATTGATTACAACGAGGCTGCCGAGGAAGAGATGTACGCGGCCCTGGAGCGAACATATACAAAGGAGTGGCTCGATGCGCCTGGGAGCAGCTGCGATTCGGCGGCGCCGATCTTCATAGTAGGCCAGCCTCGAACAGGCACCACGTTGGTAGAGCGGGTAATCACGGCGCATTCCATGGTGCATTCCGCTGGCGAGTTGAAGCAGCTTGGCAATGCCGTCCGGCGACTGACGAAGTACACTGGCGCAAGCCGCTTTTCGGCCGAGCTCGTAGAAGGTGCCGCGACCGTTGAATTCGAAAGGCTCGGCAACATGTACATCGAGACGGCGCGGACACTGGCCGGTGACACGCCGCACTTCGTCGACAAGCTACCTTTGAACTACATCTACCTGCCCGTAATCCTCAAAGCGCTGCCGAACGCGAAGATCATTCACCTGCGCCGCAACCCGATGGATGCCTGCTTCTCCAGTTTCAAGCAGCTGTTCGCCGACGCGTACCCGCATTCCTATAACCAGGAGGAAATGGCGCGCCACCATGCACGCTACTACTGGCTGATGGAGACCTGGCGAGAGCGCTTCGGCGACCGGTTTTTCGATGTGGCCTACGAGGACGTTGCCCGCGATCTCGAGCTCAATGCCCGGGCACTCATCGACTTCCTCGGTCTGCCGTGGGAAGACACCTGCCTTGAGTTTCACAAGCAAAAGACCGCGGTTACCACGGCAAGTGCTGTGCAGGTTCGCCAACCTGCGCACACTAAATCGATTGGGCGCTGGCGTCGTTACGAGCAGCAGCTCGAACCGACCCGTAAGGCGCTAGAGGCACTCGGCGTACCGCTGGAGACAAGTACATGACCAATAACAAGAAAGCGCTCCGGCTGGGAGACATGACGCTCCTGACCGTGTCTGCCATTTTGTTGCTCGACACGGTGGCCGCCTCTGCCGCGATCGGTGTTTCCAGTCTGTTCTGGTGGACGTTTCTCGGGCTGACATTTTTTGTTCCCTACGGGCTCATGAACGCCGAGATGGGTACCACGTACCCGGAAGAAGGCGGCATCTATGCGTGGGTACGAGATGCATTCGGGGGGCGCTGGGCATCGCGCATCACATGGTTCTACTGGGTGAACAACCTGCTGTGGGTGCCGTCTATATTTATCCTCTTCGCCAGCATCTTCAATCAGCTATTCGGTCTTGCTCTTGGACTCGGGGCGCAGATGGCCATGGGCATCGCCCTGTTGTGGGGTGCAGTCGCAGTCAACGTCCTGTCATTGAACATTGGCAAGTGGATACCGAACATCGGCGCAACGATAAAAATTGTCGTATTTGTTGTGCTGATCGGCGGGGCGTTCACCTACGTGTCGGGGCACGGCATGGCAAACGAGATTAGCCTCGAGGCCCTGGTGCCGTCCTGGGGCAATGGACTCGTCTACCTGTCCACGATCATCTACGGCATGCTCGGCTTCGAACTCATGTGTGCGACGCCGGGCGCCATTCACAATCCGACACGCAATATCCCTCGCGCCGTGCTGCTATCGGGCGCCATCATTATCCTGTTGTATGCGTTCGGAACCTTCGCTGTACTTGCGGCCATTCCTGTCGAGGACATCAATCTTGTCGAAGGGCTGGTTGATACGCTCTACCTGTTCTTCGGTGGATCAGAAATCGGCAAGACATTCGCTTTCGCGATGGGTGTCGGCATCCTGTTTACATTTTTCTCGAACGCGGTGACCTGGGCTATCGGCTGTAACAAGTCAGCATCGGAAGCGGCCGCCGAAGGTGAGTTGCCGGACTTTCTTGCGATCGAACACAAGAAGCACGGGACGCCACTCGGTGCAGCGCTCGCGATGGGTGTGTTTGGTTCGCTGGTGATCCTGCTCTACGGCGCCCTGGCCGGCTCCAACGAAGAGCTGTTCTGGAACCTGTTCGCGTGCAGCGCCGTCATGTTCTTGCTGCCCTATGCGGGTATGGTGCTGTCATTCGCGCGTATGCGTATCGTGGACCCTGGCCGGGCGCGCCCGTACAGGATGCCGGTTGGCAATGGTGCGGGTATCGTTCTCGCTGCCTACTGCGCCATCTGCATCGGTATTTCAGCCGTGTTCCTGATGTACACACCGGGCGAGGGATTCAACTGGCCGGTGACAATTGGCGTCATCATCGTTATGTGCTTGGGCGAGATTACGATTCGCACGTCAGAGCGGCATCGCACCGATTAAGTAGTGTCAACCGTCGTCGCTTACCGCGAAACCTGGAGGTCGTTGTGTTATTTCACTTAATCTATGTGAGTACTGCAGTCGTGCCCATGAACGACGATGATCTCGTAAGCTTGCTGCGGCAGGCCAGGGCTCGCAATGACCGACACCGGATAACCGGTATGTTGCTCTACAAAGACGGTCATTTCATGCAGGTCCTGGAAGGTGAAGAAGCGAGCGTAGAGAAAGTGTTTGCCGATATTCTGAAAGACAGGCGGCACAAAAGCGTCGACAAACTGCGGTCGGAGTACATTCAATATCGAAATTTCCCCGATTGGACTATGGGTTTTGCAAATGTCGACAATCTCGATCCCTCTACAGTGCCCGGGTTTTCGCGCTATATGGAGCGAGGGTTCAGGTCTGAGTTTTTTGCGGAGGACTCGGTCGAGGCCCACGCGATGCTATCGGCTTTCAAACGCGTTCCACCAGAATAACGATCTAATGAGTCTGCTTCTGGCCGAGGCTGTGTGATAACTCGCCGCTATCGGGGTGACAGAAGCCGATCTTCTCGACATCTCCCATTTAGCTGTCGATATCCAGGTCGATTTTTTCGAGACGAACGAGCCTATGCGGCGATCGTCTCCATGATTTTTCTTGTTCCAACCAGGTTAATCGCTCTCTTCATGTTGTAGGCCAGTACCTGCAGGCTGGTTTCGGTACTCACCCCCGATAATCGCTTCGTCAGGAAGTGATTTGAGCTGGTCCACGACTTCAGCGTACCGAACGGATGCTCCACCAGTGATCGCCGTGCGAGCATCACCTCAGGGTTTCGCCTTAACCGCTTCGCGGCTCGGTCGAGAACGTCCTCGTGCACCCAACGACTGACGCGGCGCTCCCTACCGTTGGTGCATTGCGCCTTGATCGCACAGCTTCCGCAGACCGAGCTCCAGTAGCGCCGGATCGTCTTGTCTCCGTCAGTCGTCGTCGTTCGGTGTGTCAGCCGCTCCCCGCCCGGGCACGCGTACTCATCGTCTTCCCTGATGTACTTGAAGCGACTGCGATTGAAGTACCCCTTGGCCTTGTTCGGTGAGGTCTTCGGTTTTGCCACGTAGGCAACGATGTCGTTCTGTTCGCACTCGCGCAGCTCGTCGCCGTTGTAGTAGCCCTTGTCGGCCACCACCGTCAGCTTCTTCGTACCCAGGGTCTCTTTAGCCTGCTTCGCCATCTTTGATAGTTGCCGGCGGTCACTGCCGACCTTGCTGACATCGTGAGCAACGATCAGGTGATGCTTGGCATCCACCGCGCTTTGTACGTTGTAGCCCACTACGCCACTGCCGCGGCTGTTCATCGAGCGGGCATCGGGATCGGTCAGGGAGAGTTGCTGATCCGGTGCCTCAAGCATCCGGACTTCGAGCTTTTTTAGGCGTGCCATCTCCTCCCTGAGCTTGGTCACCTTGTCCTGCAAGGTCTTGGCGTCATCGGGCGGTGGCTCGGTCTGGTCGGTCTCATCCAGCTGGGCCAGGTAGCGTTCGATGGCCGACTCCACATCCTTTAGTCGACGCTTCATCTTCGCCCGCGTGAAGTTCTTGTCCCGGCTGTTCACTGCCTTGAACTTGCTGCCGTCGATCGCCACCAGCTTCTCACTAAGAAGGTTCAGCTTCTTGCACAGCATCACGAACTCGCGGCACACAAGTCGGATCGCCTCCGGGTTGTCTTTCCTGAAGTCCGCGATGGTCTTGAAGTCGGGGGCGAGCCTGCCGGTCAGCCACATCAGCTCGATATTGCGCTGTGCTTCCACTTCCAGCCGGCGCGAGGACTGCACCCGGTTCAGATATCCGTATACGTACAGCTTCAACATCGTCTTCGGGTGATAGCGGGGACGCCCGGTGGCAGCAAGTTCTGTCTGAAAACCCAGTCCCGAGATATCCAGGTCATCGATGAACACATCGATCACTCGGACCGGGCTGTCTTCTTCTACGTAATCGTCGAGTCGTTCGGGAAACAGGGTGCCCTGGCTACGGTCCTGGCCCTCGATGAACTTGCTCATAGCGCGCTTCCCAGCCGGAAAGCACAATTATAAAGTGACTGGAGTTTTCACACAGCCTCGGCCGTAAGTGGACTGTCACAATCAAACTGAACGAATGACTGCTCTTGGTGATAGCGGTCGCTCAACGTTTACCGCAAGGGCACGTTACCGCGGAAACATCATCTGGAGTCTATTACGCGTAAGAGGGTGTCGCGTAGGAGATCGGTGCTTTTTTCGGATCCTCGAACGTGACGATCTCATGGCTCGACTCATCTTCGAGCATGGCCCGAAAGAGCTTGTTGTTGAGGTCGTGGCCAGATTTGAAGGCCTTGAGTTCACCGATCAGGCTGTGGCCCAGCAGGTAGGCATCGCCGATGGCGTCGAGAATCTTGTGGATGACGAACTCGTTCGAGTAACGCAGCCCATCTTCGTTAAGAATCCGGTAGTCGTCGAGCACGATCGCATTATCCATGCTGCCGCCGAGCGTGAGATTTCGTTCACGCAACGCCTCGACATCGCGCAGGAAACAAAACGTGCGAGCGCGGCTGACTTCTTTCAGGAATGAGGTCGACGAAAAATCGATGGTCGCTTGCTGGCTGAGCTTGTTGAATACAGGGTGATTGAAGTACACCTCGAAATTCACCTTAAAGCCGTTGAACGGTACAAGTTCGGCCCATTTGTCATCTTCTTCGACACGAATCTTCTTCTTAATGCGAATAAATTTCTTTGCGGCATTCTGTTCTTCGATACCGGCTGACTGCAGCAGGAACACGAACGGTCCTGCGCTGCCGTCCATGATCGGCACTTCCGATGCGGACAGATCGACATACACGTTGTCGATTCCCAGGCCGGCCAATGCCGACATCAGGTGCTCGACCGTGGCTACCTTGACCCCGTCCTTCACGAGCGTCGTGCCCAGCATCGTCTCGCCGACCAGCGTTGGATCCGCAGGAACATCAACCGGCTGATCGAGGTCCACGCGCCGGAACATGATGCCGGCGTTTTCGGCAGCCGGGCGCAGCGTCATGTAGACCTTCTCGCCTGAGTGCAGGCCGACGCCGGTTGCCCGAATGGTGGTTTTGAGAGTGCGTTGTCTCAGCATGTCGCGCGCAAGATTACCATAATGGGCAAAAACTCTACAAGAATTAGACTCTTAGCACACAGGCAGCAGCGACTGTGAGTCGTACAACGGAGGAAGGAAGGGACCGGCCCGGGAAGTCCCGGGCCGGCAAAGCGGAGGAGGTGCCCGCCGGTGAGTGAGTAGCACCGGGGGTCATAGCCCTCCCTGAGCGGTCAGGCCGCGACCGAGCGTCCATGCGCTCGCGGCAAAGGGCTATCCATGCCCTAGTCAGCCTGGCGTCGCAGGAATGCCGGAATATCCAGCAGTTCTTCCTGCAGGCCGCCCTCTTCCAGGCCATCGCCAACCGCGCGCTTTCTTTGCACAGTCGGCTTGTCCAGCGTGTGGTAGTTCGGCTCAGACTGGGCCTGCGCCTGGGTACGGCGCACGATACGCATCGGCGATTCGGCATTGGCAGCGTGCTGGCCAAGTCCGGTGGCAACGACAGTGACACGAATACGGTCCGTCATTTCCGGATCGATTACGGTGCCGACAACAACCGTGGCGTCGTCCGAGGCAAATTCCTTGACCGTGTTACCCACTTCCTGGAATTCCCCGATCGACAGGTCCATACCCGCTGTGACGTTAACCAGGATGCCATTGGCACCGGCAAGGTTGATGTCCTCCAGCAAGGGGCTCGATACCGCAGCCTCGGCTGCTTCGCGTGCGCGATCTTCACCCTGCGACACGCCCGTGCCCATCATCGCCATGCCCATCTCGGACATCACGGTGCGGACGTCAGCAAAGTCGACGTTGATCAGCCCCGGACGAGTGATGAGCTCGGCGATACCCTGCACTGCACCCTGCAGCACCTGGTTGGCCGACCGGAACGCGTCGAGCAGTGTTGTTTCACCACCGAGTACGGTCAGGAGCTTCTCATTCGGGATCGTGATCAGCGAGTCAACGTATTTGCCGAGTTCGCCTATGCCGTGATCTGCGATCTGCATGCGCTTGCCGCCTTCCATCTGGAACGGCTTCGTGACAACGGCAACCGTCAGGATGCCGAGTTCCTTCGCGACCTGGGCAACAATCGGTGCAGCACCTGTTCCGGTACCACCACCCATGCCGGCGGTAATGAACAGCATGTCCGCGCCTTCGATGACCTCGTGAATACGATCACGATCTTCCATCGCTGCCTGGCGGCCGATATCCGGGTCGGCGCCGGCGCCGAGGCCCTTCGTAATATTGCAACCGATCTGCAGTGAGGTCCGCACCCGCGAACCCTTCAGTGCCTGCGAATCGGTGTTGGCACAGATGAAATCGACACCCTCGATACCGGTATCAACCATATGCCCGACGGCGTTACCGCCGCCGCCACCGACACCGATGACTTTGATCACAGCGCTCTCGCTGTGTGCATCCATTAATTCAAACATTGAGTCTTCCTCCGCTTTTTAGCTTTCCCTGTGGGGCACTCACTTAAAGCCCCTTGATTAACAACAAACATGATTCTAGAAATGACCCTGGAACCACGATTTCATGCGATCCCAGACGTCTCCCAGGTTGCCGCCGATCGGCGTGCTACGGCGGTCGCGCCGGGAGAGATTTTCGTACCCGTACAACAACAACCCGGCGCCCGTGGCATGAATCGGATTGCGAATAACATCCATAAGGCCGTCGACGTACTGCGGTGCACCGAGCCGTACCGGCATGTGGAACACTTCTTCGGCCAGTTCGACGGCGCCTTCCATCTTGGCGCTACCGCCCGTGATCACGACGCCAGCGGCGATCAACTCCTCGAAACCACTCCGGCGCAGCTCATCGCGCACCAGGCCGAAGAGCTCTTCGAAACGTGGCTCGACAATTTCAGCGAGTGTCTGGCGTGCAAGTCGGCGTGGCGGCCGGTCGCCGACGCTCGGCACTTCGATCGTCTCGTCCGGATTCGCCAGCTGCGATAGCGCGCAGGCGTACTTGATCTTGATCTCCTCCGCGTACTGCGTCGGAGTGCGCATCGATACGGCGATGTCGTTCGTTACTTGATCGCCGGCAATCGGGATTACAGCCGTGTGCTGGATCGCGCCGCCGAGGAACACGGCAATGTCCGTCGTGCCACCGCCAATGTCGACGATGCAGGAGCCAAGCTCTTTCTCGTCGTCGGTCAGCACGGCATAGCTCGACGCGAGTTGCTCAAGCACGATGTCATCGACTTCGAGCCCGCAGCGCTGTACGCACTTGACGATATTCTGCGCGGCACTTTCTGCGCCGGTCACCATGTGCACTTTCGCCTCGAGGCGAACTCCGGACATGCCGATCGGTTCCCGAATGCCTTCCTGGCTGTCGATCAGAAATTCCTGCGGCAGGATGTGCAGGATTTTCTGGTCCGCAGGAATTGCTACGGCACGCGCCGCGTCGATGACGCGATCAACGTCGGTCGCACTGACTTCGGTATCCCGTATCGCGACGATGCCATGTGAATTCAGGCTGCGCACGTGGCTGCCCGCGATGCCCGTGTAGACCGAGTGAATATCACAACCCGCCATCAGCTCGGCTTCTTCGACCGCACGTTGAATTGAATGTACGGTTGATTCGATGTTGACGACGACGCCTTTCTTGAGACCGCGAGACGGGTTCGAACCGATGCCGACAACCTCGATGTTGCCTTCCTCGTTCACCTCGCCGACGATCGCCACGACTTTCGACGTGCCGATGTCGAGTCCGACAATCATGTTTTTGTCAGGCCGTTTTGACATTCACTCCGTTCCTCTGGATGCGAGCAATTTGCGCGCGTCCTGCTTTGGATCGGCGACTGGTGTTTTCTCCCCGCCGTTCCAGCCAATCGTGAAACCGTTGCCGTAGCGCATGTCGACATAGTCGATATCTGCGGCACGCCCTGTAATGATGTTGGCAACCACATCAAGAAAAAGCTCTGTCCGCTCCGGCACATCGCGCCTTCCTAGTCGCACTTCGATGCCGTTTGCGAGTGTCATTTCCCAGGATCCGCGTGCGTCAAGATGTACGCGGCGCAGGTCGAGCCCAACCGGAATCAGCTGGTCACGAACTTCGAGATAACGTTTCGCAACCTCTGCCGAGCTGTCATCAGGCCCGCTCAGCCGCGGCAGCTCCGCCGGGATATGGCGAGCATCGGTGACGAACAACTCTCCGCGCGTGTTCAGCAACCCGCCTTCTCCCCAGATCGCTGCGGGCACCTGCTCAGTCACCGTGATCGAGATCCGGCTCGGCCAGCGGCGCGCGACACGCGCCTGGTCAATCCACTGCAGGGCAACGATGCGGTCCTGAATGTAGTCGAGATCCGCGCCGACGAAACCGGCATCGACCTCATTACTAATCGCCTCTTCAATCTGCAACGCGGTCACGCGCTGGAACGGGCCACTTATCTCGATCGACGAGATCGTGCGATCAAGCATGATCATGGTGAGGTGGTAGGTCGCCACAATGATGCCAGCGGCTACAAAGGGCGCCACGATTCGACCAATCCGGATCTTCGGCATCTTGAAGGCCCTGGCCTTCTTCTGTTTCCGGCGTTTGGCTTGCTTACGCGCCATGATCCGCCTCCTCGTCGAAACTCGTTTCGAGAATTCGCCAGCACAGGGTCNCGAAATCGATTCCGTCCCGGTTTGCCGCCATCGGGACGAGACTGTGNCTCGTCATNCCGGGCACGGTATTGACCTCGAGAATCAGCGGCTGTTTGTCAGCACCCGTCATGAAATCGACGCGTCCCCAGCCCGAGCAACCGAGCTCATTGAAAGCAGCGACAGCCAGTTCAGCGTACGTGCCCTCTTCTTCTTCGGTTTGCGTGCCACGACAGATGTACTCCGTCCGGTCGGATTCGTACTTGGCCTGGTAGTCGTAGAACACGCGTGGCGTCACGATGCGGATACTCGGCAGCGCTTTGCCGTGCAGAACGGCCACGGTCATTTCGTCACCGTTAACGCAGGTCTCCAGCAGGACGGTGTCCCCATATTGCAGCGCGACCTCGACTGCATCGTTAAGCTCGCTGCGCTCAAACACCTTGGACATGCCCACACTCGAGCCCTGCCCGGACGGCTTGATTATCAGCGGGAAGCCAACTTGTTCAGCGGCCACGGAGGCTTCTTCCAGCGTACTGACGACTGCGTAGTCCGGAGTCGGGATACCGACGGCCCGGAACAGGTGCTTGCTGCGCACCTTGTCCATTGCCAGTGCCGAGGCCATCACGCCGCTGCCGGTGTACGGAACGCCAAGCCACTGCAGCAACCCCTGCAGTGCACCGTCCTCGCCGCCCGGCCCGTGCAATGCAATCCAAACGCGGTCAAACCCGGCCGCGGCAAATTCGGTCATCGTTTTCTCGGCCGGGTCCCACGCGTGTGCGTCGACGCCCTTCGACTGCAAGGCCCCGAGTACAGCGGCGCCCGTGTCGAGCGACACGGCGCGCTCGCTCGAATGCCCGCCGAGCATCACGGCAACCCGACCGAAATCTGCAGCGTTGGCAACGATCATGCTGCCACCTCGCCGACAATGCGTACTTCGTGCCGAAGCTCGACACCATGCTCGTCCAGAACTGTCTGCCGGACATGCTCGATCAGTTCCTCGATATCCGTGGCCGACGCATCGTCCCGGTTAATAATGAAGTTGGCGTGCTTGGTTGAAACCTCGGCGCCGCCAATACGATGACCTTTCAGTCCCGCCGCTTCGATGAGGCGGGCAGAAAAATCGCCCGGCGGGTTGCGGAAAACTGACCCGCAGCTCGGCAGGCCAAGAGGCTGCGTCGTCTTGCGCCGCTCCAGCATGGCCTTGAGCGTATCCATACTGGGCACGACGTCCGGATCGAATCGGAACATCCCTTCGATGAACCACTCGTTTGCCGGCCCCGTCACGCTGCGGTAGTCGACCGAGTACTCGGCCGGGGCGTGCTGGTGGATTTCGCCGTAACGATCAATCGTGCGCACCGACTCGACGCGTTCCCATGTTTCGCCGCCGTGCGCGCCCGCATTCATGGCAAGGGCGCCGCCGACGGTGCCCGGTATACCCGCGAAGAATTCTGAGGGCCCCAGTTCCCAGCGTATGCACTGGCGTGCGAGTTGCGTACACGGCAGTCCTGCGCCAGCGCGCACGAGGTAGGAATCAACGCGCTCCAGGTGCCGCAGCATTTTGGTCGCCGAAACAACCACGCCGGGCAGTCCGCCGTCACGCACTAGCAAATTAGTGCCAACGCCGTGCCAGAAAATGGGCGTGTCACGATCGAGATTCGCGAGGAACGAAGACAGGTCGTCCACGCTTTCGGGAATAAAGAACACTTCAGCCGGACCGCCGGCACGCCACGACGTATGCTGGCTCATCGGCTCGTTGTACCGAAGCTCGCCCTGTACGCTGAGGTCTCTTGCCAGGGCCATCATGAATGCACCTTCAATGACGGTCCTTTGGCCAGCAATTCGGGCAGTGACTGCGCGTAGGCGCCGATATCACCGGCCCCCATGGTCAGCACGAGATCACCGTCGTTGAGCACGTCCTCAAGAACGCCAGCGAGGTCGTCGAGGTTTTCGACGAATACTGGCTCGACCGCGCCGCGCGTACGCACTGCACGCGCCATCGACCGTCCGTCAGCCCCGGGAATCGGCTCCTCACCAGCTGCGTAAACATCCAGCAACACGAGCGCATCGGCGTCAGATAGTACGGATGCAAAGTCGTCCAGGAGGTCGCGCGTGCGTGTATATCGATGTGGCTGGAATACGAGGACTACGCGACGATCCGGATATCCGGACTTGGCGGCAGCGAGCGTCGCAGCGACCTCGGTCGGGTGGTGACCGTAGTCATCGACGAGCATGACCTTGCCAGAACTCGTTTTNACTTCACCGAGGCTCTGGAAACGACGGTCTATGCCCTCGAACTTCTCAAGCGCCGCCATGACGGCTGCGTCGCTGATCTGGAGTTCGTCGGCGACCGCGATGGCGGCCAGCGAGTTTCTGACGTTGTGCATACCCGGCAGGCGCAACTTCACGTGCATCAGCTGCACGACGCTTTGCGTGTCGCCAAGCGTTTCTTCCACCTTGCTTGATCGAACAACGTCAAACTCGGCCGTGTTTTCGCTGAATTCGATGTTGACGGCACGAATATCGGCGTCTTCGTTGGTCCCGTAGGTCGTTACGGAGCGGCCGATATCACCGAGAACCTCGTTTACGCCCGCATCATCGGTGCAGACTACTGCCAGCCCGTAAAAGGGCAGGTTGTGCAGGAACTCGATAAAGCTCGCTTTGAGTTTCTCGATATCGCCGTCGTAGGTCGACATGTGATCGGCATCGATGTTGGTCACAACGGCCAGCATCGGCTTCAGGTGCACGAACGACGCATCGCTTTCATCGGCTTCGGCGACGAGGTAGTCGCCCTCGCCCAGGCGAGCATTGGCGTCGGCGCTCTTGAGGCGCCCGCCGATGACGAACGTCGGG
>JGI24723J26617_10001394_pt1 | contig 21466 bp, 20 predicted proteins | sample Cruoilmetagenom6_FD_26617 | JGI IMG/M metagenome (IMG submission 26617)
CGTTGTCCGATTTGTTTTCAACTGACACGATGGCGCAGATGCTGGCAAAGCTGTCTGANGGCGAAGGGTTGACCCTGGCCGATGTCGGGCACGCGCCTTTGCTGGATGAACCGGAAGCGGCCGCGGCGATAGACCGGCTACTGGCCCGGATTGATTGACCGGAACAGAATGACGGCATTGCATATCCTTCACCTCCATTCGAGCTTCGATCCCGGCGGGAAAGAGCTGCGCTGTGCTCAGCTGATCAATGCCTTCGGTCCCGGATTTCGGCACAGCATCGTATCCGCNCAGCCCGATGCACTGGGCGCCGCATCGGCGATTTCGGAAGCGATCAACGTTGACTACCCCAAGGATTTCCCGCCGCTTGCCGGTCGCCCGNTGCCGTCAAGGTTGCGCTTGCTGGCACTGGCAATGAAGCCATTCGATCTGATCCTGTCTTACAACTGGGGTGCGATGGATGGGGTCATGGCGCACGCTGTGTTCGGCAAATTCCTTGGCTTGCCNCCATTGGTCCACCACGAAGACGGTTTCAATGAGGACGAANCGGNCGGGCTGAAGACGTCTCGCAACTGGTATCGCCGAATTGCGCTAACCGGCAGCGCGGCGCTTGTCGTCCCGTCCANGCGGCTTGAATCGATAGCGCTNGNGGCTTGGCAGCAGCCGCGTTCGCGCGTTCGGCTGATCGTCAACGGNATCGATACNCNTGCTTTTGCAGAAAAACCCAAAGCAAATGCATTGCCACGAGTAATCAAGCGCGAGAATGAAAAATGGGTTGGGACGCTGGCCGGGCTGCGGGCCGTCAAGAACCTGCCAAAGCTGGTGCGCGCGTTTTCCGGTCTGCCTGAAGAATGGCAACTTGTTATCCTTGGCGAGGGCCCTGAGCGTGAGGCGATCCAGATTGAGGCAATGCGCCAGGAGGTCGCCCACCGCGTACACTTGCCGGGCTTCATAGCCGATCCCTCGAAAGCTGTCGGCCTGTTCGACATTTTCGCATTGTCGTCAGACAGCGAGCAATTCCCGATTTCAGTGGTCGAGGCGATGGCGGCGGGGTTGCCGATTGCATCACCCGATGTCGGCGACGTCTCTGCGATGATCGCTCCTGAAAACCGCGAATTTGTCGTGCCTGCAGCAGATGAACCTGCGCTTGCCCTCGCACTTGGAAAGCTTGCCGCAGATGCTGATTTGCGCGATCGTATTGGCGAGAAAAACCGCCAGATCGCGGTCAGGAAATACGGCGAAGAAACAATGATTTCGACTTACAGGAAGGTCTATGGTCAGGCGCTTGGCAGGGCCGGGTTTGACTGATGCCAAACGCGTTCATTCCGGCTTCACGAAGGTCAAGCCAGTTTATAGGCGTTGAAAAGGTTCTGCCATGCGCTAAACAGCCCCGGATTGCCTTGCTAACTGCGGAAAGCGCCCGATTTGGCCCTGCCTCCTGAAGATAACGATCCGACCGAAGAGAAGCCTGCCGACAAGAAGAAGGCTTCGCAGGATGACGTGTTCCTGCGCGAGGTGGACGATGCCCTGCGCGAAGATGAACTGAAAACCTTTTTCTCGCGCTATGGCGTGCCGCTGATTGCGGGCATTGTCCTGGGTTTGGCTGCGCTTGGCGGATACCTGTGGTGGGACGGCAGCCAGAAAGAGGCCGCCGGCGAACGCAGTGAGAAATATATCGTCGCGCTTGACGAGCTGGAAGCGCAGGATATCGCCGCCGCGGACAAGCAGCTCGCGCTGATTGCAGACGATGGCAATAGCGCCAGCGCCGTTTCTGCAAGGTTGCTGCGCGCCGGGCTTGCCCTTGAGCAAGACCGCCCGAAGGACGCAATCGAACTTTACAAGAATGTCGCTGCAGATTCTGATGCGCCCCAGCCGTTTCGAGACCTTGCAATGGTACGTGAAGTTGCCGCGAGTTTCGACGAGATGGAACCGCAGGCGGTCATCGATCGGCTCAAGCCGCTTGCTGTTTCAGGAAGCCCTTGGTTCGGCGTTGCCGGTGAACTGGTCGCCATGGCGTACCTGAAACAGGAAAAGGAAGACCTGGCCGGCCCCCTTTTAGCCAAGATTGCCCGCGATGAAGATATCCCGCAATCGCTGCGAGGCCGGGCAAGGCAGCTTGCCGGATTGCTGGGCGTCGATGCTATTGAGGATGTTGTTGGCGAAGATGTTGATGCCAAGGAAGCCGCTGCGGCGGGTGCCGAAGCTGCTGCACCGGCAAAAAAATGATGAATGGCGAGGATTTGCTAATGAACTTTCGTAAGCTGACGAGCCGTGTGGCTGTGCCCGTCCTCCTGGCTCTTGGTGTCACCGGGTGCGGTGTGCTGGGCGGCAAGGATGGTCCCAAGACCCCCACGGTCGGCGAGCGTATCCCGATCCTGTCGCGGATCGAATCTGGCGCGAATGTCGATCCTGATCTGGCGGGCGTTTCGGTGATCCTGCCGCTGGCAACGGTCAACACAGACTGGGCCCAGGCTGGAGGCACCGCAAACAAGAGCTATGGACACCTTGCGCTTGGCCCATCGCCGTCGCGCATCTGGACTGCCTCTGTCGCCGGGGCGAGCAATAAGCGCCGACTGGCCGCATCGCCAGTTGTAGGTAACGGCAAGCTGTTCGTTATGGATACTCAGGGTGTCGTCAGTGCCTTCAATGCCGATAGCGGCACGCGTTTGTGGACCACAAGCTTCAAGATTTCGGGCGATGGATCGGACAGCGTATTTGGCGGAGGTGTCAGTTTCGATTCCGGCCGCGTGTTTGTGACGACAGGGTATGGCGAAGTCGCATCGCTGGATGCCGATACCGGCAACCAGACCTGGAAAGTGAAACCCGCGGGGCCGCTGCGTGGATCGCCGACGATTGCTTTNAATTCGGTCTATGTGATGACGCAGGACAACCAGATCCATGCTCTCAANGCTGCCGACGGAACTCCACTATGGAACGAGTCCGGCTCGGTTGAACAGGCCGGTGTGTTTGGTGTTGCTGCGCCAGCGGCAGGACGCGGTACGGTGATCGCGGGATACAGTTCGGGCGAAATTGCAGCCTATCGTTACGAAAATGGCCGAACTTTGTGGTCGGACGCACTGGCCCGCACATCGATCTCGACTGAAGTTGGCAGCCTCACCGATGTCGATGCCGATCCGATCATTGATCGCGGCCGCGTCTTTGCGCTCGGCCAGGGTGGCCGCATGGCGGCGTATGAGCTGCTGACCGGGCAGCGTATCTGGGAACTGAACCTTGCGGGAATTTCCACGCCTGCCGTCGCCGGCGACTGGGTGTTCACCTTGACCGACGATGCCAAGCTGCTTGCGATTGCGCGTAATACCGGCAAAGTGCGCTGGCAGACCCAGTTGCAGCAGTTTCGCAAAATGAAAGCGCGCAAGGATCCGTTTTTCTGGGTCGGGCCGATATTGGCGGGTGACAGATTGTGGCTTGCCAATTCACATGGCCAGATAGCCTACGCAAACCCGGCCGATGGTTCGGTCACCTCATTTGGAAAGCTGGGTAGTGCGATCTCACTGGCCCCGGTCGTCGCGAACCAGACGCTTTATGTCATGGACGACGGTGGCAGGATTTCGGCTTATCGTTAAGCTGGCTACGCTTGGCCGGTTCCACGCCTGACGTTGCGGTTGGACGAAATTTGCACCATCCTGGCTTCTGACCGCCGGGTGTTTCACGGCCATTAACCATTTTCCGTTACGGCAGCGATCATGGTTGAAAGCAAGCAAGCAGCGGACACGCGGCCCGTCAGCGACGTTTCATCCGGCGTCGGATTGTCGGGCCTTTTCGGCCTGTTCGTGTGGATACTGATTTGCCGTAACTGGGCCACAATTTNCGAAACGTTGTCATTGGCCGGGCCGCGCGTGCCTCTCGATGGGCCATATGCGGNGCTTGCAACACTGCTGTTCACTGGCGGGCCAATGGTCGCCTGGTCGATTTTCGTCGATAAGGTTCACCGCCGTGCCTCGACCGGGATTGACTGGGAGAAGCCTGCCAAGCCGGGGTCGCTGATCGATGTCTCAATCACCAAGCTGGCGGGATTGTGGGCAACCTGGGCGATCATCGGGATATTCTATTGCGCCGCGCGCTGGTACTGGGACGGGCAATACCTTTTCGCCATGCAAGTGATTGGCGTGGCTGGGGTCCCGCTGTTCCTGTGTTCGGTGCCATATGTGCTGTGGCTGGATCGCTACACGGTGAACCCGCGNGANGGTGCCTGGCATTTCGGGGCCATGCTGATCGGGCGAGAGGATTGCGAGCTTGACGAGATCAAGGCCCATTTCCGCTCGTGGGCTGTGAAGGGCTTTTTCACGGCGTTCATGATTTCGATCCTGCCNCCCGGATTCGCCTATATNGTCAACCTTGACGTCGCNGCGATGCAAATGCAGCCAGTTGCGATTGCCAGAGGGNTGATCGAACTGTTGTTTGTCGTCGACGTCCAGATCGCGATGGTCGGGTACTTGATGACAATGAAGCCGCTTGATGCGCAGATCCGCAGCGCCAATCCNTACATGTCCGGCTGGGTNGCTGCGCTGATCTGCTACCCGCCGTTCATNCTGATGGGAGATGGNGGGCCGCTCAACTATCACTACAACACGTCAGACTGGGGTTTCTGGCTGAACGACTATCCAGTGCTGCTCTGGTTCTGGGGAGCATGGCTGGTGTTTCTCACTGCGATGTATGCTTGGGCGACAGTGATCTTCGGGCTTCGTTTTTCAAACCTGACATACCGCGGCGTCATCACCAACGGACCCTATCGCTTCACGCGTCACCCGGCGTATGTCTCGAAAAACCTGTTCTGGTGGTTCGCGACGATGCCATTCCTTGTGACGAGCAACAGCTTTGTCGACATGGTGCGCAACACTGCGATCCTGGCCGCAGTCAGCGGTGTCTACTACTGGCGCGCCAAGACCGAGGAAAGACACCTTTGGGGCGAGGACGAAAAATACCGCGCTTATCACGCATGGATGGCAGACAATGGTCCGATCACGCGCCGGTTGAACCACATCATTGGCCTGCTTCGCCAGCGCGGGCCGAAAACCCTGCCCGCAGAGTAGTCAGAATCTTGTGGCGTCGGTTACTTCGTAACGCGTGAGCTCGCGGCCAGTGAGCCCAAGTTTTTCGCGTTCCTCGGTCCAGATTTGCATGTGCCGGGTTTGCAAGTGGGCGGTGAGATGTTCAGCGCTTTCCCACGCTTCGCTTACGCGGATCAATCCCTGATCCAACGTGTCATGCGCATAGGAATAAGAAATGCAGCCTGCCTCAGTGAGGGTTGCTTCGATCACCTTGCGCATNATGGGGCGGGCTTCTTCGATCCGGTTCGACGGGAGGCGAAACTCTCCGATGACGACAACCATTAGAATGCCTCGTCGTAAGCGCGCGTAATATCGCCGCCCCATTCCCCATGATAAAGGTCAAGCAGGCGCTGGGCCGGGACCTTTCCTGTGGCGACGATCTCGTTCAGCGGTTCAAGGAAGCCGGTTTCATTGTCGCCGCCTGAACCANGGCGTGCACGAGCTGCCAAGCCAGAGCGGGCAATGTCCAGCACTTCACCGGCAATATCGCGCAAGATCCCGCCACCGGGAAGCGGCGCGTCGAGAGCCAGTTNAGGCACTGCATTGCGCAGNGCNTCGCGCTCTTCAAGGGACCAGCCTTTGACGAGGTCCCATGCAGCGTCGAGCGCGCCCTGATTGTAAAGCAGGCCAACCCAGAATGCGGGAAGGGCGCAGATCCGGTTCCACGGGCCGCCGTCAGCACCGCGCATTTCCAGGAAACTCTTGAGCCGTACTTCAGGAAACGCAGTCGACAAATGGTCGGTCCAGTCGCTCATGCGCGGAAACTCACCGGGAAAGGCTGGAAGCTGCCCCTTCAGAAAATCGCGAAAGCTCTGGCCGGCGGCGTCGATATATTTGCCGTCGCGGAACACGAAATACATCGGCACGTCGAGCATGTACTGGACATAGCGTTCATATCCGAACCCGTCCTCAAACACGAACGGGAGCATGCCAGTCCGCTGCGGATCGGTGTCAGACCAGATGTGGCTGCGATAGGAAAGATATCCGTTGGGCTTGCCCTCGGTGAACGGCGAATTGGCGAACAGCGCGGTGCACAGCGGCTGGAGCGCAAGGCCGACGCGGAACTTTTGTGCCATGTCCGCCTCGCTCGAATAGTCGAGATTCACCTGGATCGTGCAAGTGCGCAGCATCATGTCGAGGCCAAGATTGCCAACGCGCGGCATGTGCCGCATCATGATGCCGTAACGGCCCTTGGGCATGACCGGCAGTTCTTCGCGGGTCTTGTCGGGCCACATGCCCAGCCCGAGAAATCCCTTGCCGGTCCGCGCACCGATGGCTTTCACTTGCTCAAGGTGCCGGCCGGTTTCCGCGCAGGTCTGGTGCAGGTTTTCCAACGGCGCGCCGGATAGTTCCAGCTGCCCTGCCGGTTCAAGGCTGACAGTTCCGTCCGGCCCGGCCATGGCGATGACCTTGCCGTCTTCCTTGACCGGCTCCCAGCCGAATTCGTCCAGCGCCAGCAGCAAATCGCGAATGCCGCCCGGCTCTTCGTGGCTGGGCGCGTGGTAATCCTCGATGCAGTAGACCAGCTTTTCGTGCTCGGTGCCGATCCGCCAATCCGCGCGCGGCTTTTCACCCGCGGCCATTGGCTGGGCGAGCTGATCGACATTTTCGATCACCGGGTCGTCTCTGTCCGATGCCTGCCGCGTACTCATGCAGGGGCCGTTAAGCCACGAAATGGCTTTGCGCCAGCTATTTGTTCCAGTCGCCAGCCAGCCCCANCCACAACGCAGTCGCAGCGATTGCGGCGGTTTCTCCACGCAGAATTCGTGGCCCAAGAGATATGGCAAGAGCATCCTGGTGCTCACGGATCGCCGTGCGCTCGGCATCTTCAAAGCCGCCTTCCGGCCCGACAAGCAGGGCTGCCGGTNTTGAGCAATCGGCAAACGCCTGTGCAGCCGGATCGCCGCCTGCCTCATCGGCAAAAAACAAGGTCCGGCCTTCAGGCCAGTCCGCCAGCAAGGTTTCGAGCCTGACCGGCGCTGCAATTTCTGGCAGCGCAGTGCGTGCGCATTGTTCCGCAGCTTCGGTGACGATAGTGCGCGCGCGGTCAGGGTTGAGCTTGTCAGCTACGCAGCGGCGAGTGAGCACGGGCTGGATTCGCCGCACGCCCAGTTCGGTTGCCTTTTCGAGCACGAGGTCGAAGTTTTGCTTTTTCAGGAGCGCGGCGCACAAGGTGAAGTCCGGGACTTGCTCGCGCTCGCGCAGATGGTCTTCCACGATCAGCGCGACATTGCGTTTGCCAGCTTTGCTCACACGCGCGAGCCATTCGCCGGTCTTGTCATCGCACAGGATGACCGCATCGCCGGGTGAAACGCGCATCACTTTGGCAAGATAATGCGATTGGCCAGATTCGGGCGAGATGGCTTGCCCTTGCGCAAGTGGTCCATGCACGAACAGGCGCGGTGCTGATTTGGGAGGCCAGGCGGGTGTTGCAGGCATAGTCAGCCAATAGCACCGACACGCAGCAGCGTAAGCGGGAATCCGCACCACACCCCTGGTTGGCAGGTTTCCGCTTTCGCAGGAATGACGAGGCAGTTAGAGCAGCCATATGACCGATACCATTGTTCCTGACAGCGAACATCGCGGCCTTGTCGCGCGGTTGCCGCGAACCTTGCGTGGTTATGCGCTTCTGGCCCGGTTCGACCGGCCAATCGGCTGGTGGCTGCTGTTCTGGCCGTGCGTGTGGGGTGTGCTGTTGGCTGGCGGTGCGGCGCGTTGGGACTTGCTTATTTGGCTGCTGCTTGGCTCCGTCGCGATGCGCGGGGCAGGCTGTGTCTACAATGACATCGTTGATGCTGACCTTGACCGGCAAGTGGAGCGCACGGCTTCGCGGCCCATTGCGAGCAGGCAAATCAGCCGCAAGGCAGGCTGGGTGTGGCTGTTGGCGCTGTGCGCGATTGGGCTGATTGTATTGTTGCAACTGCGGACCGAGGCACAACTTGTCGCACTGGCGAGCGTGCTGTTGATCGCTGGCTATCCTTTCATGAAAAGGATTACCTGGTGGCCGCAGGCGTGGCTTGGCCTTGTCTTTAGCTGGGGCGTACTGGTTGGTTGGATCGAATTGCGCGGCGATAGCTGGCCTGTGCTCGCTGCGCTTTACGCCGGTTCGGTCTGCTGGGTCATTGGTTATGACACGATCTATGCGCTGCAAGACCGCGAGGACGATGCCTTGGCGGGCATACGGTCGAGCGCATTGCGGCTGGGCGATAATGTGAGAGCGGGAGTTGCCGGGTTTTACGGAGCGGCGCTGGTGATGTGGGCAGCAGCGTTCTGGTTGCTCAGGCCGGACTGGCTTGCGCTGGTCGCGCTGCTGCCGCTTGGTGCACATCTTGTCATGCAAGTGTTCACGCTGCGCACCGGTGAGGGTGGCAATGCGCTGGAACTGTTCCGATCGAACCGGATCGCCGGTCTGTTGATGGCGCTCGCCTGCTGGGTCGTGGGAAACGCATGAGGTTCACCGGCAATGTGCAACCTTTATTGCATGACCAGGGGCACGGACGAGATCGCGCGACTGTTCGAGGTCATGCCAGACAGCGGCGCAAACTTTGGCGAAGAAGTCTATCCCGTCGCTGTAACAAGACGGAACAAATTAAGCCATTGTGAACGAAACATTGGATTTTGATAGGATATGCTGTGGATAAGCTGTTCAAAAAATGCGATGAGAGGAGTTGAAACCCAAAGCTCGATTCGGCTTGAGTTTTTGGAGGGCGGAACAAAAGGGGGCTTGATGAACACGAACGACCTGATTCCGATCGGTGTCCTCGCCAAACGAACCGGCCTCGCTGTATCTGCGATTCGTTTCTACGAAGACAAGGGCCTCATTTCCGCGCAACGTACCCAGGGCAACCAGCGCCGCTTCCGGCGTTCGGATATCAGACGGCTCAGCTTCATCCTCATCGCCCAGCGCCTTGGCCTGAGCCTGCCGGAGATCGAAGAGGCGATGCAACGCCTGCCGAGCGGACGCACACCATCGATCAGCGACTGGCAGCGGATCAGCCGCTCCCTGAGAGAGGAAATCGATTCGCGCATCGCCTTGCTCACGCGCACGCGCAGCAAGCTTGATGAATGTATCGGCTGCGGCTGCATGAGCCTTGAGCGTTGCCAGCGCACCAACCGCGAAGACCGCGCTGCCGTTTCCGGCCCCGGCCCGCGCTACGTGCTGGCGGATTGAAGAGCTACTCCGCTGCGAGCAATTCCTCGGCGTCGCCAAGATCGACGCTGACCAGACGCGAGATGCCCTTTTCGACCATTGTCACGCCGAACAGCCGGTGCATGCGGCTCATCGTTACGGCATTGTGAGTCACGATCAGGTATCGGGTTTCGGTTTCGGCAACCATGGCGTCGAGCAAATCGCAGAAGCGTTCAATATTGGCATCATCAAGCGGGGCATCGACTTCGTCCAGCACGCAAATCGGTGCCGGATTGGTCAGGAACAGTGCAAAGATCAGCGCGATTGCAGTCAGTGCCTGTTCGCCGCCAGACAGCAGCGTTAGCGATTGCAGGCGCTTGCCCGGTGGCTGGGCAAAGATTTCCAGGCCGGCTTCGAGCGGATCATCGGAATCGACAAGCGCCAGATGTGCCTGCCCGCCTTCGAACAATCTTGAGAACAGGCGGCGGAAGTGGGTATCGACATCCTCGAATGCCGCTTTCAGCCGTTCGCGCCCTTCGCGGTTGAGATTGCCGATCGATCCCCGCAGCCGGTGGACCGCTTCGGTAAGTTCGGCTTGCTCGGTCAGGCTTGCGCCGTGTTCTTCTTCGGCCTGCGCCAGTTCGTCCGCAGCGACGAGGTTGACCGGCCCGATGCGTTCGCGATCGGCGACGAACTTGTCCATCGCTTCGGATTCTCTGCCGGCTTCGGCCACGTCCTCGGCATCGAAATCAAACTTTTCGCAAAGGCGCGACGGCGGGCACTGGAATCGCTCGCCCGAAATGCGCGCCATTTCCTCGCGGCGCTCAGCCTCGTTCTCGGCGCGTGCGGCGGATCCGGCGCGGCTTTCGCGCGATGTGGCCAGTGCTTCCTGGGCAGTGGCTAATGTTCCGTCGGCAGATTGCGCATCTTTTTCCGCTTGAGCAATCGCCGCCTCGGCCATTTCAAGATCGGCGCCCAGCCGCTCGCGAACACTGTCGGCAGCCTCGATCTCCTGCATCAGCGAAGCCGGCTTGGCAGCGATCACAGCGCGTTCCTGCTCGATATCCTCGAACCGTCGGCCTGCTTCGGACAACCGGTTGGCAGCGTCACCGGCGCGGCTCTGCCAATTGCGTATATCAGTGCGCTGGGCTGACGTGCGTTCGCGTGAAACGGCCAGCGCCTGATCGAACGCGGCAAGCGAGGCCGTTGCGTTCTGCATCGCCTGCCGGGCAAACTCATGCTTGGCCTGCGCCGCATCGAGTGCTGCGCGCCCTGCATCCGGATCAGGAAGCTCTGAACGGCGCGCTTCGGCGGCCTTGCGCTCGGTGTCGGCTGCTGCGCGCTGTTCGGCAAGGTCCGAAGCTGCGTCATTGAGCTCGGTCCGTCGCAGCGCCAGCCGTTCGCGGGCATCTTCGGCCTGATCGAGCGCCCGCAAGGCAAGCCGTTCTTCCTCAGCAGCTTCGCCAAGGTCCCGCTCGGCAGCAACAAGCGCTGTCTGCAAATCGGAGAGTTCCGATTGTGCGCTGATCTGCGCTGTTTCGGCTTGCTGTGCCAGCGTGCGTTTGGCGGGCAGCTCGGCCTCAAGTTCGGCAAAGCGGTTCTCAGCTTCCAGCTGCGCGGCCTCTGCGCTACCTTCGCCGCGGGCGACGAAGCCATCCCAACGCCGCAGCTGGCCGGACAATGTGACCAGCCATTCGCCGGGCCCCAGCGAGCGGCCATCATCGTTCTTGGCCACGTGGACCAGCGCAAGCCGTGCCGCCAGTTCGGCCGGGCAATTGCCGACGTGCGCGGCAAGGCTGTCAGCAACGGCTGCCGGTGAGTTCGCGCCGGTCCAGAACCGGCCATCCTGATCAGACGGAGCCTTGCCAAGTCCGGCTTTGGCATCGCGGCCAAGCACTGCGGCAAGCGCGCGTTCATATCCCGGTTCAGCGCTCACATTGTCGATCGCCGCGGGCAAGCCATGGTTGCCGGTGGCCCGCCTTGCGCGAGCTTCGCGGTCCCTCAGCAGCGCTGCATGTTCGCGCTCGATTCCAGTCAATTCAGCTCTTGCCGCAGATAATGTCTCGGCGGCTTTATCGCGCGCGGTTTGCAGTTCGGCCTTGCGGGATTGCTGACTTTGCAGCGTGGCACGCTTTTCTTCCAGCGCCGCTGCTGCGGCATCCTTGCGGGTGTTGGCTGCGGCGAACGCTGCTTCGGGATCGCCTTGGCCGGTCAATTCGGCAAGCTGCGTCTTGTGTCGCCCTGCTGCCTGATCGAGCCGTTCGATACGGTTCTGCGCTGCTTCCAGTTCGGCTTGGGCAATTCGCCATTCGGCATCGACACTGGCTTGTGCAGCCGTTGCTTGCGCAAGATCGAGCTCGGCCTGCTGGGCGGCGCGCTCGGCATTTTCCAAGGCATCCGAAAGTGTCGGGCGGCGTTCTTCGTCCGAGGTGAGCCGTGTTTCACCTTCAGCGAGTTCTTTCTCCAGCCGCGACAGCGCTTCGGCGGCGTCACGGGTCATGCGGTCGGCATCACCGCGATCCGATTCGAGCTGCTGGCGTTGGCGATCAAGATCCGCGAGGCGCTCTTCGGCCGCTTCAAGCTGGCTGGTGAGCGCCGCCATGCGATGCCCGTGTGCGCTGGCATCATCGCGCCGGTCGGCCAGTTCGTCGCGCGCCTTGGCGAGGGCTTTTGCGGTTTCCGATTGCTTCGCTTGCGCTGCCTGGGTGCCGGCCTGTGTCTGGGTGACGCGCAGTTCTGCCGCTTCGGCCTCGGCCCGGGCAGCATCGGCTGCTTGCGAGGAATCGCGCCAGCGAGCGAAAACCAGCCGCGACTCGGCAAGCTGAATTTGTTCTGACAATGCCTTGTAGCGCTCAGCTGCACGGGCCTGCCGTTTGAGCGCGGCGACCTGCTTGTCGAGCCCGGCCATGATGTCTTCGAGCCGGCCAAGGTTAGCTTCCGTCGCGCGCAGTTTCTGTTCCGCGTCCTTGCGCCGCACGTGCAGCCCGGCAATCCCGGCGGCCTCTTCCAGCATCAACCGTCGTTCGGCAGGTTTGGCAGAAATGACAGACGCAATGCGGCCCTGGCTGACGAGTGCTGGCGAGTGCGCGCCGGTGGCGGCATCGGCGAAAATCAAGGCGACATCCTTGGCGCGCACGTCCCGGCCATTGACGCGATAGGCGCTGCCCGCGCCGCGCTCGATCCGCCGCACGACTTCGAGCTCTTCGTGGTCTTCCTGCTGGCCGGTCAGCACCACTTCGGCAAATGCCCGCGGCGGTCGGCCTGCGGTTCCGGCGAAGATCACGTCTTCCATCCCGCCGCCACGCATTGATTTGGGTGAGCTTTCGCCCATCACCCAGCGAATTGCTTCAAGCAGGTTCGATTTGCCGCAGCCGTTCGGGCCGACGACGCCGGTCAGGCCTGGTTCGATGCGCAATTCGGCAGGCTCGACAAAGCTCTTGAAACCGCTGAGTTTGAGCCGCTTGAGACGCATCGCCGACCGCTACCTGCCTGGTTCCGCGCGCATCATCAGCGTGCACCCAGGTTTTCGAGTTGGGCCTTGATTTCGGGCCAGGTGTTCACGTCTGCTTTGCGGCCGTTTATCAGGAACGCCGGTGTCCCGGTGATTTCGAATTCCTTGCTCTGCGCGCTGGTTGTGGTGACAAGCGCTTCGGCGCCTTGCGGATCGGCAAGGCAGGCGCTTGCTTGCTCGGTGGAAATTCCGCGGGCGGCGAAAAAGTCAGTCAGTCCGGCAATGGCGGCAAAGGCTTGATAACGCTTTTCGGGCGGCTGGCTGGCAGCTTGGGATGCCTGTGCTTCCCCGGCTTGCGACCATTTTTCTAGAATGGCGTTCTGGTTGGCGAGCGCCTGCTCGGTCAGTGCAAAGAAAGCGCCTGGTTGCCCGCAGCGTGTCAGCATTGCTATTGTCAGGTCCAGCGGGTTCGCAACGAAATTGTGAAACTCCACGCTGACGCGGCCACTATCCACGAAGTCCTGCTTCAACTCAGCGCTGCTTTCTGCTGCAAACGCGGCGCAGTGTGAGCAAGTAAGTGATGCAAACTCGACCAGTTTGATCGGTGCGTCGGGATTGCCCATGCGATACCCGCCTTCGGGTGTCTTCTCGACCATCTCGGACCAGCTCTTGCCTTCGGGAGCCGCGATGGCCGCGATCGGCTCGCCGGAAACTGAACCACTGGCGGTGTCGGTTTCTCCGCAGGAAGCCAGGCCCAGTGCCAGCGGCGTGGCAACGGCAGCGAGCGCGAAACGGCGGAAGTCAGATCGAGTCATACGTGCAGTCCGTCTCCGTGATGGTTGAAAGCTAGCCCAATGATTATCGGGATAGAAGGTGGCAGCGCGCCAGACCCACAGAAATCTCCACAGGCAAAGCCGGTCTACTCAGTCAAGTGCAGCCTTCAGTTTCGGCTGCAAGGCTGTCCAGTCATGCGTTGCATCGAGCAGTTCTCCATTGATCGCAAAGCTTGGTGTGCCCTTCACGCCAAGCTGCCGGGCGGCTTCGGATTGCGCGGCTAGCCGCTCTGCCATCTTGGTGTCGGCAAGGCAGCTATCGACGCGAGTGCGCCTGTAACCTTGCTGTTCCATTATCGCATAAAAGCCAAAGTCTCGCGCTACTGCCCGCAGGCGGTTGCGCAATTCGCCGTGTGACCACTGCTGGCGCCGTTCGCTGGTAATGCCGGACATTTTCGCCATCCATTTGTCCTGCTGATACAGGAATGTGTGATGGCGCTTGAAAAACCCCTTAGGATCTCCGCAATTGGTCAGCATTGCGACAGTCAGGTCTATAGGATCGCGCAGCAAATGCTGGACCTTGACCGAGACATTGCCCGACATGACATAGGCGATGCGCAATGGTGCGTCGGACTGTTTCTGGAATGTGGCGCAATGGTTGCAGGTATAGCTGACGAACTCGGTGAGTTTGGCCGGCGCTTCGGGATTGCCCAGCACATGGCTGCCAGCGTCTGTGACATTGACAGTCGCTGTCCAGTTCGCCTTGCCCGCTGCCAGTGAAAGCACAGCGATAGCTGAAAGTGCCGCAATCCGCATGAATCGCATTAATTCTTATCCTCTTGCCCATCGCCCATGCTGCGCGCCAGCGATTCGAGCACGGCGCGCAGTTCGGGATCGCCGATGTCTCGTAACGATTCGCCAAGTTCGACCGGAACCGGCTTGAGTGACGGCGGCGATACCGACTTTTTCTCTTTCGCAGCCGGTGCCTTAACCTCGCCTTGCCGGATTTTTACGCGGGACACGGCGTTGTAGCCGAAAAAGCGGTTCACCCGTTCGATGATCTCGGGAATGACATGCTGGATCAGCGGCGCGTGGGCAGGGACCACAACCAACTGCAGAATGCCGTCGTTCTTTTCTCCCGGTGCAAAGCGGATCGATTCCGGCGCGCAGACTTTCGCATGGGTCGAGCCGACGATTTCCGGCCAGCGCGTCACGACGCTTGATTGTACGAACCCGAACCGGCGGAATGCCGTGCGCCCGATCTCGGGCATAATCTCTGAAATTGCGCGTGCCGGCCCGCCGCGCTTGCGTTCATAGCGGCGCGGTTTGGCCTTGGCTCGCGCTTCGGCTTTTGATTTGCCCTTGCTGGGCTTTTGCGGCTTGTCCCGTTCCATTGCTGGTTGGGCAATGCCATAGCGGCGCGATGGTTTCCAGTTCGCAGGACATCGCAGCCACATTGCTTGACTGGTATGACGATCATGCCCGCAGCCTGCCATGGCGCGCTCCGCCCGGATCGCCGTCGCCCGATGCTTACAGGGTCTGGCTGTCCGAAGTGATGTTGCAGCAGACGACAACTGCTGCAGTTGCGCCCTATTTCGCGCAATTCACGCGCCGCTGGCCAACAGTGGAAGCGCTTGCGGATGCTGATGAGGCAGATGTGATGGCGGCATGGGCNGGTCTGGGATATTACGCGCGGGCGCGCAATCTTGTTGCCTGTGCTCGCNAAGTGGCGTCGCGTGGCGGCGAATTTCCGCGCACTGAGGCAGACTTGCGCGAATTGCCCGGCCTTGGCGCTTATACTGCCGCAGCCGTTGCAGCGATTGCCTTCGATCAGCGCGCGGTCGTCGTTGATGCCAATGTCGAGCGTGTAGTTGCGCGATTGTTTGCAATTGCCGATCCGCTTCCAGCCGGACGAAAGGCGCTGCGCACAGCGGCGGACACGATCACGCCGGACGCACGCGCTGGCGATTTTGCGCAAGCAATGATGGACCTTGGCGCGAGAGTTTGCACATCGAAAGCGCCGCGCTGCCCGCTTTGCCCGCTGGCAGAGCCATGCAAAGCACAAGCTCAAGGAAATGCGGAGCGCTTCCCGGTCAAACCGCCAAAAAAGGCCAGGCCGACACGCAGCGGAACGGCTTACTGGGTCCAGCGAGGCGATGCGGTGTGGTTGGTGCGCCGACCCGGCAAGGGCATGCTGGGCGGAATGCGGGCGCTGCCTGACGATGGCTGGAGCGCGAGCAGCGACGGATCTGGCAAACCGCCGCTGCCGGGCCCATGGGAGCGCGCTGGAGCGGTCAATCACGTGTTCACACATTTTGCGCTTGAGTTACGGTTGGCAGTTTATTCAGGCGACAAATGGGCTAATCTGGATCACAACCGGGGCGAGTGGTGGCCACTTGCCGAGATGGAAGATGCCGGCCTGCCGACGCTGTTTGCCAAGGCAGCGCGACTTGCCTTCGCGCAAACGGGAGACGATTGAGAATGGACAGGCTGGCAGCACTTGAAGTGGCGATGGATCGCCGGGCGATCATGCAACTGGGGGTAATGGCGGGCCTTGGGGCTGCATTCATGCCAAGTCTTGCCTGGGCAACTACGCAGCCCAATGCGCTTGGCAATGTGCGTAAGGTGATTGAACGCTGGGTCGGACCGGGCAAATTTCCCGGCATGGTCGCTGCTCTGGGCGTTCCCGGATATGAAACCGAATATGTCGCGCGAGGCAGCGATGGCTTTCTTGATCAGGACGAGTTGACGCCTGACAGCCTGTTTCGCATCTATTCGATGACCAAGCCTGTCACCGGGATGGCTGCGATGATGCTGATCGGCGAGGGCAAGCTGGGTCTTGATCAGCCGCTCGCCGACATCCTGCCCAAATTCGCGAACATGCAAGTACAAGTCACACCGGATGGTTCGGTAACTGATCTGCGTCCGGCAATGAATCCTATCACTATTCGCCATCTGATGACGCACACCTCGGGTCTTGGTTATACGATCATCCAGAAGGGGCCGCTCAGCAAGCTGATGGAAGAGCGTGGGCTTGTCTCGGGCCAGATAAGCCGCATCAATGTTCCAGGCATGTCCCGCGGCAAGGCTGTTGCAAGCCTTGAACAATTCGCTGACGGAATGGCGGGGATGCCACTGGTTTACGAGCCGGGCACGAAGTGGCTCTACAGCNCCGGGCTGGATGTAATGGGCCGCGTGATCGAGGTTGTCTCGGGCAAGAGCTTTGACAGGTTCCTGAAGGACCGCATCTTCGATCCCGCAGGCATGGCCAGCACCTATTTCCAGGTCCCGGCCAGCGAGAAGCAGCGGCTGACCACCAATCACGTTGTCTTTGCCAGGAAGCTGGTCCCGATCGACCCGGGTGAAAGCTCGATCTATCTCGACAAACCGCCATACCCGTTTGGCGGCTCTGGCCTTGTCAGCACTCCGCGCGACTATGACCGGTTCCTGCGGATGCTGGCCGGCTACGGGACGATCGACGGCGCCAAGGTGATGGGCGAGCTGGCCGTTCGCGTCGGCACGTCCAACTTGCTGCCTGATGGTGTCAAAGGGCCAACTATGATGGGACCGGCCAGCCATTTCGGCGCTGGCGGCAGAGTTGGTATCGGCCCGGAGGCCGGGATATATGGCTGGGCAGGAGCAGCAGGCACGGTCGGCATGGTCGATATGAATAATGGCCTGACATCTGGCATCTATGTGCAGTTCATGCCGCCTGATGCGTTTGACTTGCTGCCTGAGTTTCAGACCGCGCTAAAGGCCGATGTCATGGCGCTGATGGAAACACGCTCATGAACGCCGGGACAGTTGCTTTCGCCGGCTCCGCGCTTGACCGGGCCGATCATGTCAGGTCCGATCCCGATGCGCTGGCGCAGCTCATGAATGGCTCAGCGCGTCTGTTGCGTCTGCAGGGGCTGGACCCGGTGATTTCTGACGAAGGAACGCTGGAGTGGGGCTCGCTGGCCGAAGCCGATCCTGCCAGCGAAATCCTGTTCCTCGGTCTTGATGGCAAACGCGGGTGCTTTGCGCAGGTTCCGCCCAGCCTGATGGGCAGTATGGCCCCGCCAAGGTCACGTTCGTGGCAGGCGATGACCATGCTCGGGGTTTCGGATCTTGCGACATATGGCGGCGCGCGTTCGCTGGTCGATTGGCATGCGCGCCATCGGTTTTGTGCGGTGTGTGGCAGCCCGACGAAGATTGCGAAAGGCGGATGGCAACGCACCTGCGCCGGCGATGATTGCAGTGCCGAACATTTTCCGCGCGTCGATCCGGTAACGATCATGCTGGTCGAGCACGAAGGCAACGTCTTGCTCGGCCGCCAGCCGCGCTTCCCTCCGAAGAATTACTCGGCACTGGCCGGGTTCGTCGAGCCGGGCGAATCGATCGAGGAAGCCGTCGCTCGCGAAACACTTGAGGAAGCGGGCGTAAGAGTGCGCGACGTGAGCTATGTTGTCAGCCAGCCGTGGCCATTCCCTTCCTCGTTGATGATGGGATGCCATGCCTATGCCGATGATCCGGCGATAACCGTCGATGAAACAGAGCTGGAAGATGCACGCTGGTTTTCGCGCGATGATGTCGCCGATGCCATAGTGGCCAGCGATAAGGGCGAGGCAGGGCGCAGCTTTCAGGCACCACCTCGTGTTGCCGTGGCGAATTTCCTGATGCGCTGGTGGCTCAACCGATCATGAGTACCCCGGTGTGCCTTGCCATCGACATCTGGTCCGATGTTATGTGCCCATGGTGCATCATTGGTTACAAGCAGTTGCACCGCGCGCTCGATGAGCTGGGCGGCGAGATTGAAGCCGACATTCGCTGGCACCCATTCGAACTCAATCCTGATATGCCGCCGGAAGGCGAAGACATGGCGCAGCACATAATGCGCAAGTACGGCACCGGACCGACAGAAAGTGCCACGGGCCAGCTGCGACAAATCGCAGCCGAGGCCGGTTATAATATGGCCTACCAGGGTGAGACGGACGAGAACGGCAAAGAGATTCCCCAACGCCTCTGGAATACGCTCAACGCTCATAAACTGCTGCACTGGACACGCGAGAAGCAAGGCAATGACGCGCAAACCAGGCTCAAGCTGGCGCTGTTCGATGCCCATTTTCAGCAGCGGCGCAATATCTCAGATCCCGAAACCTTGATTGCTATTGCCAAAGGTGCCGGTCTTGATGTGGAGGGTGCCGCAGATGCGATGAGAGACGAAGCACTGACCGCGCAAATTCGCGAAGAAGAGCGTGCGGCCATGGAAAAAGGTATCAGCAGTGTCCCGATGATGGTGGTCGAACAGCGCTTCATGATCCCCGGCGCCCAGCAGCCGGATGTCTACGTCGCCTCTCTGCGCAAGGTCGTCGCGAGGGTGAGCGATACCGATTGAAGGTGCCGAGTATGTAGGTGCAGGCAGCGGCAACGCGCGATGCGCCGGAATTCAAGGATGATTACGGACAGGGCCGGTTAGACCAGCCCCAGCTTTGCCAGTTCGCCTACGAGCCTTGGCGGCAGCACGTCGCCGTCACCTTCGAGGCCGTCCAGATCGGCTGGCGCGTCCTTTTCATCAAGATAGCGCCATCCCTGATGTGCGCGGCGCGGAGTGGTCTGGACGGGAACCAGACGCGGCTCGAGCTGGATGTGCCAACGTCCGTCGTCTCGTTGCTCAAAGCCAAGGATCGGCGATCGTCCGATGATGGCGTGCTCCATGATCCAGTAAAGCGATCCGCCTTTCATCTCCTCATGGCGTCTGGGCAAGTAACGAGTGGTCAGGAGCGCCTCTCGTTCATGGCTTTCAAGCCAGCTGCGCAGCGCCTCGGGAGTGCGGGCTCGAAATGAAATTTTGGTCATGTGCAGCGGCATGGTAAGAAGATAGGGTCATATCCGCTGCGCTCAACCCGGAGAATTCTTGGGCTGATGCGGCAAGGGCAAGACGGATGTATTGCCCGCACCCCAAACACGCTCAACCTGGAGGATTCTCAGCCCACCAGTCCGCTTGCCACTGCAAGGCCCAGGAANGCGAAGAAGCCCATCGAATCCGTAATCATCGTCACGAATACCGAGCTGGCAACTGCCGGATCCTGNTCAAGCCGGTCGATCATCACGGGCACCACCACACCTGCAAGGCCGGCGGTGAGGATATTGATCACAGTGGCAACGGCNATCACCAGTCCCAGCATCGGAGTGAAGATCATCGCGGTTGCCAGCCCGATCAGCAAGGCAATCGTCGCGCCATTCAAGACCGCAACGCGCAATTCTCGCCACAGAATGCGCCCGGTGTTGGCGCGGGTAAGCTGGTTCATGGCGATTGCCCGCACCGTGACTGCCATTGCCTGTGTCCCGGCATTGCCACCGATCGACGCAACGATCGGCATCAGCACGGCAAGCGCGACCAGCTTTTCGATCGCCGCGCCGAACAGGGCGATGATGAAGCTGGCAACCAGCGCTGTACCAAGGTTGGCTACAAGCCAGCGCACGCGCGAGGAATAAGCCTCGCGTATCGGCTCGTAGATATTGCCTTCGCCCGCACCGGACAGCAGCAGCGCATCTTCGGCGGCTTCTTCCTGAATGACGTGGACGATGTCATCGACCGTTAGCTGCCCGACAAGTCGACCGGATTCGTCAACCACGGCGGCGGAAATCAGGCCGTATTTCTGAAAGCGCAAGCCGACTTCTTCCTGGTCCATTTCGACCGGAATCAATGTCTGATCGCGTTTCATAACGTCGGACAGTGGGATGTGGCGGGGCGTGCGCAGTACCCACGAAAGTTCGCATGTGCCGACTGGACGATGCCGGGGATCGACGATGAAGATTTCCCAGAATTCAGTGGGCAATTCCTTGCTGTCTCGCAGGAAATCGATGAGNCCGCCAACAGTGATGTGCTCTGGAACAGCCACAAGGTCGCGGCTCATCAGGCGCCCGGCGGATTCCTCGGGAAAGGCAAGCGCTGTCTCGATTGCGGCGCGATCTTCAGGATCGAGTTCGGCGAGGATCGCCTGCTGGTCCTCGTTGTCGAGGTCCTCGATCATCGCGACCGCGTCGTCGGTCTCAAGCTGTTCGGCAATGTCCGCGACGGTCTCGGCCGGCAGTTCCTCGACCAGCAGTTCGCGGACATGCTCGTTAAGCTCGGCGATCACTTCGACGCTCATCAGGTCGCGGATCGCGCGGGCCAGCGGCAGGCGCGCGTCTTCGCCAGTCAGCTCGAANAAGTCGGCAATGTCGGCTGGGTGCAGCGGTTCGACCAGTTCATAGACCAGGTTCGAATCGTCCGCGCGCAATGCCTCATGGACACGGCGCACATAGTCTGGCTTCAGCCGGTTTTCCTCGTCGAGGCTTTCACTTTCGAACGGCGCACCGGCGGCAGAACCTGCCTTTTCCAGTACGGCGTTGTCGTGTTCCTCGGGAGTCATGTCGGCGGGTCTAAGCCGGTGCGAACGAATTGCAACCGCAGATGGGCGGGGGCGTGACATTGAATGACAACGCCCTATAGGGGGCAACAAATTTTCAGGAGACAATCGATGGCTGACGAATTTCTTACTCTATCGCTGGATACCGGCAGCGGCACCGGCGATGTCGTGATCAAGCTGCGTTCCGATCTCGCGCCGGGGCATGTCGCCCGGGTAAAGGAGCTTGCGGGCGAAGGCTTTTATGACGGTATCACTTTCCACCGCGTCATTCCCGATTTCATGGCGCAAGGCGGCTGTCCGGACGGCACCGGCATGGGCGGATCGAAAAAGCCCGACCTTAAAGCAGAGTTCAGCGAGGAACCGCATACGCGCGGTGCCTGCTCGATGGCGCGCGCTTCCGATCCTGATTCGGCCAACAGCCAGTTCTTCATCGTTTTTGACGATGCGACATTCCTTGATCGCCAGTACACTGTCTGGGGCAACGTCGAGAGCGGAATGGAGCATGTTGATGCTCTGCCCAAGGGTGAGCCGCCTGCGCAGCCCGGCAAGATTGTTAAAGCGACTGTCAGCGAGGGCTGAACGAGGGAGTCGGGCTGGCAGCGCCCCGCCGCGAGGCTGGAAGAGAATCAAGCTGCAACCAAATGCCCCGGCTC
>JGI24723J26617_10001396_pt1 | contig 21462 bp, 15 predicted proteins | sample Cruoilmetagenom6_FD_26617 | JGI IMG/M metagenome (IMG submission 26617)
GCAGGTCATGCCAAACATGTTACCAACGGTTGGTTCAACTATAATTTTGCCAAGACTTCCAAGTTTAAAGGTTTTGGGGCCTCATTGGGCTATCAGTACCAAGTAGATCGTTCCACATGGGCATGGGGTGCGGATAGCCAATCTGACCTTCCAAACTATATTCGACTGGATGGAGCGCTATCATGGAAAAACAATAAACTGCGAGTACAGGTTAATTTGAACAATATATTGAACGAATACCTCTATGCCGGAGCCAATTATGGATCGTATTTATATTGGCAGGCAGAACCTGGAATCAACGGACGGGCTACCATAACCTATAGCTTTTAAAAAATTGATTATTAGTTTAAGTTAGTTGATCAACAGTCCTTGGGTTTATGCCCAGGGGCTGTTTACCATCAAAAAAAAGTTAGATATGAAAAAATCGATTCTTATTACAGCAGTTATATTCATGGCATGATACTAATTTACAGCAATATATATGGAGCGGCATATCACCTGGAAAATTCCCCTAATCCGAATTGTAAAATCCAATTGGTAATAGACAGTATCGGAATTTTTATGAGCAGGGAAGATTTGCAGAACTTATTGGGCATTGTTCAAAAATCACATGAACCTTGTTTTTGTGAGGATTGTGGAGGCAATGCCTGTAATAAGATATGGTGTTCAAATCCGTTGGTCGATATTTGTTTAAAAATGAACGAGCGTACCCTGGACTTGATGGAAGATCTTATTAGGGGCACCCAATTTATGCTGAATTTGGACGACGGTATAGATCAATTTTGTCGATAAGCCCACGGTTTGATACCCTTATCATGGCAGTCACCGGATACAATTGCTAGCAACCATCAAAAAAATTAATTACAAATTAATGGCTCTGTGCACAATTTGTTCGTAGATTTCTCCTGCTTCCTCCAACCTTAATTCTTCGTAATACTTTTTCTTTAGACTAAAATTGGTAAGCACGATATGCTCATCGGGTTCTATGTTAATGTTCTTCAGACACTCCTTGGCGCATTGGAGGGGACAACCGTCAATAACGATTATTGGCCTGCTGGATCTAGCCTTTTTAACGAGCGATCTTACCTTTCCTCCGACCCCTGCTATACAGAACATTTCGGCAATGCCCTCGGTGTTGATTTTTAGGGCGATATCGTTTGCCAATTGTGCAACATTGCTACACCCAGAACAGGAATAAATAAGTGGCAGATTATTTTTCTTTTGATTTTCCATTATCAGTACTTTTAAATTGTGGTTTCCATTTATAATAGATTCTTTGGTAGATTGTCCGTATTGGTCCGCACATTGTCCATATTATAATAACCTCCTTTATTCTCCCTACGTTTCAGGGATTGATGAATAATTAAATACGCCACATTTATCATATTTCTTAATTCACATAGTCTCGTATTTACTTTTACCGTTTTGTACAGTTCCTCCACCTCCAGATAAATTGAATCAAGATGTTGTAGAGCTTTGGTCAATCTACTATTACTACGAACTATACCCACATAATCCCTCATAAGATTCTGCAGCCTCTCAAGATTGTGTTGCACCAGAATATATTCTTTGGGGACAGTCGTTCCTTGGTCGTTCCAATCAGGGATCGAAATCTTATTGGGCGCTACAGAATTCGAAGCCTGATATTCATAAATATTATTGGCATATACCAGTGCTTCCAGCAAAGAGTTGGAAGCCAATCTATTGGCTCCATGCAATCCAGTACAAGAACATTCGCCACATGCAAAAAGGTTGGCTACAGAAGTCTTTCCATGCCTGTCCACTACAATGCCGCCGCAGAGGTAATGGGAGGCGGGTACAACAGGGATCCAATCCTTTCCAATATCGATATGGTTGGCCAAACATTCTTGGTAAATATTTGGAAAATGATTTTTGAATTCGGTGATATCCAAATGGGTGCAATCCAAAAAGACCATTTTGTCTCCTGATTTTTTCATCTCTGCGTCTATACATTGGGATACGATATCCCTGGAAGCCAATTCCGCCCTTTTGTCATAATCCGGCATAAATCTATGGCCACTCTTGCTCCGTAACAAGGCACCGAAGCCCCTTACCGCTTCGGATACTAGAAATGAGCGCCCACCCTTGTTGTTGTACATAGCAGTGGGGTGGAACTGCACAAACTCCATATCCCTAATTTCAGCTTTTGCCCTATAAGCCATTGCTATACCATCTCCTGTTGCAATTAATGGATTTGTGGTATTGCCATATACGCGACCGATACCACCGGATGCCAATAAAATATTATCGGCCCTTATGGTAAATATATCCCCTGTTTTTTGATCCATGACATATGCGCCAAGGCACGTTATATTTTTGGGATCGGAAATAGTAAGGTGATGTTCCGTAATAAGATCCAATGCAAAGTGATAGGGTAAAATGGTAACATTCTGTAATTTATGAACTTGTTGAAGCAATACGCGCTCAACCTCGTATCCAGTAATGTCCTTATGGTGAACTACACGGTTTTCAGAATGTCCACCTTCCAATCCTAAATCCAGTTTACCCGATTTGTTGACATCAAAACTAGCACCCCAGCGCATTAATTCCTTGAGGCGAGGTGGACCTTCCTTTATAACCATTTCAACAACCGCCCCATCACATAATCCGTCTCCTGCAACCAAGGTGTCATGAATGTGTTTCCGAAAAGAATCTTCTTCCAAATCCGTTACTACAGCAACACCCCCCTGGGCATATTTTGTGTTGGATTCCTGTTCATCGGCTTTCGTAATAATAGTTACGGATCTATTGGGAAACCTTTGGGCTATTTTCACAGCATACGTCAATCCTGCAACTCCGGAACCTATAACAAGATAATTTGTTGATACCATTTCATTTCGATAATTCCAACATTCTTTGAATCGGTTGCAGTGCCCGTCTCCTTATGTCTTCTTGAACCTCTATATGTGGTGTTTCATCTAAAAGACAATTATAAATTTTTTGCAGGGTATTCACTTTCATATAGGCACATTCACTACAGGCGCAGGTATTATCCTCCTCTGCCGGTGCTGGAATAAGAACGGTAGAAGGGACCTCCAGCTGCATTTTGTGCAATATTCCGGCTTCCGTGGCAACAATAAACTGTTCATTGGAATGGTTTTTAACATAATTGATCATACCGGCAGTGGAACCAATATAGGTGGCCAGATCCAAAATATGCTCCTCGGATTCCGGATGGGCTATTATTTTTGATTCTGGATATGCCTTGTAGAGTGACAATAATTTATCTACGGAAAAAGCTTCGTGTACCATACAGGAACCATCCCACAACAATAAATCCCTTCCCGTTTTTTTAATGATGTAACGTCCCAAATTCTTGTCTGGCGCAAAGATAATAGGCCTGTCTTTAGGAATCGACTCCACTATCTTTAGGGCATTGGAAGAAGTACAAACTATATCGCTCATGGCCTTGATTTCCGCAGAACAATTTATATAAGTAATCACCAAGTGCTCCGGGTGTGCTTTTATGAAAGTTGAAAATGACTCAGGCGGACAAGATTCGGCCAACGAACACCCCGCACCTAAGTCGGGCAACAATACCTTTTTGGTCGGATTTAGGATTTTCGCCGTTTCTGCCATAAAGTGTACCCCGGCAAATACGATTATTGAGGCATCTGTTTCAGCAGCCTTTTGTGAAAGCCCCAAACTATCACCAACATAATCTGCGACTTTTTGTATTTCATCCCGTTGGTAATAATGTGCGAGAATTACCGCATTTTTCCCACGTCTCAATTGGTTTATGCTCTCTATTAATTCCATAAGATTTACAAGTAAATATGAGCGGAAAAAGGTAGGTTTATGGACCAAGATGGAAAATGATAATTATCATTAAATTTTACAATTATCGCATAAAACCAGAATGTATTCAATTATGGGCAACCTTAATTATCATACTAGGGTTGTAATGATAAAAGTCGATCCTGTTTGTAACAAAAGATTTAAAGAGTCTTTATTAGTGAAACTCAATTTTGGGAAGTCGGTAAGACGCACTTAAAATTGCAAGTTGAAATAATCCCGCCTTTTTTGGCGGGATCTAGGGTCGATTCCTAATATTGGGTTCAGGGCCTGCCTTTGTCGGCAGACAGGCCTGCCTAAGTCCGCAGACAGGCTTCCATGAGGTTTAATATCTTTTATTCCACTACGTGGGAATACTGGTAATTATACTATTTTTGCAAACGCCTCCCCGCAGAATATTTTCTGCCACCTAGTGGTGGATAATGGTTTGGTTCATGTTCTGTAAAATATAATAAATCAGAACTCCTTATTCTTACAAGGATGGGCAGCCGAAATGACGATGGACCATATAGAAAATGCGGCTTTAAAAATGTTGAAACAATGAATGTTCCAGAGAAAGGACTGTTGAAAAAAGGGAACAAAAAGATTTTATAACCAAGATCCCAAATTGCCAACATGTGCAATGTCCCATAATATAGACTCATAAAGTGAAATTAAAGAGAAGAAGAAAATTAGTCACCTATTTAAATATTCTTGACCAACCTGTCCGATTTAACCCCTTTGTTTTCAGTCGAACATTTTTATTATGGGCCTTACTTGGGTTAATTGGCGGAATTATTGCTGGAATTTATTGGATTGCACTGGAATTCTTAACCCTGAAACTGGCATTATTTGAAGGTTGGCAAGTAATTCCCCTAATGGCAATATGCGGACTTTTGGCAGGTTTGATTATCCACTTTATCGGAGACCCGGGAGAAATTCATTTAATTGTCAACAACATCCGTTTCAACAAAGGAAAACTCGACCCAAAAAACAATCCTTCCATGATACTTTCCTCCTTATTGTGCGTAGCATCGGGAGGAAGTCTCGGTCCAGAGGCCCCTTTGGTACAAGTAACAGGTTCAACAGGTACATGGATGGGCAAGTTATTCCGACTCAAGGGAGAAGAGTTGAGGTCTTTAAGTATCGCAGGAATGGCTTCAGGATTTACTGCCCTATTTGGGGCACCGTTGGGCGGTAGCCTGTTTTCCTTGGAAATACTACATCATAAACATGCCGTGGAGTATTACAAAGCAATTATCCCCGCCTTTGTTGCAAGTTGTTTTAGTTATTTGGTATTTGCCTTTATTATTCATCTAGGGCTTGGTCCATTGTGGGATTTATCCGGTTATGAATATTCGGGTATATTTGATTTTGCCTATGCTGTATTATTTGCTATAATTGGGGCCCTATTCGGATGGGGGTTCATTTTTTGCACTAAATTTTTCAAATCAATTTTTGAAAAAAGGCCACTACCCATATTCATCAAAACACTTATCGGTGGTATTCTACTGGGAATAATTGCCTTTTATTTCCCAATTACCAGATACTTCGGACATCACGAAATTAATGAGTTATTGGAAGGTGATTTTTCACTGTCCCTGTTATTTGCCATATTGATTTTTAAAATCATTGCTATTTCCATAACCGTTACTGCTGGTTGGAGAGGCGGATTCATTATTCCTCTTTTTTTTGTAGGGGCTACCTTAGGTCTTATAATACATCAACTGTTTCCAACAGTCAACCTTACCTTGGCCATTGTTAGTTGTATGGGGGCAATTAATGCCTGTGTTACCAGAACACCCATTAGTACTACAATATTATTGGCCACCTTAACTGGATTTGGACATTTCATTCCCATCCTTTTTGCCTGTTTAACAGGTTATTTTTTAGCCCCAAGAATTCCTTTTATAGGTTCCCAAATGGAAAATGAATAAACAGTATGGAGTAGGCTTATCCTAAAAAGTTATAATTCCAGGTGTAGGATTGAAGAAATAAAAAATCCAAATCCACACAAAATTATTCATTATCACTGAGGAGTATTGGAAAAAGGTATAGATATAATTGAGCCAATTGATTGAAAAATTCAAAAACTTAAGCTAGTATTGGTAACCATTCATTTTAAAGGATTAAAAAAGGAAGCGGTTGGGCCGAAACCTGGGCAAGAATGACTAATTGGGATAGTTGAACAATAATTATATTGAAAAGAGCACAGAGAAATTTAATACCCCAATAATTCCAGAAATTCGGAAAGCCTTATATTTCGGGCGTCACATATTTTTTTTAAAGTGACCAAGCTAATTATATAATCTGGGTCCGATTTTATCCTGCGCACGGTTTTTTCATCAATGGCATGGTCCAATGCAAATGACCTTTGCGATTTGGATTCTTCAATCCAATTCTGTGCAATATAAGAACAAATTGATTTGCTTAACTTATCCATTTAAGACAAATAAAAAAGTTCTCGAAGAAAAAAGTGCGGACAAAAATCCGCATATAAATATTTTTCATTATATTTACCTCATTAACATATGTTTGCGATTCTTCTATTTGAATTAGTCTAGAAGCAGTCGCTTGGATTCCCGGTCTAAAAACTGGTAACTTGATGCACGGGATGATAAGCAAGATGCCCATGACCCGGGGCATGGGTTTTCTTATCACAATATGCTTAACCAGTATTTAGTTCCTAAGTGGGGTTTTAAACTCTTATGACCCAACCCACTTTATGCCGAGCGTTGTTTTATTTAGAATTTTTGCAAGCAATCACTAAAAGGCTAAAGGAGCTATGAAACACATCTTATGTAACTTAATTGGTAAAAGGGCCGCTGGGCATCTTACCGTTCTTTTGCAACATACCGTGTATGACATTCTCTTTACCAAAAAGCCCAAGAACCCAATATAGGTTTGCACTGAACTGGTATTATCAGTTCATTTATTATGGGATTTCTGTTGTACCAATTTTTCCGGAACCCGAAAATNTTTTTATCCCATAATCCACGATCCACACATTTTTGGCATCCGGCCAAATAACGACAAAGCAACCTAAAGACCTTTAGGTCTGCCCATTTGTCCTATTAGCTATAATTAATAGAGCTTTGGGGCAGGAGGGAAGGCCTACCTATGGCCAGGAAACAGTTACTTTTTTAGGTAAACTATGTCCCTTGCCATTATATAAGCATACCATAAACAGTAAATACTTTATGCCCATGACATAGAACTTCAATAAAAAAGCCTCCCAAACCCAGTTGACGCAAACGTTTGGAAGGCCTAGACTACATAAAACTAAGTTTCATCTAATCTTCAAAATTATGAAAAATAATCCTGAATACAGGGATATTCTAAGTCTTTGCTTACTATTTATCTGCTTTTTTATTCCCCCTCCTTACTTTGCCCATTTCCCCCATGGGCATGGTTTTAAATCTTTTTTCAACCTGGATACCCAGCAACAGTACCAGCTTAGTGGTACCGTCACCGATAGTTACGGACCCATGCCAGGGGTACATGTACTTATCAAGGGTACCAATACCGGTACCTTCACCGATCCAAATGGGGGCTATTCCCTTTTGGTAAACAATAAGGATATCCTAGTCTTTTCCTATCTGGGCTACCACAGCAGGGAACTACCCGTACTGGGCAGGACCACCCTGGACGTAGAGATGCAGTCCGAGGTCACCGAACTGCAGGAAGTAGAGGTCAATGCCGGTTACTATACGGTAAAGGAAAGGGAACGCACCGGGAGCATCAGCAGGGTCACGGCCAAGGAAATTGAACTACAGCCTGTTGTTAATCCATTGCAGGCATTACAAGGGCGAATGCCGGGTGTGGAGATCATACAACCCAGTGGTGTTAGCGGGCTTGCTGCAAGCATTAGGATACGCGGACGAAATAGCCTAAGGTTTGAAGGTGATTACCCACTGTTTATTGTGGACGGGGTTCCGGTGAATTCAAGCCCCATAAGCAGCATTAATCCCTTTGCCAGTAGTTCTGGAATAGACCCCTTGAACACCCTCAATCTCTCTAACATCCAAAGCATCGAGGTACTTAAGGATGCGGACGCCACGGCCATTTATGGTTCCCGAGGGGCCAATGGAGTAGTTCTGATCAGCACCAAAAAAGGTACCGGAAACAAAGGAAAGGCCTCCTTGGATGCAAAATTCTATTCAGGCCTGCACAGTGTTTCCAATCGAATGCAATTATTGAATACCGCGGAGTACATTGGGGTAAGAACAGAGGCCTTTGAGAATGATGGAATAACGCCAACAGAAACAAGAGCACCCGATCTGGTACTTTGGGACCAAAACAGAAATACAGATTGGCAGGATGTACTTTTAGGGGGAACCTCTACCATTAGCGATCTGAACATGTCCGTTTCCGGAGGAAATGACAATACCACTTATGTACTGGGAGGATCCTATCATAAGGAAGGCACTGTATTTCCTGGGGATTCTGGCTACAAGAAGATTAGCGCCAATTTTAATTTGAACCATAGTTCTACGGACAGAAAGTTCCATATTAATTTTTCCACGAATTACGGAGTGGATAACAACAAACTCTTTTTTGGAACCAATTATGTACATTCAGCATTGACACTGCCTCCCAATGCACCTGAACTTTATAATTCCGAGGGCGGTCTTAATTGGGAAAATGGTACCTGGACCAATCCCTTGGCTACATTATATGCGCCACAAACCATTCAAACCGATAATATCCTTTCCAACTTAAGTATTTCTTATGAGTTATTATTGGGGTTAAGGTTCAAGGCAAATTTGGGGTATTCCAATCTTAACAGCGAGGACAAGACCAGAAATCTGATGGACTCCTATGATCCCGATACATGGGACAGGGTAACCCTTACTTCCTATCATTCCTTTACCAAGAGAAAATCTTGGATCCTGGAACCCCAGCTTACCTACAACAGGGGATTCAAAAAATTGAACCTGGATGTTCTGGGAGGAATCACAATTCAAAACAACCAGAACAGCAAATTATCTATGGAAGGGAGCGGCTATAGTGATGACAGTGTGGTAGGCAACCTTGAAGCGGCAGATGAGGTACGGGTAAGTAACAATGAGAACATAAGCTATAAGTATGCCGCAATATTTGGTCGGTTGGGAATAAATTGGGATCGGAAATACTTTTTAAACTTAACGGGCAGAAGGGATGGTTCTTCCAAATTTGGGCCTGGAAAACGGTTTGCCAATTTTTGGGCCATTGGCGGTGCATGGATATTTGCAGGGCAACGGGCCCTTAAAAATAGTCCTTCCTTCCTCAGTTTTGGCAAAATAAGGTCAAGTTATGGTACAACTGGCAGCGATCAAATACCGGATTACGGATATATGGATACCTATGAACCAACACTGGGCCCAGGAGGCCTATATCCTACACAACTTTACAATCCGGACTATTCCTGGGAGATAAACAAAAAGCTGGAAGCATCAATCCAATTGGGCTTTTTTAAGGACCGGGTAAATGTGGACCTAAGTTGGTACAGGAATCGATCTTCCAATCAATTGGTTGGATACCCACTTCCCAGTATAACCGGGTTTACTTCGGTGCAGGCTAATCTACCGGCCCTAATTGAAAATACCGGATGGGAATTGGCATTGTCAACCTTGAATTTTCAGGCCAAAAATTTTTCATGGCGAACTTCCTTGAACCTTACATTTCCAAGCAATAAGCTGTTGAAATTTGATAATCTGGACCTTAGTCCATATCGCTTTACCTATAAAATCGGGGAGCCATTGGATGTGGCCTTTCTCTATAAGTATAGCGGAATTGACCCTACCAACGGTCGCTATTCCATAACCGATGTCAACGAGGATGGCCGTTACGATTTCGAAGATCAAACGGTAATAAGGAATATGGGAAGAAAATACTATGGAGGCATCCAAAATACCATAAACATCAAGAAATTTAACCTATCATTCTTTATGGAATATGTGAAACAGGATTCCTATTTGTCCGACCTAACCATTACCCCAGGTCGCTTTGGCAATAATACAACACAAGTCCTTGATCCATGGCGACAAGAAGGGGATAATCCCAAGGTTCAAAAATTATCACAATCCATAACTTCCTTTTTGGCCTATAACAGGGTTTTGAACAGTGATCTGTTCGTGGGTGATGCATCCTTTCTAAGATTAAGGACCCTTTCACTATCCTATCAACTTCCCAATAGGATCTTAAGCCATATAAAAGTAAATACATGTACTCTTTTCGCTCATGCTCAGAACCTCTTTACCATCACCAACTTTAAAGGCTTGGACCCGCAAGGTGGAAAAGTGGTCCCGCCATTGAGAACGATTACATGTGGAATACAACTTAAACTTTAAATTCTATTATTATGCAATACAGATCATATATAATGCTCATCCTCTTATGTTTTTCATATACTTCTTGCGAAGATTTGGTAGAGGTGGATATCCCCGACCATAAAATTGTAAGTGAGACCGTGTTTAGTAATAACGAAACCGCAAATAGTGCTGTTTTGGGGATATACAATGAACTGTCCCGTTCCGCTTTCTCCAGTGGTTTTGTGAACTCCATAACGGTATTGGCGGGACTATCCTCGGACAATCTCCGGTCAACTGTATCAAGTGCCAATCGAGTAGATTTTGAGGAAAATGAAATCCTAATTCAGAATAGCAATAACCTAGGAATTTGGTCAAGTGCATATTACATTGTCTACATGTGCAATGCGGTACTGGATGGCTTAAACACCTATACCGGGGTTAGCGAAACCATGAAACAAAAGCTCATTGGCGAGGTAATTTTTGTTAGGGCGTTCACCTATTTCCAATTGGTCAATCTATATGGCGACCTGCCATTAATCCTTAGCTCGGATTACCGCAATAATGCCAATAGGTCCAGAAATCCAATTGACGAAATCTACGATCAAATAGAGGAAGACCTTCTCAGGGCCATTGAACTTTTGGATACCAATTATGAGAATGGGGAGCGCCTACGCCCCAATAAGTTTACGGCCATGGCTCTCTTGGCAAGGGTCTACCTATACCTAGAAGATTGGGAGAAAGCCGAGAATTGGAGTGGACAAGTAATTAATGGTACGGAGCACTTTGGCATCTTGAACGATCTAAATGCCGTTTTCCTCGCCAATACTCGGGAAGCCATTTGGCAGATTTCACCTAAGGGCAGGGGAGAGATTGGATCCCACACACGGGAAGGTAATGTCTTTATCCTCCTAACCAATACGGGTAATGTGGCCCTTTCGGAAGACCTTTTCGCGGCATTTCCAGACAACGACCTCAGAATTCAAAACTGGATCGGGATCTATGATACCGAAAATGAAAGGTACTATTACCCTTTCAAGTACAAAATAAAAAATGCTATAGGAGACGCTACGGAATACAGTATGGTTCTAAGATTGGCGGAACAGTACCTGATACGGGCAGAGGCCCGCACAGAGCAGGGAAAACTACCGGGGGCCATAGCAGATCTGGACATAATAAGGCAACGGTCCGGCCTGGAGCCCATAGCCATATTGGATCCCAATATTGCACAAGATGAGCTTTTGGAAGCGATCATGAAGGAGAGAAGGAGGGAGTTGTTTACGGAATGGGGTCATAGATGGTTGGATCTAAAACGCACCGAAAAGGCTACTGAAACACTAGGCCCAATAAAGCCACTTTGGCAGTCTACCGATGTTAATTACCCTATTCCAGAAGAAGAGATCAGAAAAAATCCGAACATGACGCAAAATCAAGGGTATTGATCCTATTTAAGCTAAAAGCCATGAAAAAAACTACCATAATATTCCTATTGATAAACATAATATGTTTACATGCAGTAGCCGTGCACTCCGCACAGACAAAGGATTCCATTCCATTGGATCCGACCATTCGGTACGGAAAACTGAACAATGGCCTATCCTATTATATAAAATCCACCTCGGATAGGTCTTCACAAATAGACATGCGATTTGTTGTAAGGGTCGGGTCTGCTATGGAAGAAACCAGCGAATCGGAATTTGCCCATATTATGGAACATTTGGCCTTTACCGCAGGAAAGCACATTTCCAGGGGAAAGAGTTCCGAGCTTTTTGATAGGATAGGGATGGGGTTTAGTCAATTGAACGGTCATTGCTATGACTATTTCACTGATTATAAGATGGTCGTATCCGCCAAAAACAGGGAGGCCATAAACACTGCGCTCTTATTTTTTCATGATATAATATGGGGTTTGCAACTAAATGAGGAACTCATTGATATGGAGCGTATAGCTGTACTTAACGAAATTTATGACCAGAATTGGGACGCTCCTGTCTTGCTAAATTTTATGGAAAGGGAAATTCAGGGAGCAAGTGTTATACAACCAAAAAATTATAGGGATCATTTAAAAACATTCGACCCGGATTCCTTGATCAAGTTTTACAAAAAATGGTACCGACCTGATCTGATGTCCTTAGTTATTATTGGAGATATTGAAAATATGGGTGAGCTTGAGCATGGGTTAAAGGCGAAATTCTCCAATAATATCACGGACCGTTTAAAAATTCCGGCTAAGGACAAACATCGGGAATATATGCAACAAGCACAAAAATTTATAAAAAGGCCTTATGAAACGGCTTTGACGGATTCCAAAAGTGGGAATGCCATTTTCAGTTTATATAAGCGATTAAAAAAAAGAAGTAATAACAATTCTGTTGAGGGATTAAGGGAAAACCTGATCCAAACGCTTTTTATCGATATGTTGAATGGTCGATTCAACGAAAAGCAAAGTGCATACAATGTTTCTTTTAAGACCAGGAGCAAAATAATAGGACCAGCCATAGCCCTTAAATTGCACATTGCTGTAAAAGGGGGACCAGAGAAGGAAGCTCTAAAAAAGGTAATGGAAACCTTGAGAGTGATCGAGATCTATGGTTTTTCCCAAGAGGAATTTGAAAAAGCAAAGCAAGATCTGCTGGTATCAATAACCAATGAGGATACTACCAAGATCCACTATTGGAAGAACGAAATAATTGATCATTTCGTTTATGGCACTCCATTGCCACAGAACAAGCAAATGTTACTTGGCAAAATCCTTAAAGATTTGACTTCAGCGGATTTTAACGATGCTATCAGAACATATGTAGAGGACCAACCTGATGACATTGTAGTTTTGGCTCCGTCCGGACATACTGCCCTATCAATTTCTGAAAAGGAAATAAGAGAATGGCTTGTAGAGGTAGATAGGACACCTCTACATCCATATACCCCTCCCCAAGTTCCGAAGGAGCTGATGGATACCTCGGCCTTAGATAAATTGACCGAAATATCATCAAAAAAAATAAACTCTAAAATTCCGGGAACAATTGGTTATGTCCTGAACAATGGCGTTAAGGTCATCCTAAAATCCTATCCGCAACCTTCTAGCGTTACACCTAACAAGAAAAACACGATCAGCTTTCATGGTTATACGTATAAAGGGGCCTATCATTTTCCCGAGGAGGATTATTATTCAGCGATCAATAGTTCGGCCATAGTTAAAAATGTAGGGGTAGGAAGGTTGGATAAGTTCCAACTCTCCAACTATCTTGATCATATTAACTTTAAGGGACACGTTGATCCTTATGTGGGAAATACCGAAACGGGAATTCGGGGATATGTCAACCACAAAGATTTGGAAACGGCCATGCAGTTGGTCTATTTATATTTTAAAGCCCCCAATATCAGTAATAGTGATATTGCCTTTAAGGACTGGAAGAAAACCCAAGTGGAATATTTCAAGAATTATGTACCTGACATAAATTACGAGGATTTTGAAAATACGATAAGGGAGGTTTTGCCCGATAATGAATTTCTTCCAAGGGGATCCAAGGCCTTAAAAGGAATAGAGCGGACCAATTTGTACAGGGCTATTGAGATTTATAATCAATTGTTTTCCAATGCTGGAGAATATACTTTCATGCTTGCCGGTGATTTTGTAGAAGATGAAGTTTTAAAGCTATGTAGGAGATATTTGGGCAATCTAAAGGCTATCGAGGGCAAGAAATTAAAAACGGAAGTTGAACCATCGCTTCGATCTATGAAGTTAGGCTGCATTTCGAGAACAGTGTCTTTGACCCAACCTTTGGAAACGGAAATAATCCATCTGATCCATGTCACTAAAACGGATGAATTGTTGGACTGGAAGGAAACGATAAAGATAGATGTACTAAGGCGGATAATGTCGGAGCTCTTGATGAGGAAGTTGCGTTTTGAATCTGAAAAGGGAGGGGTATATGCCGCAGGGGCAGGGGCCAATTATGTAAAATCCCACTACTATAACGAAATATCTATACGTTTAAGCTGTCTGCCCCAAGATACGGTAAGAATGATAGAGGAATCCAAACAAGTGGTAGATACACTGTTGATGTCACCTGTTGATGAAACATTGCTTGAGAATATGATTAATGGGATGTTACATTATACAAAAGAAGTTGACAGTTATAGTGGCACCTTAAACAAAATGCATGATTACGATAGATATGGCCTGTCCTGGGTGGATGGTTCTCAAAAAAAGAAGTATATAAAATCCTTAACACCCAAGGATATTTGGAAAATAGCCAACAAATATTTAAAAAAGGATCCATTGGTATTCATGATGACATCGGCCAATAATAAAGAATAATTTTCAGATAGAAAAAAAGCGTACGGTACTGTAATAGTGTACCGTACGCTATTTATAAAACCGGTTAGTTTGAAGGGGCAGGGCCTTCAATGGGTTTTATATCTGTGCTACCCAAAGCTTCATCCTCCAAGTCCTGAGAATTGTACACCTGATAAGGGGTTTCGCTTGTATCCTCGGTAAAAATCACTACGCACTGTGAGCTTCCAAGGCCACAATCAACCTCTATTGCGTGCCAATTACTACCTACACGTACATATTTGGTTGCATAGTCTACTTCTTCCGTTGCATTTTCAAATGCAAACGACAGTGCTATGGCAAAAATAAATGCCAACATCGGTAATATCAATTTCAACTTTTTCATGATAATATAATTTTAATTAATAATAAGCGCCTACTCTCTTGTACAGGTTTTCGGTCTTCCCCCTGCTCTTGTTGCGCAACAAAATATCTTCATCATTTTAATTTTTTTTCGGTTCCATGGTCCTTGATGGATCTTGTCCCATGGTATTTTTTTTGAGGGAGTATGATATGGCCATCATGGCCAAAAGAAGCAATACCAGATTAAATACCAAATGCTGTTCCCAGGTCAATAGCGAGATAACACCTCCACAGGAACAGGGCCTATAAGGGGCAAAAAACACAATGGCAACGGTATAANCTGTAAATANCAGNATAAGGCCCAGTGCTCCATATAATCCAATCATCCGGGTTCTGCGCCAGACCAACAACACGGCAACGGTAAGTTCCGATAGGGGTATGACCCAAGCGGCCAAAGAGGCCATGGCCTTGCCCCCAAGTACTGGTGAATTCCTGATGTTGTCATAGAACAAATGCCCTTCCATTAACTTGGTAAGTCCGGCATAAGTGAATAGAATAATTAAAAGCAGGGTAATGGCTTCTAAAATTACGGTGCTATGTTTTTGCTGCCATTTCATATCATTTGTATCGTTTTGATATTGAATGGTATAAAAGTAAGGTGGTCGATTTATCTCTCTGGGATAATAACTGTTCTGAAAAGGATTTGTTTTTATAATGTTGTGGTCAGGAGTTGGCCCTTAGATCTCTAGGCGTATATCCATACCGGGCCTTGAATTCACGTGAAAAATGGGTGGCGTTTTTAAATCCATTTTGCCTTGCGATCCGCTTAAACGGTTCATTGGAACCCTTCACCCATATATGGGCATTCCTCAGTCGCTCATTTTTGAGAAACTGAAACACAGTCATCCCAAACAACTCCTTGAACCCCCTTTTAAGTTTATATTCATTGGTGCCAAATTCATGGGCCAACTCCTTCAGGGACGGGGCGTTTTTGTCAAGGTTGTTTTTGAGATAGGTTCCTATAGCCCTGAAAGTTTCCAAATCCGATACATTTAGAAAAGACTTTTCTTCAATAAGATGTTTGGGTCTGGGGCGTCGTATTTGTTTTAAGATTTTGGATTGCAATTTTCTTTCCTGTAGTTCGGTGTTTTTAACAATATCCGAAGATATTAGCATATAACTGGGTGTGGAATAACCCTTTTGGGGCAGGTTAACAATCTTACAGTACGCAGGAAGCTGTAAATCCGATTTGGTCCTAAATACCAGTCGCATATTTTTTTCAAAAGCTTGGTCGGGTTTAAGAGCCTTGGTAAAATTGACCCATTTTTTTATCGATTCTTTTTCAAGAAGATTTACTAAGGGAAGATCTAGGAGCTCTATTTTTTTCCAGTGCAATAATTTGGTGACATCTTGGTTGATATAGACCATTCTAAAGTTCTTATCCAAGAAAAAAATCATTTGCACCAAGTGCATATAGGAGTCGTGCATATTAACATACCCTTGGTGCAGAAAGGAATCCTTTATTTCTTCAGCAACAATATTCACGATGGCAGAGAGAGCCTCTAGTTCGTCCTGCTTATCGGTTCTTTCCAAGCGATAGGAAAAGTTGCCCCTTGATATTTCTATCAACAGTTGAAAAACTTTGTCAAGCCTATTGTTATAAGTTAGGTTCTCCATGGATTCACAGGCTATGTTACTACATTAAAACACTTCAATTATGGATCTTGGATTTTGTTATTATGCAGCTTGTCCATTCATTCAATAAATTCCAAAAGAAACTCCATTCCTTCCAACTCATTGCCAACTACCTTGGTGGGAATGGGAGGTATGTTGGCAATCAGGTATAAATCGGTCAACATCTGGGAAAGGGGGGTATCGGAAATAAAGGCCACAGCCTTGGTAAGCAAAGAGCCTTCGGTAGCCAGATATCTTCTGGCATCCTTATTAATATCCTTAATACCCCTTATATCACAAAGAATAGGGTAGGCCTTGCCCTTTTGCAGTTTTAAACGATCTGACACAATTTCCATGGCNCCGGCCAATTCGATAGCAATATTTTGTTTGTAGACAAAAAGGACAACTCCATTATCTATACAATACTCGGCATATTCATTTTCGAAACTATTTTTCATGGTAACTCTCCAAAAATGCAATTCAAAGTAATAATTTTTATACAAATTTTGTACGATTATCTATATAATAATATAGAACTTATCTCTAAGGGATTATTAATGTTCCAAAAGGGATTTATTTCGTACCACAAGGGGTTTTAGTGGTGTTATAATGTTGATTATATGTACTTTACATATTAAAACAAACAGTTTATTTAGAGCGTACAATATAAAAGAGCCAAAAAATGGCGAAGATAAAACACAACAATTTTCTTGATACTGTAGACAGTGTATTCAACGATGCCAAAAGGCAGGGAGTACTACATCTATATGCCGAGGGAGACCGATTGACCGGTAGGCATATACGCATTGGACAAAGGAATCTTTTTCACTTCGGAACCACCGGATATTTGGGCCTGGAACAGGATCAAAGATTAAAAAAAGCCGCTATGGACGCTATAGATCGATATGGCACACAATTCCCACTTTCAAAAACCTACATTTCACATCCGTTGTACAGGACTCTGGAAGAAAAGCTTACCGAAATGTATTCCACCCCAATAATAATTACTAAAAATAGTACCCTGGGACATTTGGGGGTCATACCCAGTGCCGTTGCGGATCAGGATGCCATCGTTCTAGATCATCAGGTGCATTGGAGCGTACAAAGTGCTGTAAAACTTCTAAAATCCAGGAGCATTCCAATCGATATGATCAGGCATAACAATCTGGAAATGTTGGAGGATAGGATTAGAAAGCTTTCATCGAAACATAGAAGAATCTGGTATATGGCAGATGGAGTATATTCCATGTTCGGTGATGTTTCACCTATTGCGGAACTAATAGAACTTTGTAATAAATATCCACAACTACACCTTTATTTTGACGATGTTCACGGTATGAGTTGGATCGGAAAGAATGGAACCGGATATGTACTGGATAATTTAAAGGAGCTTCCTGAACAAATTTTACTCTTTGGAACTTTGAGCAAGACTTTTGGTGCAAGCGGTTCCGTACTTACGTGCTCCAATGCCAAAATGTACGCGAAAATTAAAAATTTTGGAGGACCCTTGACTTTTTCTGCCCAATTGGAACCGGCATCCGTGGCTGCTGCCATTGCTTCGGCCAACATACACTTGTCACCAGAAATCTATTCCCTCCAGGCCGATCTCAAAGAGCGTATAGCGTATTTTAATATGCTCCTTGCACAATCGGACCTCCCACTGGTTGAAAAGAACAATTCACCTGTATTCTATATTGGTACCGGAATGCCAATAACAGGTTATAATTTTGTAAACAGGATGATGCAGGAAGGATATTTTGTCAATTTGGGATTATTCCCCGCCGTCCCTGTAAAAAATACCGGTGTACGTATCACTATTTCAAGACATAATCAACAAGAAGAAATCAAAGGCTTAGTAGAGGCCATGCAATATCATTACCCCCGTGCCCTGGAAGCAACTTATAGCTCGGACGAAAAGGTAAGGTCCGCTTTTAAACTGCCAACACTTGACATAAAAAAAATAGATAAAGAGTCGAAGAATAATCTGAAAGTTCAGTACAGCAATAGTATTTCCAAAATACCTAAAAATAGCTGGGATGCCTTATTAGGGGAATACGGTATTTTCGATTGGGAAGGGCTACGATTTTTGGAAGCACTTTTTTCGAAAAACAAAAAGAAAGAAGAAAATTGGGGATTTCACTATTATATTTTTCGAGACCTAATGAACAAACCCGTACTGGCTACTTTTTTTACCTACTCCCTTTGGAAGGACGATATGTTGGCCCCTGAATCGGTCTCCCGGAAAGTAGAGGAATCAAGACAACAGAACCCCTATCTCATGACATCAAATGTTCTCGGAATGGGGTCCTTGTTTACGGAAGGAAATCACATGTATTTGGATACTTCGCATGCCTTATGGCATGAAGCTTTACTACAGATGTTGGATGCATTGGAGGCATTGGACCATAAGTTAAATACCAAAATGTTGGTGTTTAGAGACTTTATCAAAGATGATAAACTTCATGATTTTTTTCATAANCATGGTTTTATACAAGTATCCATGCCAGATTCGAGTATCATAACCAAACTAAATTGGCAAGACAGTTCAACCTATATTTCAAACCTAACCAAACGCTCCAGAAGTCATTTTAGAAAAGATATCGCTGCTTATGAAGAGCGGTTTAGGGTAGAGGTCAAGGATAAAATCGACCCACATGGGCACGACCATCTATTTAATCTTTTGGAGAACGTTAGACACAACAATCTAGGGCTAAACACATTTTCATTTCCTAAAAAAATATTCAAACTCATGAACGATCATCCAGGTTGGGAATTTATAACTCTTAGACTGAAGGCAGCATTTTCCAAAGATGGAAGAGAACTAATGGTAGGGGTAATGTTCTGTTATAAAAATATTGGTAAAGGCTATGTTCCTGCCTTTATTGGAATGGACTACGAATATGCTAAAGTACACCAAATATATCGTCAGCTATTATTCCAGACCATTAAGCGGGCAGGGGAGATAGGATGTAAAAAGATTCCATTTGGAATGACCGCTGCCTTTGAAAAAAGAAAATTAGGAGCAGAGACCATTTCAAAGTTTGCCTATATCCAATCCAAGGACAACTATAGCTTGGAATTGGTCGGGATGCTTGAAAACAACGATTAACAGAAGTATTCTTTATTAATTGGAATTTTTATTGAAACCAACGAAATGAATTTATGGGACTTTAAGGTATTTAATAAAAGGTATTAAACCTCAGGGCAGGCCTGTCTGCCGACATAGGTAGGCCTGTCTGCCGACTTAGGCAGGCCCCGAACCCAATAATAGGAATCGACCCTAGGGTCGAGGTATAGAACCTAGATCCCGTCGAAAAAGGTGGGATTAGTTCAACTTGCAATTTTTAGTGCGTCTTACCGACTTCTCAAAATTGAGTTTCACTAATTAACTTCCAACGGAGTCAGGGTTCGGATTGCACCTTAGCATGCAAATTTAAGGAAGAAAAGTGTATAGGACAGAGCAATTTAATACCTGGAACTATAATCGTCAAAGAATTTTGTGTACCGGTAAATAAAAAAAGCCGTTCCAATTTAATTATTGGAACGGCCTCACTAAGATGGGAGACATGGACTATCTCAGATCTTCCAATGTTTTTATTCGTTGCAGATCTTGCCTAAGCTGATCCCTTTGTCTTCTTATTACATTGGCTACATCCAGTGGTAAGCGACCATCCTCTAGAATATCATTGTATTCTTCAATGGCAGCGTTATCACCTCTAATAGCCTCTTCCAACATTGATTCAGCTTCATCGCCCGAAAAGAATGCCTTCACATCCATCCAAGTTCGGTGCAATGCCCCTAAGGTGCTACCATCAATTTCACGCCTAGTATTTACAGCCGGGACAACGGATTTTAACTCGACCAAAAATATACCTCGCTCACGGGCCTTATCTAGAAAATAGGTTTGCAGTCCTACTTCCGTGGTATTCTCGGCCGCCTTTTTATACCCCTTGATGGAATCCTCGTTTTTCTGAATGATATCATTTAATTGATCTTTAATATCTCTTACATTATTATACATATTTACAAATTTTATACGGTAACCAATAACGCCTACCGTTTGGCATAGTTTAAAATTACGATGCATTGTAACACAACATTAATTCAATACAAATAATTATGACCTCTAATAATTGTGATACNGCAGTTTTATGGTTTTCGGTTTCTANACTTGACCAGGGAAAGAAACATGCTAATTATTCAATTGAAAATTCGCTCATATTATATTCAAAGTCAATGGTGGATTTAAACGGGTATTTGGGCTTTGAAAAAGTGTAAAATCACAGCAGATCTCATCCATATAGAAGTTTTCATTTATGTTTTAAGGGTTGTTAAACATCCCTATTGGTACCCCTAGTTTCAAATATCACAGTTAATCATCCAATTGATTCCATATTTATCAGTAAAGCGTGCGAAAAGGGCGTTCCACTCTCTTTCCCGTAACCCATGGTGAATGCGGCCACCGGCCGATAATTTTTCATAAATAGCTTCCGCTTTTTCCTTTTGGTCCAAATCAATGCTCAAGTGTATCTTACTGCCATCGGTCAAAGGAGTATCAGGTGCGGCATCATAAGCCATTAAATATACACCCTTGCCCTGGAGTTCAGCATGTTGTAATTTATCTCTAAAAGAAGATGGGACATCTATTTCCTTATCTGCATAAGTTTGTCTATTCCTAATTTCCGCATTGAAACAATCCGCGTAAAAATTGAGGGCCTCTTGACAGTTTCCCCCAAAAGCCAAATAAGCTTGTACAGTCATATCTTAAATTTTTTAAGCCAAATAAGCTTGTACAGTCATATCTTAAATTTTTTAGTTTATGATAAATTTACTTTGGAAAGATCGATAAGTTTAATCGTAAAAGAATTGTCCTTAGTTCAAAAACTAAAGAGGGGAACTCTATGTTGCATTAATCTACCAATTAAATTTGGGTCATGGATTTCATAAAATTGTAAGGGATAAATTGAAAGCGACATGCTCTTAAAATACCTGTAACTATTCCTGCACATTTAGGCTGTTTATCCTTTTATCAGCAGACATGAAATCTATAATAAGTATAGGCAT
>JGI24723J26617_10001399_pt1 | contig 21452 bp, 21 predicted proteins | sample Cruoilmetagenom6_FD_26617 | JGI IMG/M metagenome (IMG submission 26617)
CCAGCCGGCCGGCATCATCCGGCTCGGCAGCCGCAAGCAAGCCGACAAGGTGCCCATCCAGTATGTCCTGGCGGGCCTGCTCGCCCGCCTCGGTGAACGCACGGTCCAGCACAACGATGGTGGCGCCAAAGAAAAACAGCAAAAGGACGCTAACGGAGACGAGGAGTCGGCTGCTAAGGGAATTCATCCAGGGCCTTTTCACGCTAGTGCGATGTCGCCATGCGGAAAGGCAATTCAGTCGACCTGATTTCGCTCCAGCGCGAAGCGATAGCCGCGCCCTCGTAGCGTCTCAATCGGCTTGATGGAATTGTCGGGATCGAGTTTCTTGCGCAGCCGGCCAATAAACACCTCGATGACATTGCTGTCGCGCTCGAAGTCCTGGTCATACAGTCGATCGGTGAGCTCGGCTTTGGAAATCACCTTGCCCGCCCGGACCATAAGGTACTCGATAATTTTGTACTCAAAACTCGTGAGATCAACGAGTTCATTGCTGACCAGTACTTCCTGGCGCGACATGTCGAGCCTTACAGGTCCCGCGTCTAGAACCGACGATGCCCAACCACCACTGCGGCGCAGCAAGGCGTTTACACGCGCGCTGACTTCCTCAAAATGAAACGGTTTGACAACATAGTCATCGGCGCCTGCACTCAGGCCATCAACCTTGTCTTCCCAACGATCGCGCGCGGTCAGGATCAGGATCGGATAGGAGTGTCCGTCGGCCCGTACTTGCTTGATGATGTCCAGGCCCGACACTTCCGGCAGACCCAGGTCAATAATCGCCAGATCAATGGGGTACTCACTCGCAAAATACAGGCCTTCTTTCCCGTCGGCGGCTTGTTCAACCGCGAACCCGCCTTCGGTCAGCTTGCGCGACAGTGATTCACGTAAGGTTGCGTCGTCTTCGATTACCAGCAAGCGCATGTTCCCTGCTCCGTCCTTAGGCTAAGAAAGACTAGCGGCGACAGCCGTTGACCCGGTGAGTCTGGACCTTGCCGCCCTTGGTGAGAACTTTGATGTGATGCACTTCGCGATCGCCTTTGACGCGCGTTTCAGCGCTGACAATCCTGTCACCGGGCTTCAGGCGGCTGCGAATCGATGCGGTCGCCTGGGACAGCGACATGCAATTACCTTGCACGATCACAAGCGGCGGCTGGCCAGCGTACTGCACGTGCTGCTCTTTCAGATTCTCTTCAAGATCGAAGGCACTGGCACGCAGCGGCAAGGTAGCCGCTGCGACCAACAGCAGCAGTGTCAGCGCGATACGCATGGACCAAGTGTGGTACGGCCGCAAGCTGATTGCAACGAAGCGTGTCACATCAATTCCCTTAGGCTGCCAGTGTTACCTGGCCGGACGGATGTCGACGCGAACTTTAATGCGCTCGCCCGGGTCGTACGGCATCTCGGTCCTGTACTTCTGACCGTTATAGCGGTACGTCACGCGATATCCGTCGATACGTTCTTCCTGGTGTGACTGGTAGCGGGTTTCACAGCGTTCAACCGGGCGACCGTGGCGCTCAACGGCACCCCCATGTCGCTTGCGTGCCGACTCGTTCCCGATCGCGGCGCCGATCAGCGTACCGGCTACCGTCGCGGCATCGTTACCGCGGCCGCTGCCGATCTGGTGCCCGACCACGCCACCTATTATCGCGCCCAGCAGCGTGCCGCCACCCCGGCGCCCGGCATTTCGATCAACCGTGTAATACTGCATTTCCTCCCAGCACTCCCGCACCGGGGTCTCTACCGTGACATGGCGGATAATAGGCTCGGCAGAGGTAACCCGGGCATAGTCATACTGGGCCCGGCTGCTACGGTAGCCATTGTCTGCCCAGGCGGTGCTGGCAAACAGCATCGCGGCGATGCCGACTGTTGCGATACGTGTTTTTGCGTTCATTGTCCTGTCCTTCGTTGCTTGCGACTGGCCTTTTGCCAGCCTGGGGACAAGATTAGCGCCGCCGCAATGAACCGAGGCTGAACGTTAGCCGACGTCTTTCTTGGCCTTGCGCCAATGCTCCTCGAGCGCCTCGAGGCGCATTTTGCTGATTTTCTGGCCCTCTGCCTCAATGTCCGCTTCCATGGCCCGAAAACGTCGCTCAAACTTGGCATTCGCGCCGGTCAGGGCCTTTTCAGGGTCCACGTCGAGATGCCGCGCGAGATTCACGATGGCAAACAACACATCGCCAAGTTCGTCCTCGATATGGCTTGCATCCCGCCTCCCTACGGCGTCCTCGAGTTCGCCGAGTTCTTCGTGAATCTTGTCGTGCACGCCTCGCCGGTCCGGCCAGTCAAAACCCACTCGTGACGCACGTTTCCCGAGTTTCTGCGCCCTTTTCAGCGCTGGCAATGCCCTTGCGATGCCGGCTATGGCGCTATCGTCAAGAGCAGACGAGCGTTCCTGCGCCTTGATCGCTTCCCAGCTGCCATCGACTTTGCCCGTCGCGCGCTCTTCGTCAGAGCCAAACACATGCGGATGACGCCGGATCATTTTCTCGGTAATGCCGCTCGCCACGTCGTCGAAGTCGAACAAGCCCTGCTCCCTGGCCATCTGGGCGTAGAACACGACCTGGAACAGCAGGTCCCCNAGCTCCGAGCGCAACTCATTGAAATCCCCACGGTCAATCGCATCGGCAACCTCGTAGGCCTCTTCTATCGTGTANGGCGCTATCGTTGAGAAATCCTGCTCGACGTCCCACGGGCAGCCGGATTCTGGGTCGCGAAGCGCGCTCATAACTTCAACCAGTTTCTTGATATCCGCCATAACCTATTTATTTAACAAGTATTTCCGGAATGCGACTAGCATGTACGCGGTGGCGCCCCAGATACGTTCACCCTCGTAGTGAAACTCAACCAGCGAGAACGTCTGTCCCTCGTGCTCGCGATCGAAATAGAGATCGTTGCGGTCATCCAGCAGGTGCTTGAGGGGCACCTCGAACGCATAGTCGACCTCGGTCCTGTCAATCACCAGGTCCACATCGTTGACCAGGCCGACGACAGGTGTCACCGCGAAACCCGTTATCGTCGGCATCGATCGGAGGTAACCGATCACATCGATGTGGTGTGGCTCAATACCCACCTCCTCATGCGTTTCACGCAGCGCAGCAGCCCGCACATCCTCGTCGTGGGTTTCCATACGCCCGCCGGGAAAACTCACCTGCGCTGCATGGTGCTTCAGATGAGACGCGCGTTGGGTCAGGAGGACGGATAGCCCCCCTTGTCGCATCATCAGGGGCACGAGCACGCCTGCCGGTTTCAGTGGCACGTTGAGCTGCTCACGCATGGATTGCGGCCAGCGGCTGAGCCCTGGCGGCATGACCACATCGAGCGGATCGGCAGGCATCTGCGTCCGCGCGAAGCGGGCACGCAGTTCGCCGGCAGTTAACGGTCCGTCATTCGGACCGGTCAATGCTTGATTCCACCCTCGGTGAGGGCGGCCGGATCCAGCAGGCGATCGAGCTCCTCGTCGGTCAGGTCAGTCATCTCCCTGGCGACGTCCTTTACCGCCCTGCCTTCTGCGTACGCTTTCTTGGCCACCGCGGCACCGAGCTCATAGCCAATCACGGGGTTCAGTGCGGTGACGAGAATAGGGTTGCGACCGAGCGCACGATGAATGTTCTCCTCATTGACCGTAAAGCCTGCAATGGCCTTGTCGGCCAGCACGACGCTTGCCGTGGCAAGAATCTCAATACTCTGCAGCAGGTTGTAGGCCACAACCGGCAGCATAACGTTGAGCTGGAAGTTACCGGACTGGCCACCCATCATGATGGTGGCGTCATTGCCGATCACCTGGGCCGCGACCATCGCCACTGCTTCCGGGATAACCGGGTTAACTTTTCCGGGCATGATGCTGGAACCCGGCTGCAATGCAGGCAAAGCGATCTCGCCGAATCCGGCGAGCGGCCCGGAATTCATCCAGCGCAGATCGTTGGCAATCTTTGTCAGGCTGACAGCCAGTGCACGCAGCTGCCCGGAGGCCTCAACCGCCGCGTCCTGGCAACTCAGTGACTCGAACTGATTGTCTGCCGCGCGGAACGGTACGCCCGTCCGCTCGTTGAGCAATACCGCGACTTTGCCACCGAATTTCGGGTGCGCATTGATTCCGGTGCCAACCGCTGTGCCGCCCTGGGCCAGCGCAGTCAGGCGTTTCATGGTGTCGTTCAGGCGCTCTGCGCCATGATCAACCTGTGATCGCCACGCATCGATTTCCTGCCCAAGCGTTACTGGCATCGCGTCCATGAGGTGGGTACGCCCGGTCTTGACGATGTCGCGCGTCTCTTCAGCCTTTGATTCGAGCGCCGCCGACAGGTGCGTCAAGGCCGGCAGCAATTTCTCGTGTATCGCCAGCGCCGCACTGACATGCACACACGTCGGAATGACGTCGTTGCTGCTCTGGCTCATGTTCACGTGATCATTCGGGTGAACATTGTCGCCAAGAGCCTCGGTAGCAATGTGCGAGATCACCTCGTTCGCGTTCATGTTCGAACTCGTCCCCGACCCGGTCTGGAATATGTCGATCGGGAAGTGCTCGTCGTATTCACCGTCTGACACGGCCAGCGCCGCTTTCTGTACCGCGATGGCAATATCAGTCTTGATCAGGCCCAGTTCGGCATTGGCGCCCGCCGCGGCCCACTTCACGAGGCCAAGCGCGGCAATGAACTGGCGCGGCATTGCCAGACCCGAAATCGGGAAGTTGTTGACCGCCCGCTGTGTCTGCGCGCCCCATAACGCATCTTCGGGAACCTGAAGTTCGCCCATGCTGTCTTTTTCGATACGAAATGCCTTGTCGTTCATCGCAGGTATTGCTCCACGGGCACTTTGCGCACCCTTAATCTGATCGGAAAACGTGTATGATTCGCGCTTTGCGCGCGCAAGTCTACACGGGTTTCCCGAACATGAAAGTCTCAACCCTGAGAGCCCTCTCCCCGGCCGACGGTCGCTATGCCGACAAGGCCAATAACCTCCGCGATATCTTTAGTGAGTACGGCCTGATCCGTTTTCGCGTGCTCGTGGAAATTCGCTGGCTACAGTGCCTGGCCGATGAGGATGGCGTCGAGGAACTGGAGGCTTTGTCCTCCGTCATGAAGAACGTACTCAACAACATCGTCGACGATTTTTCGCTGGACGATGCCGAGCGCGTCAAGGCGATCGAGGCAACGACCAACCACGACGTCAAAGCCGTCGAGTATTTTATTCGAGAGAAACTCGGGGATGGCCCGGAGACCCAGTCACTTAAGGATTTCCTGCATTTCGGCTGCACGTCAGAGGACATCAATAACCTGTCCTACGCGCTCATGCTGCGTTCCGGGCGTGCTGATGTGCTCGCCCCCCAGATGCGTGAACTGCGCAACAAGATCACCGCAATGGTCCGCGAGTATGCGGATCTGCCAATGCTCTCTCGCACACACGGACAAACGGCCAGCCCGACCACTCTCGGCAAGGAATTTGCCAACGTGGTCGCCCGTCTGGAGCGGATAGAGAAGCAGTTTGCGGCGGTCGATATCCTCGGCAAGTTCAACGGTGCTGTGGGGAATTACAATGCTCACGTGATTGCTTATCCCGATCTGGACTGGCCAGCGATCAGCCACCGTTTTGTCGAGTCCCTGGGACTACAACCTAATCCGTACACGACGCAGATCGAGCCGCACGACTGGACGGCGGAATACTGTCACGCACTCGTGAGATACAACACGGTGCTGATCGATTTTGCCAGGGACGTCTGGGGATATATCTCTCTTGGCTACTTCACGCAAAAGGTAGCCAGGGACGAGGTCGGCTCTTCGACAATGCCGCACAAGGTCAACCCGATCGACTTCGAAAACGCGGAGGGTAACTTAGGATTGGCCAATGCCATGCTGAGCCATTTCGCGGAAAAACTGCCGATTTCTCGCTGGCAACGGGACCTCACTGACTCGACTGTGCAGCGTAACCTCGGCGTCGCCGCCGCTTACATTGTCATTGCTCTGCAATCATTGCTGAAAGGTGTAAGCAAGCTTCGCGTCAATGAGGATACGATCCACGCCGATGTCTCCGCTGCCTGGGAAGTTCTGGCGGAAGCCGTACAGACCGTGATGCGCCGCTACGGCATCGAGAACCCGTACGAAAAGCTCAAAGCGCTGACGCGCGGCCAGGCGGTTACCAAGGACATCCTGCTCGAATTCATCGGCACACTCGAGATTCCCGATGCGGAGAAAGAGCGCTTGCTGAAGCTGACGCCGGAAAGCTACATCGGTATCGCCAACCAGCAGGCACGCGACGTCTGAGTAAAGCCTGATGTTGAAATTGCCCGGTACCGCCGAGGAGTTTCTCGATCGTCACTGGCAGAAAGGTCCCCTGTTCATGCCGGAGGCGCTGGACCGCGTGCGCCCGGCCGTCACACGCAATGAACTGGGATGGCTCGCAACCCTCGAGGATGTCGAGTCTCGTTTGGTATTCACCCAACGGGATGGCGACCGCGTGCGTTACAGCGCTGAAACGGGGCCCTTCGACCCCGACTATCTTGTTGACTTGCCGAAACGTGACTGGAGCCTGCTTGTCCACGACGTGGAGAAGCACTTGCCTGCAATGCGCAAGCTGTTCGCGAACGTGCCGTTCATTCCGGACTGGCGTATCGACGACCTCATGGTGAGTTTTGCAGCGCCTGGCGGTGGCGTTGGGCCGCACCGCGACAACTACGACGTTTTTCTATGCCAGGGAGTCGGTATCCGTGAATGGCACGTATCGACAGACAACGTTGCCGCTGATCCGGCTGCCAGCGACGACCTGGCATTGACCGCCCCTTTCGCGGGACTGGCGCACTCTGCGCGTGAAGGCGACGTGTTGTACATCCCACCAGGTGTCGCGCATTGGGGGTTGGCCACCCGCGCCTGCATCACGTACTCCATTGGCATGCGGGCACCGCAGTTATCGGACCTGCTGACAGAGCCGTCCAGTACCGAGCGGACGAATCCCTTCTACGTCGACCCGGACCTGGTCACGAGCGAGTCGTTGCCGGGATTCATCTCACCGGAATCGGTGGACCGTGCACGGCAACTCGTCAGTGAACCGGACCGGGATCCGGAACGCATTGCCGAGGCACTTGGATGCTACGTCACGCAGACCAANGACTGGATCACGCCGGATGGTGCAGGCATGGAAGAAGCCAGGGCAATCGTAGATGCGGTCGCCGGTGGGGCCACTCTGGTCGTGCATGGCATGGCTCGGATTGCCTGGGATCAGCACAATATCTACGTCAATGGCTCTTGTACGCCGCTTCCAGACTCGGGGTCGGGCTGGCTTAAATCGATTTGCGCCGATCGGGTGTTTTCTGGTCCAGCGCCGCTATCCGCGACATCAGCCCGATGCCTGATATGGATGCTGGAAAAGGGCGCATTTGACCTACCTGAGCGATAATTACCATATGTGAAGTCCCGGAGGCGTGGGAGAATCGGATCACCCGCCCCGAAACGCGCATTTGGCGCGGGATGCGAAAGATTTTCAACTGGGAAAGAACAGCCAAAACGTGACGCAGTTGGCACAGTCGACTCCGTCTCGTCGGTAGTATGAACGGCCTATGGAACAGGCACGGCAAAAAGGCAAGCGCTGGGTCATCTCGACGCGCGAGGAAATGCGCGAAGCGGCTATGGAAGTAGTCCGCGAGGCGACCCGTAAGGTTTCGATCTTCACGCACGATCTGGAGCCGGGCATCTATGACGATCCCGAGTTTCTTGAAATCATCAAGCGACTTGTCCTCTCACAGACCTACGCACGCATTCGCGTCCTCATCGCGGATCCGTCAAGAGCGGTCAAGAACGGGAACAATTTCGTGCACCTGGGTCGTCGCCTGAATACGTACATTGAGTTTCGACATGTACGTGAAGACCTGCGGACACACGCTGAGGCATTCTGTATCGCCGACGAGACCGCACTTGTCTATCGCCTGCAGGCGCCGCGCTGGGAAGGCATCGCCGATACCTATGAACCGGCAGTCGCAAAACTCTACGGAAAGATGTTCGACGAAATCTGGGCAGCCAGTGAAGTCGCAATGGAATTCCGGCAACTCGGCATCTAGCAACAAATTTAATCGGGGACACGGATGTATCCGACCGACCTGACAGTCGCCGCTGTCGTCGAACATGATGGCAAGTACCTGCTCGTTGAAGAACGTGCGATGGGAAAACGTGTCTTTACGCAGCCCGGTGGCCACATCGAATCAGGTGAATCGCCGGAGCAGGCAGTCGTACGGGAAACCCTGGAAGAATCCGGCTGCACCGTCGAATGTCAGGACCTGATCGGCATCTATCTCTGGATTCACCCGCAAACCCGCCAGCAGTTTCTGCGAATCGCCTACGCAGCGAAATTCATCAGTTGCGACGAGTCGCTGCAACTCGACGATGGCATCCTGTCGCGCATTTGGTTAACCGGACAGGACCTCGAGGATCGCATGGCGCTCCTGCGTTCACCGGCAGTGCTGCGTTGCGTCCACGACTATGTCGCAGGTCGGCGCCAGTCCGACGCCCTCTTGACGGGCATGCTGCCACTGCAACAAAACGTCCACCGGATCCTGGCAACCGCCAACCTCGTCTAGGGTGATAGAATCCGCGCGCTATGACCAAGCGTGTGATTCTAGGCCTTTCAGGCGGCGTTGATTCGGCAGTAGCCGCCCTGCTCCTGAAGGATGAAGGATACGACGTCCATGCCCTGCACATGACGAACTGGGAGGATGACGACGGCTACTGCACAGCGGCCGAAGACCTTCAGGATGCACGCCGCGTTTGCGAACAAATCGAAATCCCCCTGCACCACGCCAATTTCGCGAAGCAGTACCGCGACCAGGTCTTCGAGTACTTCCTCGATGAATATCGCAAGGGGCGCACGCCCAATCCCGACGTGCTCTGTAACCGTGAGATCAAGTTCGGCGTGTTTCGCGACTACGCGAAACGGCTGGGTGGCGACCAGCTGGCGACCGGTCATTACGCGCGCTCAAGGATAGTTGACGGGCATGGAGCCCTGTTCAAGGGGAGCGACCCCGGCAAGGACCAGAGCTATTTCCTGCACGCGGTTAGTGCCGAGGCGCTGGCCGAAACGGTGTTTCCTCTTGGAGAACTCGTTAAAGACGAAGTACGCCAGATCGCCCGCGACCGGGGACTGGCCATTCACTGCAAGAAAGACTCAACGGGTATCTGCTTTATCGGCGAGCGGCCGTTTCGCGAGTTCCTGGCGACGTACATCCCGGCCAACCCCGGACCGATGCGCACTCCCGAGGGCGAAATCATGGGGGAGCACCAGGGTCTCATGTACTACACACTGGGCCAGCGAAAGGGCCTGATGATAGGCGGCCACCGCAGTCACGGCGAGGAACCGTGGTACGTGATCGGCAAGGACCTCAACAACAATGCATTGATCGTGGCCCAGGGCGAGCACGACATGCTGTTCTCGGACGGCCTCTATGCGACCGATGCCAGCTGGATCGGCATCGCGCCCGAAGGGCTCGACGACGGCCTTCGGTGCAAGGCGAAAGTCCGCTACCGGCAGGCGGATCAGGACTGCACCGTTACGGCACGAGGGAAAATGACCCTCGATGTCCGCTTCGATGAGCCGCAGAAGGCCGTGGCGCCTGGCCAGTTCGTCGTTTTCTACGACGGTGACCGCTGCCTCGGCGGTGCAGTCATAGACGAATTGGGGTAAGCGATCGCTGCGGCCTTTCGTTATAATGCGCCCCCCCGCGGCCCGCTGGCCGCACAGAACAAAACTGAGAAACCCCGGAGATTCAACGATGACGGACAGCTTTGGCGCACGTTCCAAGCTTGCGGTTGGCAGCAATGATTTCAATATCTATCGCCTGGACGCGATCAAGGACGGCCACGTAGACCGCCTCCCTTATTCCCTCAAGATCCTGCTCGAAAACCTGCTGCGCCATGAGGACGGTCGCGACGTCACGCGTGACGACATCCTTGCGCTGGCAAACTGGGACCCCACTGCAGCCCCCAGCACGGAGATTTCATTTACGCCGGCGCGCGTTGTCCTGCAGGACTTCACGGGCGTGCCCGCGGTCGTGGATCTGGCCGCTATGCGCGACGCGGTCGTCAAACTCGGCGGGTCCGCTGAAGACATTAACCCGCTGTCGCCGGCCGAGCTCGTCATCGACCACTCGGTACAGATTGACCACTACGGGGCGGCCAACGCGCTCGACCTCAACACCAAGATCGAGTTCCAGCGAAACACAGAGCGTTATTCGTTCCTGAAGTGGGGCCAGCAGGCGTTCGATAACTTCAGTGTCGTACCACCGAACACAGGCATCGTGCACCAGGTCAACCTCGAATACCTGAGCCGCGTCGTGTTTGATGCGGACAGGGACGGCACGCGTTCGGCTTACCCGGACACAGTCGTTGGAACCGATTCGCACACAACCATGATCAACGGCCTCGGAGTACTCGGCTGGGGTGTCGGCGGCATCGAGGCGGAAGCCGCCATGCTCGGCCAGCCAATCACGATGCTGATTCCGCAGGTGATCGGTTTCAGGTTGAGCGGCAAACTCAAGGAAGGCACAACCGCAACTGACCTCGTCCTGACCTGTACCGAAATGCTGCGCAACAAGGGTGTGGTCGGCAAGTTCGTCGAGTTCTTTGGCGACGGCCTGGCGCACATGCCGCTCGCCGATCGTGCAACGCTCGGCAATATGGCACCGGAATTTGGTTCGACCTGTGGCATCTTCCCGATTGATGGGGAAACCATTCGTTACCTGAAGCTGTCCGGCCGTGATGACGCACAATGCGATCTCATCGAGGCCTATGCCCGGGAACAGGGTATGTGGCGTGAAGACGGCCAGCCCGATGCGCTGTACACCGATGTTCTCGAACTCGACCTCGGCGACGTAGAACCCAGCATCGCTGGCCCGAAGCGGCCGCAGGACCGTATCGCACTGAGCGCAGCCGCAACCTCTTACGAAAAGATCCTGGCCGATACTGTCGCCAATCGCGATGAGAGTGGCCATGGCATTGCAAATCTCGACGGCGAAGACGTTGCGATCAACGACGGTTCGATCCTGATCGCCGCAATCACAAGCTGCACGAACACGTCGAATCCGGCAGTGATGCTGGCAGCAGGCCTGGTTGCACGCAACGCGGCGGCCAAGGGCCTCAAGGCCAAACCCTGGGTCAAGACGAGCCTGGCGCCGGGATCTCGCGTCGTCTCCGAATACCTGGAGAAGGCCGAACTTATCGATGACCTCGAAGCCGTGGGCTTCTACACGGTTGGCTACGGTTGCACGACGTGCATCGGCAACTCAGGTCCGCTGAAGCCTGAAATTGCCAACGCAGTCACCAGCGGCAACGTCGTTGGCACAAGCGTCCTGTCCGGCAACCGCAACTTTGAAGGTCGCATCCACGCACTCGTACAGCACAACTTCCTCGCGTCACCGCCGCTGGTTGTCGCCTACGCGATCGCCGGCAACATGAATGTCGATCTGTACAAGGACCCGTTGGGCCAGGATCAGGAGGGTAACGACGTATTCATGAAGGACATCTGGCCGACACAGCAGGAAATCCATGACGTGGTCGCTGCCAGCATCGACTCCGACATGTTCCTGTCGAGCTATGGCAAGGTATTCGAAGGCGACGCCAACTGGCAGCGAGTCGATTCACCGACAGGCGACATTTACACGTGGGCGGCCGACTCGACCTACGTCAAGAACCCGCCCTACTTCGACGGCATGTCGAAAGACACGACGCCGGTTAGCAACATCAAGAGCGCACGCGTCCTGGCCCTGCTGGGGGACTCGGTCACAACCGACCACATCTCACCGGCTGGCGCTATCTCCAAAGATAGCCCGGCAGCCGCTTACCTGGAGGCGAACGGCGTGAAGCCGTCGGACTTCAACTCCTACGGTTCGCGGCGCGGCAATCACGAGGTCATGATGCGTGGCACGTTTGCCAATATCCGTCTTCGTAATCAGCTGGCGCCCGGGACTGAGGGTGGTTGGACCTGCCATCAGCCCACCGGTGAGCAGATGTCGATCTTTGACGCGTCTGTGAAGTACCGCGAGGAAGGAACGCCGCTGGTGGTCCTTGCCGGCAGCGAATACGGCACAGGCTCATCGCGCGACTGGGCAGCGAAGGGCACGGTGTTGCTTGGGGTCAAGGCGGTCATCGCAAAAAGCTTCGAGCGCATTCATCGCTCGAACCTGATCGGCATGGGTGTTCTGCCGCTGCAGTTCCTGGACGGACAGGATGCTGAAACGCTGGAACTCACGGGTTCGGAAACCTTCGACATTACGGGCCAGACCGATCCGGATGCCAAAACCGTCAAGGTCACGGCGACAGCGGTTGGTGGGCATACGACCACCTTCGAGGCCCAGGTACGTATCGATACGCCGAAAGAACGTGATTACTACGAGAACGGCGGCATTCTGCACTACGTTCTGCGGCAACTGGCCGCGTAAGTCATGACAACACATGCCGACATCCCGGGCGCACTCGTCGCAGCGCTCCGGGATGCCCGGCATATTTGCGTTCTCACCGGCGCTGGCGTTTCGGCCGAAAGCGGTGTCCCGACTTTTCGCGAAGCCCAGGATGGGCTGTGGGCAGAATATCGACCCGAAGATCTCGCGACGCCCGACGCCTTCCTGGCCGACCCGGCTCTGATCTGGCGCTGGTATCGCTGGCGGCGCGACCTCGTGGCCGAGGCAGAACCCAACGCAGGCCATCACGCAATCGCACAGCTCTCTGACCTGGTTCCACGACTCACCCTTGTTACCCAGAATGTAGACAACCTGCACCAACGTGCCGGAAGCCGCGACGTCATCGAATTCCACGGCAATATTTTTGAAGATCACTGTTTCGCCGATGGCTCGTTACAAGTCGGTGACGATACATCGGCCGTGCCACTGTGCAGCGAATGCGGCAGCAACCTGCGCCCCGGCGTTGTCTGGTTTGGCGAGGCAATCCCCGAACAGGCTCTCAACGAATCCTGCGCGGCCGCGGCCGACTGCAACGTATATATGTCGATCGGGACATCGTCCGTCGTTTACCCGGCCGCCGGACTGACAGACTTGGCCAGACAGAACGGTGCCACGGTCGTAGAAGTCAATCCCAACCCCACCCTGCACGCCAACAAGTGTGACTACGTACTCGCCGGAAACTCGGGGAGCATATTGCCGGAACTGGTAAACTGTCTGGCCCTCTAAGACCCCAGTCAGTCAACGGAATCGAGAGCGATGGAACGATCAGCTGCCAATATCCTGTCCACTAGCAAGTGGAGCAAAATCACCGTGTGGTCCATCGGTGTCTTCCTGTTGCTTATGTTCGTCATCGGCTTCTGGGCGTCACGTGAGCCGGATATCTTCTGGGTACAGCGCTCCGCAGAGCAGGAAACTGCCATTGTCGGCTTTTCGACTGTCGACACGCTGGTTCGTGTTGCCGAGACACTTCAGGACAAGAACGGCGGCTACCTGACGAACGACAAACTGCCCCCGTTTCTGATTCTCGACAACATCCCAAGCTGGGAGCTCGGCGTCGTTAACCAGATGCGCGATCTCGGACGCGTCATGCGCGATGACTACACGCGCAGCCAGTCACAATCCAAGGAGGATCCGGATGTCGCAGAAGGCTCGCCGAAGTTCTATTACGACAACGACTCCTGGGTATTCCCGACCACAGAGTCTGAATACCAGGACGGTATCCGAGCCTTCAGTCACTACCGCGACCGGCTTGTTGCCGGTGATCCCGACACACAGTTCTATGCGCGTGCCGACAACCTGCGTGAGTGGTTATCCCAGGTCGAGAAACGACTTGGCAGCCTGACCCGCCGTCTCGGCAACAGCGTCGCCAGGACACGTATCAATGACGATCTCGCGGGCGATGCCGCGGCCGAAGCCGCCGGCGCACAACCTGACACCGTCGACGTGCGCACATCCTGGTGGAAGACGGACAACATTTTCTTCGAAGCTCGCGGCACCGCCTGGGCCCTCGTGCATTTTTTCCGCGCGGCCGAATTCGATTTCGCGCATGTCCTGCAGGACAAGAACGCGGAAGTCAGCGTTCGGCAAATCGTCCGGGAACTCGAAGCGAGCCTCGACCCGCTCCGCTCGCCGATGATCTTGAATGGCGGCGGCTATGGCCTGACGGCAAATCACTCGCTCGTCATGGCGAACTATCTCGCGCGCGCCAATGCGGCCGTGATCAATTTGCGTGAGTTGCTTGATCAGGGTTAGTAAGGCACTATCGCCCACGAATTCGTAAGGTGATGTCTGGCTTTTCACGCCAGGCGTTTAATCGGGAAGACGGTGCGTCCAAGGACAATCCCGTCACTGCCCCCGCAACGGTAAATGAGTTTATCGATCATCGAGCCACTGCGCAGACCGCGTGGGAAGGCGATCGACACGGCCAACAGCCACTCATGAGTCCGGAGACCGGCCCTGCGACAAACCCACTTTCGATCGCGTCGGGGAAGACGCGAGGGAGAGAAAATGAAAAACCACTCCACCTTCCTGGCTGCCATTGGCGCCAGCATCATCACGTTTCCGGTTTTCGCAGCTTCCGATGACGACAGCCTCGACCAGATCATTGTGACCGGCGCGCGCACACCTGTTTCAATCAACTCCGTCGGCAGCGCCGTCACCGTGATCACTCGCGACGACATCGAACGCCGTCAGGCGAGGTACGTGTCCGACCTGCTGCGTTCCGTGCCGGGCTTCTCGGTCAGCCATTCGGGTGTCGCCGGCGCGCAAACACAGGTTCGCGTTCGTGGCGCGGAAGCCAATCATGTGCTCGTCCTGATCGATGGCGCACGAGCCAATGATCCCGCGACCGGTGATGAGTTCCGCTGGGAGTTCCTGACCACAGCGAACATCGAGCGCATCGAAATCGTGCGGGGGCCCCAGAGTGCACTCTGGGGCAGCGATGCCGTTGCCGGCGTTGTACACATAATTACGCGATCAGGTGGTTCGCAGTCCCGGGCCGGCGGCTACGTCGAAGCAGGTTCGTTGAACACACTTAACACTGCGCTGAATGGTAGCTTCGGCGACGACAAGTGGAATCTGAATCTGAGTGTCGAACGACTGGAAACCGATGGCGGTAACATCTCGCGCGTTGGCAACGAGGACGACAATTCCGACGCCACCACGGGATCGCTAAGCGCCTCGTTCAGGGTATCGGATGACCTGGCGTTCACGTTCGGTGCGCGTAGCGTAGATGCCTATTCGCAGTACGACAATGTCGACTACTTCGTTACGGGCTTGCCGGTTGACTCCGACGTCGCACTCGATACGACGCAAAACTTCGTACAGGCCGGTAGCACGATCGGCAGCAATACATCGCGCGTCAGGCACCATCTGGCAGCCCGCTACTTCGATAGCGAGAATCGTAATCTCACTGATGGCATCGAGGATGTGATTGCGCTGTCCGACCGCAGCACCCTTGCTTACCAGGCCGATATCTCGCTGGGCGACGATGTCTTGTCGTTTGCGCTAGAGCGCGAAGATACAAGCTTCCAGCAACGCGGCCCCGTTGGCTTTGGTGACCCGAACCAGTCACAGAACATGGACGTCACGAGCGTCGTAGCTGACTACCAGGCCCATGTCGGGGACAGGCTGACATGGCTCGCCAGCGCACGCTTTGACGACAACAGCATGTTCGATGACGCCATCACCGGACGCCTCTCCATGACCTGGAACCTCAACGACGCGACCCGCGTACGCGCCAACGTTGGCACCGGTCGCAAGAACCCGACATTCATTGAGTTGTTTGGCTATTTTCCGGGACAGTTCGCCAGCAACCCGAATCTTAAACCTGAAGAGTCCACGTCGTTCGATCTTGGCGTCGAGCGGCAGGTCAGCGACGCATTGAATGTCCAGCTCACGCTGTTCAAGCAGGACCTCACAGATGAGATCAATGGCTTCATCTTCGATCCCGTCTCATTCCTGTCCACGGCAGGGAATATGCCCGGCACGAGCAAACGTGACGGAGTGGAACTTGCCGTCCGCTGGGACGTATCTGAGGGCCTGGGCCTTAACGCCAGCTACACCTACATCGATTCAAGCGCCGAAAACCTGCGCGAGGTCCGGCGGCCGCGCCACTCAGGCAATATCGACATCGACTACGGGTTCATGGAAGAACGAGGCCGCATTGCACTGGTCGCGGCCTATGGCGGCACTCGCACTGACACGTTTTTCGCGCCGTGGCCCAATCCACCCGAAGTGGTCACGCTCAGCAATCACTGGCTGCTCGACCTGACGGCGCAATTCCGTATCACAGACAGTCTCAAGCTGTTTGGGCGTGCGAACAATCTCCTCGATACCGATTACGAGCAGGTGTACGGCTACCGCACACCGGGCCGCGCTGCCTACGCGGGTGTAGAGCTTTCCTTCGGGCGGTAGTACCTAAGCCGGCCGGTCTTTGTCAGAAATGATGAGGCCGGCCAGTACTGCAACAGCGGCCATCGTCCACACGATGATGGCGCCCGTCGGTAGATCCAGTAGCAACGACAGGACGATACCCAGCAAGTAGGCGATGCCGCCGATTACGTAGCCCGCCACCAGGCGATTGCCGCGCCTGATCCCCTGGGTCGCCAATGCGGGAATAATAAGGCTCGCAAAGACGAGGTAGATTCCGACGATCTGGACCGATGCGGTCACTACGATCGCGAAAGCCAGGTAGAAACCCAGCCCGGTCCGTTTCGGCCGCAGCCAGGCCCAGAGCGCAAGAACAACTGTGTACAGGGCAGCTATCGGTACCAGGGACGACCACGTCTGCCAGAGGATCTGACCGACCAGCAATTCCTTGAGGTGTTCACTGCCATGGGGATTCCCGGCCAGCAACAGGATGCCACCCGTCGCCGCGAGAATGAAAAGCACCCCGATCAGCGGCTCCTGGATACCCGCCCAGCGCTTCTCGGTCCAGCGCAACCCAACTGCTGCTGCCAGTGCCGCGCCCGTGGCCACAACCTGAACCTGGAAACCCTCCGGGTCCCATTCCATGGCGTAGGCTGCGATGACACCCAATCCGGCGACCTGGGCAATGGCGAGATCGATGAAGATGATGCCTCGCTTCAGCACCTCCTGGCCCAGCGGCACGTGTGTACTCAGTACCAGCAAGCCCGCAACGAATGCCGGCCCAATGATGGTCCAGTCAATGAACTCAGGCACCGTCCATCGCTCCTTTCAGGCGCTCAATGATGTCGTCGAACATCGAAATCAAATCCGTAGCGCCGTTAGTACCGCCCACGCTAAGTGGCAGCACTGTCGCCGGGATACCGGTTCGTTCGGACAGCCAGTCAGACGCTTTGCCGTGCTGGTACGGGGCGCGAATGATCACATCGGCACCGCCTTCGGAAAAACGCGCGGTCAGCTGGCTAAGGTGCGCCGCTGTTGGCGGCACACCAGGCACCGCCTCGAGGTTGGCAATTTCCTCGATACCGAGCCAGCGCAGGAGGTAAACCCAGGACTTGTGGTGTGTGATCGCCCGTTTTCCTTTCAAGCTCCCGGCTGCGTCCTCCCAGCGTGAAATTTCCGCTTGCCAACGCCCTAGGAAATCGTTTAGGTTTCCCTCGTATCTAATTGTCTTTTCAGGGTTAAGTTTAGTTAACCTGGCACTTAGTGCGCGGGCCACTGCCGCTATATTATGCGGATCCACCTGGATGTGAGGGTTACCTTGCGGGTGGATATCACCTTTGCCACGATCGACATCGGCCGTGGCATCCAGTCGCAGGACGAAGCTACTGGCCTCCATGTAACCATCGTTGCCGGGCAGCACTTTGCGATTGTTGGCCTTTCGCAGCAATGCCGGCAACCACCCTATTTCCAGCTGCGCCCCGCTGCAGATGACAAGGTCTGCACGGCGGACCTTGGCGATCAGGCTGGGGCGGGCCTGTATGTAGTGTGGGTCCTGCAGCGCCGTCGTCGCACTGAAGGTCTCAACGAGGTCCCCGCCAATCTCGTCTGCCAGCGCCGCCCATTCAGGCTCGCAAGCGAAAATACGAATCTCCGCGGACACGCTGACAGGCACGAGGGCGATAAATATTACTGCGACCAGATATCTCATGATGCCCCCCCTCTAGAACGTGTGTGCGCCGTGGGCACCGATACTGTGTATGTATTGCAGCCCCCACTCATTCCGATTCACAGGCCCCGTTTCGTCCTGTGTGAACTGCAATCGGAGGCGGCTGAACTCGCTGTTGGACCAGTCGAGCATCACACTAAAACGCCTGGGGTCATCTACATCCGTCTCCACGCCGTCGGCGCGGGCGCCGAAACGCCAACGCTCAAATGGCTGGTAGACGGCTTGCGCGTACCAGCCGTTTTGGATGCCACTGTCACCCTGGTCGAAGTACTCTGTCTGGAAGATGAAATTGCGATCCTTCCAGTTGCCTTGAGGCGCCCATTTCCAGATGAAATGTGCCGCCGAAAGCGATGCCATGCCGTCCCGATCGAGATAGGACCCGCCAGCCAGCCAGCTGCCGCCCGACCCGATATCACCACCGACGTTGGCAAACATCGTGCTCGCGGCCAGGCCGGACGGATCGCCCTCGCCCTGCAGAACCTCACCGCCCAGTTCCACGTAGAGATCCGTTGGTGCGAGCCATCTCAACTGGACCCCGTTGTCCATGAAGCGTCCATCAAACAGCGCCTGGTACGGCAGTGGCAGGTCGACAAAGTCCCACTGATGGGAGTGCTTGGCGTTGAGGTAGCCCAATCCCGATGCGATACGGCCAAAGCGCGCCGCGAAGCCAGCCGGTAACGCGGTGGTTTCAACCCACGCTTCCTCGATCTCAAGTTCGGAGGCACCGTCCTCGAATGCGAGTGCGGCGGTCAGGTAGGCCGCGAACTTGTCATCGACATTGGCATTCATGATGAGCTCGGTCTCACCGGTCGCGAATCCCTCGTCGTCACGTGCCGGGCCGTCCACACCCCACAACCGGCCCTGGAAGACGACACCGATCGCCGGGTTGAATGCCGCATTGCCCGCACTTTGCGCCGGCACTTGTGCGGGCGCCTGGGTGGCGTAGCTGGCCTGCGCCGTATTCTGCTCTGCGACGGCCAGCCGTCGCTCAAGTTCCGCGATGCGCGCATCGTAGTCTGCACGCAGCTCGTCGATCGCAGCGCGGAGCGAANCTACGTCGGTGTCCTGAGCCANACCGGCNCCAGGTACAAATAAGACAAGCGCTAAAACTGCGCCTGGTAAAGAAACGATACGCATGGCATCGGCCTCCGAATGGTCAAACTGAAAAAGAAAAATTCGTGTATTCAGTCGATCGAAGGGGGGCCCCGTGGGCGAAACGGGAGGACGTACTTTGTCACGGGAGACCCGACCAGAATATCCGACAAAAGCTGCGCGCCGCCATCCGGCCCACCGCACGCTTGTGCGGCTTCTATGGCATCAGCCGAGTCGCCGTAGGCAATGCAGAATTCACACTCGCCAACATCACCGGTCACGTGCGCCGCAGCATGTACGGCAATGCTCGTGTGGCCTATGAGCATTCCGAGGAGAATGACGAGGCAGATGTGGCGGGCAGGAAGTTTCACGTCAGCTAAGACTGCTTTGCACGTCAAATGTTCAGTGGTCTCTTAGTATATCCCCACCCATGTCGGAATGCGCTTCCAGCAGCGATTCAGATCCTTGTCCAGCTTCCTGTAAGCCGGTTCAAACCGGGCAACCAGTCGCCAGAATCGCTGCGAATGGTTCATGTGCCTTGCGTGGCACAGCTCATGGATCATCACGTAACGCAGATGCCGGGGATCGAGGAACATGAGGCAGTAGTTCAGGCTGACGGTACCGGTGCTGGAATGACTGCCCCAGCAGGTACGCTGCCCACGAACGTGCATGGTCTTGAACACGTTTCCGGTTTCGGTCGACAGGGCCCGCAATCTCGGTAGCATTTCTTTCTTGCCCAGCGCGATGAGCCAGCGCTTAAGCGCTGCGACGCATTGCAACTCATCATCGGTATTACCCGACAAGATGACCGTGTTGCCGCGCACGCGATAGCGTGCAGTCTTGCTGCCATCGGCACGCTCGTAGCGCACGCAGAACCTCCGGTCGATACCTGGCAGATTGATACCGACGGGCAATACGAAGGGTTCCGGCGGGTGCTCGGCCGCAAAGGAGGCACGCGTATTTCGGATCCAGTCACGGTGCGCCTCAACGAATTCCTGCACGTCAGCAGCACGAGTACGCTTGGGTACAACAACTTCGACACGCCCACGTGGAAACACCTTGATCGACAGGCGACGGGCACGCCCACTCTCGCGCACAGAAAAGCCCGACATCGTGTCGGGCTCTTCATCGTCCGCAAAAAGAGGTAACTGGTCGGCTGCCGTCTGCACGGCAATTATTCTACGGGATATCGATTCTGCGGGGTATCAGGGGCGCTTGCCGCTGAAGCGAACCGCATCCTCCAGGCTCATTTCGCCCGAGACGTCGCCGACTTCTGCCGACTCGGAAATGAACAGTTCCACTTTGCGTTCAAGCCGGATCACACCTTCCACACGAGACCCTGGACCGATAATGACTCGTGGTTTGCGGCTCTTTTCCTTGCCCCACTTCCAGTTGTTCGGTTTCTCGACGACCAGGTCGCCCTTGACAATGGCGCCATCAGACAGCTCGATATCACCATTAACCGTTGACAGATCCCCGCCAACTTCCGTCCCGGCCAGCCCAATCTGCCCATTCACGTTTCCGACATCGCTACTGACAGCGCAGCCATTACTGAGTGAGATTCTGCCGTTCACGGCGCTGACATCACCATCGACTACCCCGTGCTCGCCGACATTGATACTGCCGTTTACGGTCGTCAGGCTTTCCGACTTCACACTGTCNGCGAGTCGGAGGCCGCCATTTACCGTTGTAGCCTTTTCAATGCTCGCCCCGGTATCGACGCGGATCGAGCCGTTAACGGTCTTCAGGTTGCCGGTCACGGTCGCCTTCTCGCCAACCGAAATGCTGCCGTTAACCGATGTGGCGCCACCCGACTCCTCGCCAGCGCCGACCTTCACACTCTTGTTGATCGACACGGCCATTGCCGGCATCGACATCAGGAGGACCAGCAGTCCAACCGTAAAGGTGGCTTTTGTCACGTATTTGGCCATTATTTCCTACCCCTGGGCTTGTTTCCTGCTTATTAGATACCGCTAGTTGGCATTTGGTTGCAAGCTGGCTGAGCGTCGGCGGCTCCGGTACCCTTCCGGCATGGAAGACACCCGCCCTATTGCACTGGAGGCCCGCAACCTCGTCAAGGACTACCCGGGCCTGCGAGCGGTCGATGGCGTAAGCTTTTCAGTACCCGAGGGCATCTGTTTTGGCCTGCTGGGTCCGAATGGCGCGGGTAAGACCACGACAGTCGAGATTATCGAGGGCGTCACTCGCGCAAGCTCCGGCGAGGTCTGCTACTACGGGGAGATTGCCGGTTCGCGATTCCGCCAGGAAGCCGGCATCCAGTTCCAGAATACAGCCTTGCAGGACTACCTGACCGTTCGTGAGACGATCCAGATGTTT
>JGI24723J26617_10001400_pt1 | contig 21438 bp, 14 predicted proteins | sample Cruoilmetagenom6_FD_26617 | JGI IMG/M metagenome (IMG submission 26617)
GAATGTGCGCCTTGTTCGTTTGTTCATGTTTCACCTTCTTATCCGAAGTGATATCATATATCACCTCTAAGTTGGTGGCCAATTTCACTGTACCACTACATACCCCCATTTATAACTGTTGCTAAAAGTAGAATTCATGCGACCATTAAGGGAGGTCGCCCACCGTTTGCTTTGTGTGGTCTTTCATGATTATAAAACCAAAGCCACTTTGTTGCATAGTTTTGTACTTGTTCCAGTGAATCAAATAGGTGTTTGCTGACCCAACTGAACCTGATTGTTCGGTTATGTCGTTCGATATAAGCATTCTGTTGCGGTTTTCCTGGTTGAATATATTCAATTCTGATACTTTGTTCCTTGGCCCATCTGATAAACTGGTGGCTAGTAAATTCAGGACCGTTGTCACACCTGATAACTGCTGGCTTTGAACGCCATTCAAGTAAGTTTTCTAAAGCTCGAATAACCCTCAATGATGGAAATGAAAAGCTGGCTTCAATGGCCAAACCTTCACGTTTAAAGTCATCAATCACATTAAACAGCCGATACTTTCTGTCATCAATTAATTGATCATGCATAAAGTCGATTGACCACACTTGATCTTTTCTGATGGGTTCTTTTAGTGGTTCTGGTTTATTACGCTTAAGACGCCTTCTAGGCTTAATACGTAGGCTTAAAGCCAATTCACAGTAGATTCTATACACACGTTTGTGATTCCAACTAAAATGCTTCACATTGCGTAAATAGTCAAAACATAACCCAAAGCCCCAATCAGTTTCCTTGGTCGTGAGCTTTATCAACCAATCAGCAATTTCATCATTTTCACCAGACAATTTTGCTTGATATCGATAACACGTTTCACTGATACAAAGGCAGCACAAGCTAACCTTAAGCTCGAGTCATATTTAGCTATGGCCGCCTGAGTCATTCGTTTACGAAAAGACGGCCTTACCACTTTTTTGATAGTGCATCTTGAACCATCTCAGCTTTTAAACGTTCTTCAGCATACATCTTTTTTAAACGACGATTCTCATCCTCAAGTTCTTTCATTCGCTTCATCAGAGATGCATCCATTCCTCCATATTTTGCTCGCCATTTGTAAAACGTAGCTGAGCTCATGCCGTGTTCTCGGCACAACTCTGGCACGGGTACACCTGATTCATTTTGTTTGATGATAGCCAGTATTCGACTGTCTGAATATCTTGATGTTTTCATAAAATTCACCTTTTGACGTCAGCTATTTTTCGAGGGGATTACCTGCATTGAAGGATTTATCTGAGGATTTAGGCCATGCCAGCATGGCCACAACTGATACTATTTACGTACAGACTGAGAATAAAGTTAGAGCTGAGAGTGGTAAAAGTAGAAAAGTGGATATAGAAATATAATATAATTCAGTAACTTAGATGATTTTCATGTCCAAATAATTCTAAACCTGGCACATCACCCTACTTTCGTTCCGAATCATTAAGTCTCAGAGCATGAAACATGGTTCCTTTGGGGTGGGGCTCAAATAAGTGACACCTGCCTTTGCTGTTTGATCTGAGTTCACACGCCATCCTAAGCGAGATTAAAGTCCATGTCCCCTATTCTGTTGGGCATTAAATATATATTCAACACTCAATGTTTGATTTACAGTCAAACTAGCTTCTGCTAAAGAGGGTAGCCATTTGATTTTAGGGTCTTGGTTATTTCGTCTAGTGTTGAATAGTCATCAATAGTCGCTGGCATTTTATAGTCAGTACCGTCAGCTATACTGCGCATGGTACTGCGTAAAATTTTTCCTGAGCGGGTTTTGGGTAATCGTTTCACTATAACGGCATGTTTAAATGATGCCACCGGACCAATTTGTTGACGCATTAAGGCAATTAACGCATCTACAATTTCATATTCACTACCAGTCGTATTAGATTGTAATACAGCAAAACCAAGTGGGATTTGTCCTTTTAATTTATCGGAAACACCAATCACCGCACATTCAGCAACATCAGGGTGAGAAGCAATCACCTCCTCCATTGCACCGGTAGAAAGCCGGTGGCCAGCCACATTGATGACATCATCGGTACGTCCCATAATATAAACATATCCCTCATTGTCTTGGTATCCAGCATCTCCAGTTTCATAATAGCCTTGATAGTTGTTCAGGTATGAATCTAAAAACCTTTGATCATTGTTCCAGAGGGTTGGGAAGGTACCTGGTGGCAATGGTAGTTTAATGGCTATAGCCCCCATTTCGCCAGTAGGTACTGGTTTACCCTGACTGTCTAGAAATTGAATGTCATAGCCGGGTACTGCTTTTGTGGGTGAGCCTGCTTTCACTGGAAACGCTTCTAGTCCAAGGCAATTCGCAGCGATAGCCCAACCTGTTTCTGTTTGCCACCAATGGTCTATAACCGGTACTTTTAATGTGTTTTGTGCCCAAACCAAGGTATCTGGGTCACACCTTTCACCCGCAAGAAATAATGCACGCATGTTGGACATGTCATATTTTTTTATATACTCACATTCGGGGTCTTCTTTTCTGATGGCCCGAAGTGCTGTGGGTGCGGTAAACATTGAAACGACTTTGTGTTCAGAGATGACTCGCCAAAAAGCCCCTGCATTGGGCGTGCCAATGGGCTTGCCTTCGTAAATCACAGTGGTAGAGCCATTTAATAAGGGCGCGTAGCAAATATAAGAATGACCAACCACCCATCCTATATCAGAAGCTGACCAAAATACTTCTCCAGGTTTCAGATCATATAAATACTTCATTGTCCACATCATCGCCACAGCATGGCCGCCATTATCACGCACCACCCCTTTGGGTTCGCCAGTGGTGCCAGATGTATACAATATATACAGCACGTCTGTTGCATTGACTGAAGTACATCCGACCGCAGCTGATTTATTTACCGCAGATTCCCAATCTATGTCCCGACCTTTTTGCATTGCGGCTTTGACTTGTGGGCGTTGTAAGATGATTGTATTTGGTGGCTTATAAGCAGACAGTTCAATGGCTTCATCTAACATCGGCTTGTATTCGATGAGGCGACTGCCCTCTATGCCACAACTGGCAGAAAGAATGACCTTGGGCTTGGCATCATTAATTCGTGTGGATAATTCATTGGCAGCAAATCCGCCAAAAACAACGGAGTGGATCGCCCCTATTCTGGCACAGGCTAACATCGCCATGATGCCTTCAGGAATCATTGGCATATAAATCAATACACGGTCACCTTGGTTGATACCCAGGTCGGTAAGAACACCAGCGAGTTTTGATACTTTTTCAAGGAGTTGTTGGTATGTATACGTTGTTTTCGTATTTGTNACTGGGCTGTCGTAGATTAANGCCGGTTGATTGGCTCGACCATTGATGACATGTCGATCCAGCGCATTGTAACAAGTGTTTAGCTTTGCGCCAGTAAACCAACGATATATAGGCGCTTGTGACGCATCAAGTACCGCTGTGGCGGGCTGATCCCAGTCAACCAGTTTTGCCATCTCTGCCCAAAACGATTCAGGATCATTTAGTGATTGTTTGTATTGTTTTAAATAGTGACTCATTGATTACTCTTTATTGTTGGCGNTTAGAGTTATTTTCTTATTATGTTAATTATGGGTTCAATATCTATTAGCCTTTAGTATGAATTGGTTGGCACTATACTAAAGGCTAATAGAATTTATTTTAATTGTTTTTTAATATGAAGCTGTTAAAAAATGTTATCGGAGTAAATTCAATGAAATCAGATAAGAGAGTTGGCGCTTTAGCCATTACACTAACATTGTTATATGGCATGAGTTCTCAAGCGGTAGCTGGCGGCGATGAATACCAACGGTTAGAAGACAAAATAACTGCCTTGGAAGGTATGTTACATGCGTTAAAAAAGGAATTNAATGAACGGCCTGTTAAAGAGGTTGTGGTAAAACAAAAAATGGTGCCTGCACCCGCAGTAAAAAAAGCCGATACGGGTGAGTCACATGATTATAGTTTTGGTGGTTTCATAAAAGCAACGGCATCTTTTTCATCCTACAGTGATGGGGATTTGGCTTCAGGAAGTGCTGGTAGAGACTTCTATATTCCTGGGACTGTACCAGTAGGTGGTGATGGTGAAAGCACAGATTTTGATTTCAGCGCCAAAGAGTCAAGGATTAATTTCAAAAGCGCTCATACATTAAGCAACGGGGCCAAAGTAAGNACGTTTGTAGAAATGGATTTTTTACTGCCTCCCGGCGGAGATGAAAGAGTGAGCAGTTCCTATAACCCAAGATTGCGTCACGCCTTCTTCAAATACAATGATTGGTTGTTTGGACAAACATGGAGTACTTTTCAAAATGTAGGCGCATTACCAGAGTCTGTTGATTTTTTAGCGGCATCTGAGGGCACTGTATTTGAAAGACAAGCCATGGTTCGTTATACCAAGGGACCTTGGCAAATGGCTTTAGAAAATCCAGAAACCACCATCACACCATTCGGTGGTGGCAGCAGAATCATTTCAGATGACAACTCATTACCTGATTTTGTATTGCGTTATAACCATGAACAAGATTGGGGCCATGTGACGCTGGCAGGTTTAGTCAGGTCACTTGAATATGACGGACCAAGTAACAGTGAAAGTACCAGTAGTTTTGGATTAAGCTTATCTGGGAAAGTGAAGATTGGTGCTAAAGATGACTTTAGATTTATGCTNAGTACAGGCAGTGGCATGGGAAGGTACCTGGGCCTGAACACAGCAAATGGTGCGGTCATAACCAGTGATGCATCTTTAGATGCGATTGATTCTACGGCAGGTTTTATGGCTTACAGACACCATTGGAATGATACCGTTAGATCGAACTTTATTTTTTCAACCATTCAAGTCGATAATGACATAAACAACACAGGTTTGAATATAACCAAATCGGCAACCAGTATCCAGGCCAATGTTTTATTCTCCCCTACCAGTAAAGTCACCCTTGGCTTGGGTTGGCTGTATGCCAATCGTGAGCTTGAAACAGATGTCGATGGCGAGTTGAATCGTCTGATATTCTCAGCCAAGTATGCATTTTAAATGCCATCGATTTAAAATATAATAAACAGAGGTGTTCTTAATGGGCTCTTTTCAAAGGTGTAAATTATAAAATGACAGACAACAATGTATGAATAGACACGTAAAGATAGCTTTGGTTATGGCCCCCTTTCTTGCTCTGATTTCTTATGGTTTAACAGGTTATTTTCAACCAACCATAAAACAGCAAAAAGGGGTCTATGAGCTTAATCAAGCGGGACANTGTCGACCCAGTGACAATTCATGTGTGATGAAATCTGGCGAATTTGAAATAATGCTTATCAGCACAGTAAAACAAGGAAAACGCCAATTAGGGATTTTATCTAATCAACCAGTTTCTTCTATTTCAATTGCTTTGGCATCAGATAACAATGAATTCACCCAGTTTAATATTCTGCAATCTGACAATGAAAAATANTGGCAAATTGGATTAAATAATGAACAAGAATTAGCAGACTACAGCTTATTTAGACTGGCTGTAAGTGCCAATGGGTCTAACTATTTCATTGAAGATACAATGACATTATAATGGAAATAGAAAAACTCGAGATTTATGACTTCCTCAGTTCATGTAATCCCTTAAATAAGCTGACTGAAAAACAACTAAAGGAAATAGTCCTGTCAATTGAGATTACCTACTCGCCAAGAGGCACCGTTGTATTGGCCCCTGATACTAATAATAAATGGCTTTATTTAATTCGCTCTGGTGCAGTCGAAAGAACTGACAACAACCATGGTTTAGTCGCTCGATTTATTGAGAAAGATTTTTTTGGACACAGGGCCATTGAAAGAGNTGGTGTTATTCAGAAAAAAGTAACGGCCATTGAAGACAGCTTATTCTATTTAATTCCTGATGANATATATTTTAAATATATGGAATTACACAGTGGTTTTAAACAGTATTTTCACCAAACCAAGAACAAACGATTACGCAGTGCGCTGAATGACATCCAAAGTCAAGAAAACAATATATTGCACACGACAAGAGTTAAAGACTTACAAAACCATTCAATCTTAACCATACAAACCGATACCAGCATAAAAGAAACTGCACAGTTGATGTTGGCTAAAAATATGACTGCCGCCATCATTGTNGAAAACAATGAAATTAAAGGCATTGTTACTGACAGGGTTTTTTGTACCAAGGTCGTNGCTGAAAACCNCANCCCGCAATCAGCAATCTCTTCAATCATGAGCAAGGACCTGATTACCATTTCTTCACAAGACACTGGTTTAGATGCCATGTTGATTATGGCGCGCCATAACATCAGACATTTACCTGTTGTTGATGCGAGTGAGGTGAAGGGTTTGATCACAGCTACAGATTTAATCCACCACCAAAGTCACAACCCAATTTACGTCGTTAATGAAATTCACAAAGCTCAAGTTATTGATGATTTGATAAAAATTAGCCAGCAGTTGCCAACTGCTTTATGTAAATTAGTTGATGCAGGACTCAAGCCGCATGACATTTGTTATTCAATCAGTTCTGTCGGTCGAGCGATAGCCCAAAAACTGATTAAAATGGGCATAAAAGAATTGGGAGAGCCACCGATTCCATTTGCCTTTATCGTGGCAGGATCATTGGCGAGGAATGACCAAACGGTTCATACAGACCAAGATAATGGCATGATTTTATCCGATGATTATGAAGAAAAGATTCATGGCGACTATTTTAAAAAATTATCTCACTATATTTCTAACGGATTGAATGAATGTNGTTATATTTATTGCCCAGGCGATGTGATGGCTACAAACCATCAATGGAGACAGCCTTTTCATGTCTGGTTGTCTTATTTTAAAAAATGGATTCACACGCCTGAACCCAAAGCTTTGATGTACTCAAGCATTTTTTTTGATTTAAGGTGTATATATGGTGATCAAAACTTATTAAATAAACTACACACTGAAATCAATCAAATGATCAGCGAAAATAAAATATTTTTGGCTTTTATGGCAGGCAATGCCACCCTCACCAAGCCACCTCTTGGCTTATTTAGACGTTTTGTTTTGGAAAAACACGGCTCAGAAAATAAAGCGCTCAATATGAAGAAACGAGGGATTATGCCTTGTACTGATATTGCAAGGGTGTTTGCCCTTGATGCGGGTGTTTCTCAGATAAATACTCGAGAACGTTTACATCTGGCTTATGACAACAACGTCATTACTAAAGAAGCCTTCAGAGATTTAACGGATGCCTATGATTTTTTAAGTATGGTTCGATTAAAACACCAAGTTATTAAAATCAAGAACCAACAAANACCAGATAATTTTGTAGAACCCATTGAATTGTCATCACTTGAAAGAAGACACCTCAAGGATGCATTTGAAATAATTAGTACCTATCAAGATGTTTTATCAAATAAATACAATCAAGGCCGAATGTAATGATTAGCTGGTTAGACAAAAACCAGCGTTGGATCAGAAAAGGCTTGAAACAATCAAACAATGNGTGCTTTAGAAATTATTTATTAAAAGGCCTGCCTGATATAAATCAATCGGTTCATAATTCGCACTTTTTTGTATTAGACTTTGAAACCACCGGGCTAGATGTAAATAAAGACCACATCATCAGTGCGGGATTTACAGAAATACAAAACAACCGTATCCTGCTGAATAAAAGTGAACATCACATTGTCACCACTAAACTAAAATTGGNAAACAAGAACGTCAGTATTCATAACATCACTGATGACATGGTTTCAAAGGGCATGCCGATTATTGATCTGATAGAATACTTATTAGAAAAAATGGCGGGNAAAATCTTAATTGCGCATTACCAAAGGATTGAATACAGCTTTATTCAACAAGCTTGTCAGTCATTGTATGGTTTACCCTTGCCATTAATCATGCTGGATACCTTGGCAATTGAAAAACGCAAACTAGAAAAACTAAACCGCCCTATTGTTGCGAACCAATTGCGTTTATTTAATTTGCGCAAAGCATACAATTTACCAAGGTATAAGGCGCACAATGCTATGGAAGACGCCATTTCAACTGCGGAGTTATTTATTGCCCAGGTTAAANTCAGAAATATTGAGAACAATCAAACTTTGATAAGAGATTTGCTCTAAGACTATAGTCTAATATAATCTATATTTATGAGCTGTGATAATACAGCGTTAAAATATTCAATGACATCAAAAGAGAAAAACACAATGAAATCATTATATCCGGTTCCAGAACAATATAAACAACACACCAATTGTGATTTACAAAAATACCAAGAGATGTATAAAGACTCCATTGAAAATAATGTGGATTTTTGGGATAAACAAGGTCAGCGCTTAGATTGGATCAAAGATTATTCACAGGTTAAAGATGTGTCTTTTGAAAAGGAAGATTTACATATTAAATGGTTCGCTGATGGACAATTAAATGTGTCTTATAACTGTATTGATAGACATTTAAAAGACAAAGCAGATCAAACCGCCATTATATGGGAAGGTGACAACCCTGAAGAATCAGAACACATAAGCTATCGAAAACTGCATCAGGAAGTTTGTAAATTAGCCAACTCACTTAAAAAACTTGGCATAACAAAAGGTGATTGTGTGACTTTATATATGCCGATGATTCCTGAAGCGGCCTATGCAATGCTGGCCTGTTCCCGTATTGGTGCGATTCATTCAATTGTGTTTGGTGGGTTTTCACCCGATGCTTTAGCCAATAGGATTATTAATTGTCAATCAAAACTGGTGATTACGGCCGATCGCGGCGTACGTGGTGGGAAAACAATTCCTTTGAAGAAAAATGTAGATTCAGCGGTTGGAATTACCGGCGTAAAAGATTACTTGGAGTCAGTATTGGTGTTTAAAACCGCTGATGTTGAAGTTGAATTTTCAGACCACGACCATTGGTACCATGAACTATCTAAAGATGTGNGTTTAGACTGTCCACCAGAACCTATGAATGCTGAGGATCCTTTGTTTATTCTCTATACCTCGGGTTCAACAGGACAACCCAAAGGGGTTTTACATACCACAGGTGGCTACTTGGTTTATGTCTCACTTGGCTTTGAATATATCTTCGATTACCAAGCTGGAGATGTGTTCTGGTGTACTGCTGATGTGGGTTGGATTACTGGACACAGTTATGTCGTGTATGGACCGTTGGTGAATGGTGCCACAACACTTATGTTTGAAGGGGTTCCTAATTACCCAGACTACAGCCGCTTTTGGCAAATTATTGATAAACACCAAGTGAATATTTGTTACACAGCACCCACCGCTATTCGCTCGATCATGCGAGAGGGCGATGAATTCGTCACCTGTACTTCTAGAAAATCATTAAAATTATTAGGGTCAGTCGGTGAACCAATTAATGAAGAAGCCTGGCATTGGTTTTATGAAATGGTTGGGGATAAACGCTGTCCTATTGTTGATACTTGGTGGCAGACTGAAACCGGTGGCATTATGATTACCCCTCTACCAGGGGCCATTGATTTAAAACCAGGAATGGCTTGTGTGCCATTTTTTGGAGTTGAACCCCTGTTATTAGATAATGACGGTAATATATTAGAAGGATCAACCACAGGTAACCTGGTCCTTGCTGGATCATGGCCAGGACAAATGCGTACCATATGGGGTGATCACGATAGATTTTATAATGCTTATTTCAGTGAATTCCCTGGTTATTATACGACTGGTGACGGAGCCAAAAGAGATGAAGATGGCTACATCAAAATCACCGGTAGGTTAGATGATGTCCTTAATATATCTGGCCACCGAATGGGCACAGCAGAAGTTGAAAATGCTTTAGATGAACATAAAAGTGTGGCAGAAGCTGCAGTGGTTGGCTTTCCTCATGATATCAAAGGACAAGGTATATATGCCTATGTTAGCTTGTATAATAACATCGAACCCAGCGAAGAATTAAGGTCTGAATTAATCAATTGGGTCAGAAAAGAAATAGGACCTGTGGCCACTCCAGACATCATTCANTGGGCTCCACAGTTACCCAAAACCAGATCTGGAAAGATAATGCGTAGAATTTTAAGAAAAATTGCGGCCAATGATCATGGAGATTTAGGTGACGTTTCAACCTTGGCAGATCCGGGTGTTGTCGAAGATTTAGTTAATAACAGGATGAACAAATAGATTTCTCAATGAAGTTCACGGTAAATAAAATAGTTATTGCTGACGATCATCCAATGTTTCGTGTTGCGTTAAAACAGTCGATTAGTAGTAAATATGACTGTGAAATTATTGAATGTGAATCATTAGATTCTTTACGCTCTGAATTAAAAAACCACAATGCCTCTGATTTATTAATCCTTGATTTAAATATGCCAGGGGCTGACGGGTTTTCATCATTGGTTTATGTGCAGGAACACTATCCACACTTACCTGTCATCATGATTTCTGCAAATGATAAGTTAGAGGTGATTAAAACAGCGAAATCATTTGGCGCATTAGGCTATATCAGTAAATCTGCTGATATAGAAACAATCAGAGCAGCCATCACTGAGGTTTTACAGGGCAATACATTTTTTCCAAAAGAGCTTGAATCCATTGAGAACCAAAACCATGAAGCTGAATTGTTAACCTTAACCAAAGGTGTTGCGAGCCTCACGCCGCAGCAATACAAGGTTTTACAAAAGCTTAAACAAGGATTGCTTAACAAACAAATTGCTTATGATCTTGATGTTTCTGAAGCCACAGTAAAGGCCCATGTTACCGCCATCATGCGAAAGTTTGGTGCCAACAACCGCACTCAGACTGTTATGAAGCTCACTAATATCGAATTAAATGATCAGTTTTAAAGGCTGATTTTATTAATTACACTCCTCAACATGGCCGGTTTTATAGGCTTTAATAATAAATGATAGCCTTGTTCTCTGACGTGATTTTTCAACGCTTCAGTTCGATTGGCAGTGATAATTATCACGGGGCAATTACAGCCNTAGCTACTGAATATCTTTTCAATTACCTGCAACCCTGTTTCATCATCTAAATGATAATCTATCAATAAAATGTCAGGCTCCAGACCGGCTGCAAACAAAGCCAATGCTTCTTTAGAATTTCTGACACAATGAATCTCATGACCCCAGCCAGAAATAAGTTGTTCCATCCCAACTAAGATTTGTTTTTCATTGTCTATACATAAAATAGAGGGTTTCATTGCATTGTTGGCATTTTGAAATGTGACGGGCTGATTCTTTTCCGTGACANGGGCTTCAATATAAGGCAGCTCAATCATAAAGGCCGTGCCCTTTCCTACCACTGATCTAATCGACAGTTTGTGGCCTAATTGTTTTAATATTCTTTCTACAATGGATAAGCCTAAGCCAAGGCCTTGTTCTGCTTTGTCTCTCGGTTTGTTTAAACGAACAAAATCCTGAAACACCAACTCTTGCTCACTTTCACTGAGCCCGTTGCCAGAATCAATCACGTAGATTTGAATGTGTCCTTGAAACTTTCTACAAACAACCAAAATACCACCACTTTCCGTGTATTTTATTGCGTTACTGGTTAGGTTTTGTAAGACCCGATAAAATAATTTTTGATCGGTATAAATGTAGTACTTTGATTCAACAACTTTGAGTTTTAANCCTTTAAGTTTTGCTTTTGTTTGGTATTGGTTGCGCAATTGATCAAAAATAGAATTGATAGCTAAGTGGCTTCTTTCTATGGTTATGCCACCGGCATCAATTTTGGCAATATCTAACAATGCCCCCAATAAATTTTCCGCTGATTTTAATGATAAATCTAAGTTTAATACGGTGCCTTTAAATTTTTCTGGAATTTTATCAACTTGCTCAGTCANAATTGATGAAAACAACCGAGCTGCATTAAATGGCTGTAGTAAATCATGACTCGCATCTGCCACAAATTTTGTTTTACTTGAATTTGCCAGGTCAGCTTTTTGTATGGCTATTTTTAAATCTTCATTTAATTCAATGAGTTCAATGGTTCGCTCATTAATTTTCTGTTCCAGGCTTGTTTTAGCGGTTTCAAGTTCTAATTCAATTTTTTTATAATGGCTCACATCTGTATAAGTCGTNACATAACCATTGTCTGGCATTGGATTACCNTCAATTTGTAGGTACATTGAATCACCATATGGTTTCTCATGCCTGTAATGGGTTCTTTGACGTAAATATATCAATCTTTTTTCAACCTCAGAAGCTATGTTTTTTTCACCCAATAAGCCACGGCTTGCATTGAATCTAATCAGATCTTCAATTGGCATGCCTTTGTAAACCATTTGTTCAGGATAATTAAGTAGTTTCAAATACTGCTTATTCCATGCAACCAACCTCAAATCGCCATCAACAACACTGACACCTTGTGAAATACTGTCAAGAGTGGCTTCATTCAAGCGCCTTTGAAAACGAATGGCTTGGGATGTNTTGTCAAGTATATCAACGATATCATTAACCGCTAAACCCTTGCTTTTAAATAATGCGGTGATAACGGCTCTGGCTGATGATGAGCCAATGGATCCAGCCAATAATCGTTCTGTGAATGCAATAATTGGCGTAGTGACTTTTGAATCATCGTCAATTTCTGAATTAAGACTGTGGTNAAAATGTTTATAAGTACTCTCAACCATTTTTTTACCAATAATTTGGCTTATCGCAGTTTTAAGCTCTTTTACAGTCATCGTGTTAGTGCTTTCACTGTTGTTCGATACTTCATTAACTANATTGTTTTTGTTAAACATTTTGGATAAAAATGCATACAACACATGAACGCCAATATTGCCGAGTAATGAGAAACTGACTAGTTTAAATAAAGGGGAATTGTCACCAGTTAATTGCTTCAGCGTAAATAGGATACCATTTTCAACCGTGTTAGCTTGTGAACTAAAAAGATGAGGGAAAAACACCAAGACAATCCATACAAGAACACCCGCAATTAAGCCTGCAAAAGCAGCATTTTTATTAGAATGGCTCCAATAAACACCCAAAATTAGGGTTGGCGCAAATTGTACGGTNAGTAAAAAAGACAAGTTTCCAAATGAAGCCAAAGGAATATCAGTATTTAAAAAGTAATAAAATGAAAAAGCCATNAAAGTGATGGTTAAGATACTTATCCGCCTACTCCATAAGACCGTGCTTTGGATNCCTGTTTTTTTCGGTAAATTGTAATTTTTATATTTTAAATACAGAGGCAAAACAAGGTCATTACTTAACATGGTACTTAAGGCAATCGTAGAAATAATTACCATACCCGATGCGGCAGCTAGACCACCAAACAAGACCAACAAAGTTAACCAGTCTTGGTTCATCAACATGGGCAGTTTTAACACATATAGATCAACTGAAATTGAGTTACCTAACCATTCATTACCGGCAGTAGCTATCGGAATCACAAAAGTGGTAAAGATTACAAGGTATGCGATAAATACCCAACGAGACCACTTCAAATCTGACCTGTTTTCATTTTCAACCACTGTCACATGAAACTGTCTAGGCAAACACATGAATACCAAAAATGCCAACAAAACCTGTGACAGAAAATTCAGTGTTAAAGAAGGACCATTGGCAATTTCAGGAATACTTTGGGCCACTTTAAAAAAGCCNNANGGCCCAGAATAGAAATAAAATATGACAAATAAACCGACCACAATGAACGCGATGAGTTTTAACAGAGATTCAAANGCAATTGCAATCATCAACCCCCTATGGTGTTCGGTAACATCTAATTTTTTAGTGCCGAAAATAATAGAAAAGAAGGCCAGCATGATGGTGATGAAAAACGTTCTTAATTGAGTGGACCAAGACCCGGGATCTTCATCATTAATAGCAATCACTTCTAGGCTAGATGAGATGGTTTCAAGTTGTAAAGAAATATAAGGAATTGCTGCAATTACAGTGATGACAGTAACCAATACAGCAATTTTTCTCGACTTCCCATATAAGCTGGCGACAAAGTCAGCAATAGACGTGACATTTTTTTCTTTACTAATCTTTACAATTTTTTTAACTAACGGCCAGCCCAGTGTGAAAAGAAGAATGGGACCTAAATAAATGGGAAGAAAATTCCAGCCTGTTTTGGCAGCGGTTCCAACCGCTCCAAAAAATGTCCAAGACGTACAATAAACAGCAATAGACAGACTGTAAATAGATGCGCGGATAGGTTTGTTCTGACTAAAATCCTGTTTATCACCCCATGTCGCAATTAAGTACATGAGTCCCATATACATTACTAGAATGATATATATTGTCCAATTTCCAATCATTGTATGTCTTTGTCATTGTCCTCAATTAATAAGTATATATTACCAATATTGCGATTACACCTATACCAAAGTCTAAGATTAATTTTAAATTAACTCTGTTATATTGCTTTTACTTAATGTTTTAGTGGAGGGTTATATGTCTTCAAAAGAAAATCGCGAAGCTTATTGGAAAGCAAATCTCAAGTTAATGGGGGTGTTGTTAGCCATATGGTTTTTTGTATCATTTGTTTGTGGGATTTTATTGGTCGATGAACTCAATTCNATTCAATTTGCTGGTTTTGAACTGGGATTTTGGATGGCACAGCAGGGTTCCATGTATGTATTTTTAATCTTGATTTTTATTTACGCCAAGAAGATGAATGCGTTAGATAAAAAGTTTGGGTTGGAGGAATAACCATGGAATTAAAGACATTAACAATTTTATTTGTCAGTGCATCATTTGCTCTCTATATTGGCATCGCAATTTGGGCCAAGGCCAAAAGCACCAAGGACTTTTATGTGGCCGGAGGCGGTGTTCACCCTATAGCTAATGGCATGGCTACGGCTGCTGATTGGATGTCAGCCGCCTCATTTATTTCATTGGCTGGTATTATTTCTTTTGCTGGTTATGATTCATCTGTGTATTTAATGGGTTGGACCGGTGGTTATGTGTTATTGGCATTACTGTTAGCACCCTATTTACGTAAATTTGGTAAATTTACTGTGCCAGAATTTATTGGCGATAGATATTATTCAAAAACTGCGCGCATCGTTGCGGTTATTTGCTTAATTATTATTTCCTTTACTTATGTAGCGGGTCAAATGCGGGGTGTTGGCATTGTGTTCTCGAGGTTTCTTGAAGTTGAGATTGTTACCGGTTTAATCATCGGCATGGGCGTGGTATTTTTCTATGCCGTTTTAGGTGGCATGAAAGGCATTACTTATACCCAAGTCGCTCAATACTGTGTCCTAATCTTTGCCTACATGGTGCCTGCAATTTTTATTGCATTACAAACAACAGGCAACCCTATTCCACAACTTGCATTTGGTAGCGAGGTAACTGGACAAGGGATGTATTTGTTAGAAAAACTCGACCAAACTGTTATGGCACTGGGGTTTGGTGCATTTACCGATGGCAGCAAAAGTACAATTGATGTGTTCTTTATCACTTTAGCTTTGATGGTTGGAACAGCAGGCTTGCCTCATGTGATTGTAAGGTTCTTTACCGTACCAAAAGTATCCGATGCACGTAAGTCAGCTGGTTGGGCCTTGTTATTTATTACCATTTTATACACCACTGCGCCTGCCTTGGGATCGATGGCCAGATTAAACCTCATCAACACAATTCAACCCGGAGAAATTGGAACTGTTGATGGCAACATGCAATATGCAGAAAGACCCACTTGGTTCAAAACTTGGGAAAAAACTGGTTTGTTGGCATTTGAAGATAAAAATAATGATGGCAGAATCCAATATTATAATGAAGGAAATGCCGCATTCAAATCTACTGCAGACAGTTATGGCTGGAAAGGCAACGAATTAAAAGTTGATAGAGATATTATGGTTCTTGCCAATCCTGAGATTGCTAACCTGCCTCATTGGGTGATTGCGTTAATTGCTGCAGGTGGTATTGCAGCCGCATTATCCACAGCTGCTGGGTTGTTGTTGGTTATCTCGTCATCAATCTCCCATGATTTAGTCAAAGGTATTATGGTTCCCAATATATCTGAGAAGAAAGAATTGATGATTGGTCGAGTCGCGGCCGCGGTTGCCATCATGATAGCGGGCTATCTGGGGGCTAATCCCCCTGGCTTTGTCGCTCAAGTAGTCGCCCTTGCATTTGGGTTGGCTGCTTCTTCACTATTTCCTGCCATATTACTGGGTATTTTTTATAAGAAAGCCAATAAACTAGGCGCCATTTCAGGTATGTTGGTCGGTATCATATTTACTTTGACTTATATTATTTACTTCAAATTTATGAACATTGAATTAAATAATTCCGATAATTGGTTGTTTGGTATATCTCCTGAAGGTATTGGCTCTATCGGTATGATTCTTAATTTTGTTGTAACCATTACCATCAGTAAATTTACAACGGAACCTCCTCATGAAATTCAAGAATTAGTTGAGTCTATAAGGGTCCCTAAAACCATGTAATTTGATTACACGGTTAAGATTAAAGCCTGTGATTTATCACGGGCTTTTTTATGCTTCTAAATCACCTATCTAAATAACAAAACTGTTCTAAATACAACCACTTTAATTATGACGTGTGCGCTTTTTTAATTCTGCTCAAACTAACAGGCGTAACACCTAAATAACGGGCCATGTCATTTGGGGTCACCTGTTCTAAAATTGAAGGCTTGTTGCTGACTAATTTCAAATACTGTTGTTCAGCGCTTAAGCATAAAAAATCAAATTCCCGCTGTTCTTCTGAATACTCAAAGCATTGTCATACCTTTGTTCTGATTTATTACTGAGTTGTCATTTTTTTATCACCTTTTATCACCGAACTTTTGTAAAAAATTAAAAACGTTCTGAATTTTTTCTCAGCTTAACTGGTTAATTTTCTCAATCTTTTAAACACCACTTGATTACATATTCATAAATGAGTATCATTCTCATTCTCGTTCGGGTTGATTGAAGTTTATCTAAGTGGATATTCTATAAATATTAAGAAAGTAAGTTATGTAAGACATACATTCAAAAAAAATGAGAAAGATTTAAATGTATTGTACTAACCTATATTGAGCCGCAAGAAATGAAATATAAGCGGTAAAACCGACACAATAACTACTCAACAATCAATTAAATAAACCATATTAAAACCATAAAACCATAAAATTATGAAAATTAAGAAAACCAAAGCAGCAACACTGATCAGTTTATTCGTGTGTGGCTCATCATTGGCTCAAGTAGAAGTCATCAAAGAGAAAACCTTATCAAAGGATGTACATAAAGACGTTCCCATCAATCAAACAGAAGATATGGAAGCAATGAAAGTTTGGGGAACCAAAGTACAAGCCTCGTCTATTAATATCAGTGAAGAAGACATAACCATCAGACAAGCCGATCACTTGAGTGATTTACTGCGAAGTATTCCAGGGGTTGATGTCGGTGGCGCACATTCTTTAAACCAACGGATAAACATACGCGGCTTAGATGACAAAGATTTGGCCATCACCATTGACGGTGCGGTACAAAATACTTACATGTATCACCATGCCGGAAATTTACAGATTCATGCAGACATTCTGAAAGCAGTTGAAGTCGAAGTAGGCACAAATTCTGTGATTAATGGAGGTTTGGGTGGAGCCGTTAGATTTGAAACCAAAGAAGCCAAAGACTTACTTGATTATGGACAACAATTCGGCGGTCGTGTACAAGCTTCTTTTGCAGATAATGACTCGACTGGTGGTTCAGCTTCTTTGTTCGGGCAATTGTCTGATCATGTTGATATTTTAGGCTATTACAACTATGTGGATAGGAATAACTACACTGTCGGTGGTGGGCGTATTTTAGGTACAGACGGTGTTGTCATCAATNAAACNGGTGAAGTGAAAGGNTTAGCGGGTGAAACCAATGATGCTTTGATTAAGTTAGGTTGGGACATCAGTGCCAATCAACGCTTAGAATTCGGTATTGAAAATTATCAAGACGAAGGTGATTATAGCTATAGGCCTGACATGGGACTGGCAACAGATACAGCCATTGCTGATAGTTTAGGCTTGCCTTTGGTTTATCCGACTCAATTTACTAGAGACACATACACCNTAAATCATGATTTATTTTGGGGCCAAAATTCCAATTTAAGAACTTCGGTTTATTACAACAACAGTGAACTCAATCGTGATGAAAGCGGTATTGCTGCGGTTTTTGATGACAGTCCAAGTTTGGTGGAAGGTTTTGCCAAAAACAAAGGATTCAATGTACTTGGAAACACCTCTTTAAATTTCAATACATTGAATGCGCTGACCTATGGAATTGAATTGATTGATTATCAAACCCAATATAAAGAAGATGGTCAAAATATTTCTGGTGAAGAAGCCACCAATTTAGCAGTGTATATTCAGGATCGTATTTCATGGGACAATGGTTTATCTTTGACGCCAGGAATGCGGTATGACAGTTATGATGTGGATTCTAAGGTTGTGAACCAAACTTTTGACGACATCACATTCGCATTGGCTTTGGAATATCAATTCAATCCTAATTTCACAGCTTCATTGAGTAGTACAGAATTATTNAAAGGACCAGAATTATCAGAAGTCTTTGTCGGTGCTGGCATCAGTGACACANAAAATCAAGACATCGAAGCTGAAACTGGTATCAATCACCAGCTCTCATTCACCTATCAGGCACCTCATGGTATTGATTTAGGCGCTACGTTTTTTAGAACTGACATAGATAACTACATATATGAATATGTAGATGACAACATTGGCGACCTGCAAATTAATGGTTATGAATTGTTTTTAAGACACAAAACGGGACACTTAAATACCTTGTTGTCTTATGCCGCACAAGAGAGTGAGTTGAATGCATATTCTTCGTATTCTCAATTTGACGGAGCCAGATTAGACCGCTCAATTGGTGACAACATTAACTTAAGTTTTGACTATGCCCTGCCCTCAAAAAACCTTAACTTTCATTGGAACACCATGTTTGTTGATAAATTAGATGCACAAATTGATTTAGATGAATTGAACAACCCAAAGAAAAGCTATGTTGTGCATAATTTATCTATGAAATGGTTACCCCAACAAAATTTTAAAGGCATGGAATTAACTTTAGGCATAGATAATGTTTTTGATAAGCACTATGCCTCACATGCATCCAGGACAGGTGATTCATTCCACCCAAGATTTGGTTCATTGCATTTAACAGATTATGAACCGGGTAGAAATATCAAAGCCACAATCGCATATAAATTTTAAAGGTTCTCTGCGTTCAACCACTTCTTTAGCTTTAAGTGGTTGAACAAATTAAATAATGAATTAAAACACGTACTATTAATCATTATTGGTGGTGTTTACGTATAATAAACACCCCGCTAAAGCCACTGCNATATTNTTTTGGGTTTCGACAATTCTCAGGCCTTACCAAAGAAGTCTATTCCGAACTTAAAGCCACCACAGGGTCAAGGTAAGCGGCTTTTCTTGCTGGNAAATAACCAAATAACACACCGGTTCCAACCGCACAGGTAAACGCAATCACCGGAGGCATAACAGAATACATAATATCAACATCAAACAACGACAGTATGTAGGCAGCGCTGAACCCCAAAGTCACTCCAATGATGCCGCCTATGGTACAAACAACAGCGGCTTCGATATTAAATTGCATCATAATGTCACGCCTGCGAGCTCCGGTTGCCATACGCACGCCAATCTCACGCGTCCGCTCTACTACACTGACCAACATGATATTCATCACGCCAATACCACCAACCAACAATGAGATGGCAGCGACAGCACCTAAAAGCATAGTGAGTGTGTTTTGTGTCGCCGTTGCCATTTCTAGGAAAGACGCAGAATTTAGCACACTAAAATCTTCTGTTTGGTGGCGGTTCAATAACAATGTGGTAATGTCTTCTTCAGTTTGGCTTATTTGCTCAACATCATCCACTTTGACTACTATACCATTTAAATAATTGGAACCGAATAATCGAGCCATTGCAGTTGTGTATGGAACCCACACGGTATCATCTTGATCATTGCCACGAGGATCAGCCCCTTTGGTTTCCATGACGCCGATAATTTCAAATGGAATGTTGCCCAACAGAATATATTGCCCCATTGGATCTTCTCCATCAGGGAAAAATATATCAGCAACTGTTGTGCCAAGTACTGCAGTAGAAGAATAAGACTCCACATCTTGTTCTGAAAAGAAATCACCACTTTTCAAAGCCCAATCTCTCGCCTCTGGGTATCCTGAACTGACACCCTCAATGCCACTGGAATAATCAATGTTCCCCATTCGCAAGGTTTTCGAACCGTTGCGCTGAGGTACGACTACACTGATGTTGTCAACTTGTTCGGCTATGGCTTTGGCATCTGCTGGTATCATGGTAGCGATATTTGCTGAGCGAATGCCTGGCGCGCCAGGCCTGATGCTCAATATATTGGTGCCCATTGAGCTGATTTGGTCAAGCACATTTTGTTTACTGCCATTACCGACCGCCAACATGGTAATAACCGCCGCCACCCCAATCACAATTCCTAACAAAGTTAAGGCTGTTCTGAACAAATTAACCCGCAAGGCACGCAATGCCGTTTTAACGGCTTCACTTGACTCAGCCAAAAGGTCACTGGACTTAATAATTTTTTCTTGGTGCTTATTTTCTGCTCTGGCCTTAGCCATACCTATTTCGTCGATACCGCTGTCAGATTCAATTTGTCCATCAGCAATAGTAATCATCCGACGGGCGTGTTGCGCCACTTCTTCTTCATGGGTAATTAAAATAACAGTGCGCCCCTGATTATTCAACTCTTCCATTAGATTCATCACATCCGCACTGCTCTGGCTGTCCAAAGCACCAGTGGGTTCATCAGCCAAAATAACCGGTGGNTTGTTGACCAAGGCACGGGCAATCGCCACTCGTTGTTGCTGTCCNCCAGACAGCTCTGAGGGGTTATGGTGACCACGATCGCCTATCCCAAGTTCAGTCAGCAGGGTTTTGGCACGCTTTTCTCTTTGAGGGGCTGACATGCCAGCATAAATAGCCGGAATTTCTACATTTTCTTCAGCCGTAGCGTTATTCAATAGATTGTACCGTTGGAAAATAAAGCCGAATGTTTCGCGACGTAATCCAGCCAACTCATCTGCATTCAGGTCTTTTACATCGCGACCATCGGCGACATAAGATCCACTGGTTGGACGATCCAGACAGCCCAGTATATTCATCAAAGTTGATTTGCCTGAACCTGATTGGCCCATGATGGCAACAAATTCACCGGGGTAAATCTCTAAATCAACTTCATCAAGTGCTTTAACAACGACGTCACCCGTTTGGTAATGACGAGATAAACCGCTCACCTTAATCAGTGCTTGTGTACTCTGTGTCGTCATTAGATTCTTCCCATTCCTGGAGGNCCACCACGGCCACGGTTTCCATTTNTATTATTTTCTTTGCCTGAGCTATCACNTTTTTTATTGGGTCGCGGTGTGGTAATGATTTTATCCCCCACTTCCAGCCCTGATATTACGGCTGCATGGCTGCGATCGGCAGCTCCAACAATAATTATTC
>JGI24723J26617_10001402_pt1 | contig 21418 bp, 19 predicted proteins | sample Cruoilmetagenom6_FD_26617 | JGI IMG/M metagenome (IMG submission 26617)
AAAGATGTTATGACACCTCGTACAGTAATGAAAACGGAAGACGAAAGCATGACTATTGAAGCCTTTTTTAATGCAAACTCTAATGTTAGATTTTCAAGAATTCCTGTATTTACTAATGATGCAGATAATATTACAGGTTTGGTTTTAAAAGCTGAAGTTTTTAAAGAAATGGCACTAGGTAATGGTTCAAAATTATTATCTGATATTAAACGAAGTATTATTATTGTAAATCGTAGTTTACCTATTCCAACTTTATTTGAACAGTTGGTAGAAAGTAGAAACCACCTAGCCTTAGTTGTAGATGAATACGGTTCGGTAAGTGGTTTAGTAACTATGGAAGATGTTATTGAAACATTACTTGGCTTAGAAATTATGGATGAAAGCGATAATGTATCCGACTTACAACTTTTAGCAAGACGAAGCTGGGAATCTAGAGCAAAACGATTGGGTATCATTGATAATGATAATCCAGAAAACTAAACCTTCTTTTGGAACAGCTACCTCTACAAATCTGCTATATTGACACTCCACTTGGACATGCCAAAATTAGCGGAAATGAAAATGGTTTAACCTCTGTTTCAATTTTAGACACACAAGAACAACTATCTGACACTATTCCTGAACCCTTATTAGATGGTGTAATTCAGCTTAAAGCATACTTCAACGAAACCCGAAAAACTTTCGACTTAAAATTAAACCCTGAAGGTACTGCGTTTCAGAAAAAAGTATGGAGAGCTCTTGAAACCATTCCATTTGGCAAAACCATGTCGTATTTACAATTATCTAAACAATTAGGAGATATAAAAGCTATAAGAGCAGTCGCAAGTGCCAACAGCAAAAATCCACTTTGGATTATTATACCTTGCCACAGAGTCATCGGAAGTGACGGAAGCTTAACAGGTTACGCTGGTGGATTACACAGAAAACAATGGTTGCTTAATCACGAAAGTGAGCACAAACAACAGTCCCTTTTTTAGTCAGAATTTTACTATATTTATTTTTTTATCCGCTTTTACAAAACAAGCGTTCTACAAACGTATCAAACAACCAAGTCATACATAGCACATAGCCTATGACAAGTAAAAACCAATAAGTAAAAACACATGAAATTCATTAAAAAACTACTAAAATGGCTTATCGGAATTNTTGTCGCACTCNTTATTGCTGCTTATATTTTTGATTATGATTATATTTTAAAAGGAGTTCGCGTTGTCTATTTTACTGGTCATTCTACAGCCTTTATTGACGATTACCCTTATTTTGAAAATGATACAATTAAGAAAGGCCCCCAAACTGATGCTTGGCCCTTACACAAAAATTACAATGCTGTAACAGCTACAGACGAGTTAACAGCCATAAATGATAAGTACGGTACAATTGCGTATTTGATTATAAAAAATGATAGCATTTTTTACGAACAGTATGCAGAAGGTTACAGTAAAGACTCTAAAACCAATTCTTTTTCAATGGCTAAAAGCATCACCTCAGCATTACTTGGTAAGGCTATTATGGAGGGTTATATAAAAAATTTAGATCAACCCATTAGTGATTTTTATCCGCAATTTAAAGATACAAAAACTACAGTTGGAGACTTATCGTCTATGTCTTCTGGTTTAGATTGGGTAGAATCTTATACAAGTCCATTTTCTATTACAGCAAGAGCAAATTATGATGATGATTTGGCTGAAACTATTTTAAATCAGAAAGTCGTAAAAACACCTGGTAAAGAATTTGAATATTTAAGTGGCAGCACTCAATTACTAGGTATGGTCATTAAAGAAGCCACCGGAAAACAATTAGCAGACTATCTCTCTGAAAGTTTTTGGCAACCTTTAGGAGCCGAAAACGATGCGTTATGGCAATTAGATGATGATGAAAATAAACTAGCAAAAGCCTTTTGCTGTATCTCTAGTAATGCTCGCGATTTTGCGCGTTTTGGAAAGCTTTATAAAGACCATGGAAAATGGAATGGCAAACAGCTCCTTGATTCTNCTTTTGTTGCCAAGTCAACCCAATCTAGGTTTAAAGGTCAGCCTTATGGTTATGGCTTTTGGGTTAGTGATTATAATAACAAACACACCTTTGCAATGATTGGTATTTTAGGGCAATANGTNATTACAATTCCTGAAGATAACGTCATCATTATCAGACTAGGACACCATAGGAGTCCCGAAAAAGTTAATTTTTTCCCTTCGGATTTTTATGTTTATATTGATGAAGCTTATGCGATGATGAAGAAATAGATTTTTAGAATTAAAATCTCTAAAGCTTTTTAAATCTTTTGAGATTTAGAAAATTAACAGCTATGATTTCAAAACTCAACTTAGAACACATTCTATTTTTAGACATAGAAACCGTTCCTGAAACAGAAAACTTCACTGATTTAGACAAAACAAAACAAGACCTTTGGGATGCTAAATCGCGTTACCAACGTAAAGACGAGTTTACAGCGGAAGAATTCTATGACAGAGCTGGTATTTGGGCCGAATTTGGTAAAATTGTGTGTATTTCGGTCGGCTATTTTAAAATGCAAGGCGAATCTCGAAGCTTTAGAGTCACATCGTTTTACGGTGATGAAGTCAAGATTTTAAAGGATTTTAAAAATTTACTGATTTCACATTTCAGTTCTAATAAACATTTACTTTGTGCCCATAACGGTAAGGAATTTGACTTTCCATACATTGCAAGACGTATGATTATTCACAACATAGAATTACCATACAAATTGAATCTTTTCGGTAAAAAACCATGGGAAGTACCACATCTCGATACGTTAGAATTATGGAAATTTGGAGACTATAAAACCTATACCTCTTTAAAACTATTAACCAACGTTTTAGGCATTCCTTCACCAAAAGATGACATAGATGGTAGTGAAGTATATCGTGTCTATTATAAAGAGAAAGAAATAGATCGTATTATCATTTATTGTGAAAAAGACACCATTGCTGTAGCTCAAATTTTCTTAAGATTGCGAGGAGACGAATTACTTCACGATAATGAAATAAAACATGTGTAATTTAGCGCATTAGATTGAAACTTTATTTATGGCAAATTTAATTAGCGTTAAACAACTACATATTTCTTTTTATAAAGACAAGGTTGAAAAACAAATTATAAAAAACATTTCATTTGATATAAAAGCAAATGAAATTGTAGCTGTTGTTGGAGAATCTGGTTCTGGCAAGTCCATTTCGTCATTAGCTCTAATGGGTTTATTACCCAAACAGATTTCCAAAATTACCTCTGGCTCTATCTTATTTAAGGATAAAAATCTCGTTGGTTTGCCTGAAAAAGAATTTCAAACCCTAAGAGGAAAAGACATTGCGATGATTTTTCAAGAACCTATGAGTTCTTTAAATCCATCGATGCGTTGCGGGAAACAAGTTGAAGAAATCTTAAAACAACACTTTAAATTATCAGCTACAGAACTAACATCTGAAGTTATAAACCTCTTTGAAAAAGTAAAACTTCCCAATCCAGAGCGAATTTTAAAGGCTTATCCACATGAAATTTCTGGTGGACAAAAACAACGCGTCATGATTGCTATGGCTATTGCCTGTAAACCTAAATTACTCATTGCAGACGAACCAACAACAGCATTAGATGTAACCGTTCAAAAAGAGATTTTAGAGCTATTAAAAGACATCCAAACAGAAACAGAAATGAGTGTCTTATTTATTTCGCATGATTTATCCTTGGTTTCTGAATTGGCAGATCGTGTTTTAGTGATGTATCAAGGCCAAATTGTAGAACAAGGAACGACTAAAGACATTTTTCATTTACCAAAACACACTTATACAAAAGCATTAATTGCAGCAAGACCTTCAACAGATTTTAGGTTAAAACAACTACCTACCATTTCTGATTTTATGACAGATAATGTGAATACTACTATTATTTCTGAAGCAGATCGCATAAAAAATCATAAAAAGCTATATGCACAACAACCGCTATTGGAAGTCATTGACGTAGAAAAAACGTACCTCTCAAAAACAGGATGGTTTTCTAAAAACCAACCGTTTAACGCTGTTGATGGTGTAAGCTTTAAAGTGTATACAGGTGAAACCTTAGGCTTAGTTGGAGAATCTGGTTGTGGAAAATCTACTTTAGGAAATGCCATACTACAATTAGACAAAGCCACAGCTGGAAGAATTTTATACAAAGNCAAGGATATCACTAATTTAAGTACTTCAGAAATGCGAGCCTTGCGAAAAGATATTCAGATTATATTTCAAGATCCCTTTGCCTCTTTAAACCCTCGTTTAACTGTTGGTAACGCTATTTTAGAACCTATGACGGTTCATAATATTGGAATTTCCCATGAAGCACGTAAAGAAAAGGTAATTGACATTTTAAACAAAGTAGGNNTAGATGCCACTGCTTTTGATCGCTATCCTCATGAGTTTTCTGGTGGACAACGCCAACGTGTAGGTATTGCTAGAACTATTGCATTAGAACCTCAGCTTATAGTTTGTGACGAGTCTGTTTCTGCTTTAGACATTTCTGTACAAGCACAAGTTTTAAACTTGCTGAATGATTTAAAAGAGCAATTTGGATTTACTTATATATTTATTTCTCACGATTTGGCGGTTGTAAAATATATGTCAGATCAACTATTAGTAATGAATAAAGGAAAAATTGAAGAAATTGGTGATGCAGATATAATTTACGCTTCACCAAAAAAAGCTTACACAAAAAAGTTAATTCATGCTATTCCAAAAGGATTATAGCATGAATACTTTTTTTGCTAATTTAAAAACATTTGACACTAACTCAAAAGTGTTTTCTAATACTGAAAACTCATCGTTTTCATTTAAAGTAGGTTCTGGTAGATTTGGTTTTGATTTCATAAGCAGTAATTCATGGTAGATTTGGGGCAAAAAGGTAAATTAAGTTTATGGTAAATCAGGTTAATTTAATTCATTTTGTTTGGGACTGCAATATGTAATTTATTTTTATTAAATCAGCTAAAACACATAATTAATCGTTGAAATACATTTAATTTTAACATNTAACATATTTTATTGTTATTTTTCGCACAAAAAAAACCGCTATACATTAGCGGTTTTAAATTTATTATGTAAGCTATTTTTATAATTCCATTTCNGGAATATCACCTTCAATAATCAATTCNCCTTCTGTTGCTTTTTTNATCTCTTCTACAGAAACACCTGGNGCGCGTTCTAAAAGTTTAAATCCTTTTGGTGTTACTTCTATAACAGCCAAGTTTGTTACTATTTTCTTTACACAGGCAACTCCAGTTAAAGGTAAAGAACACTCTTTCANNAACTTAGATTCACCTGCTCTATTAGTATGCATCATGGCAACGATAATATTTTCTGCGCTAGCAACTAAATCCATAGCACCTCCCATACCTTTAACCATTTTNCCTGGAATTTTCCAATTAGCTATATCGCCTTTTTCTGACACTTCCATCGATCCAAGTATTGTTAAATCAACATGTTGACCTCTAATCATCGCAAAACTTGTTGCTGAATCAAAAAATGAAGCTCCAGGCAAAGTCGTTATGGTCTGTTTTCCTGCATTAATAATATCTGCATCTTCATCTCCTTCAAAAGGAAAAGGTCCCATTCCTAAAACACCATTTTCACTTTGAAATTCGACATCAATATCGTCTCTTACAAAATTTGCTACTAATGTTGGAATCCCAATTCCTAAATTAACATAGTAACCGTCTTTTACTTCCTTTGCAATTCGTTTTGCTATTCCGTTTTTATCTAACATAACTATGCTCTTTGTCTAACTGTTAATTGTTCTATTCTTTTTTCATATGTCTCACCTTGAAAAATACGTTGAACAAAAATGCCAGGAATATGTATTTGATTAGGATCTAAATCACCTACTNGAACTAATTCTTCAACCTCAACAACAGTAATTTTAGCTGCTCCACACATGTTTGGATTAAAATTTCTTGCTGTTCCTTTAAAAATTAAGTTTCCTGCAGCATCGCCTTTCCATGCTTTTATAAAAGCAAAATCGGCTTTAAACGCATGCTCTAACACATACATTTTACCATCAAACTCTCTTGTTTCTTTACCTTCTGCAACTTCTGTTCCGTAACCCGCTGGAGTATAAAACGCAGGAAAACCNGCCTGTGCTGCTCTAGCGCGCTCAGCTAATGTTCCTTGAGGTATTAACTCAACATCTAACTCACCTGAAAGCATTTGACGTTCAAACTCATCATTTTCGCCTACATAAGAGGAAATCATTTTTTTGATTTGTTTTTGATGTAGTAATAAACCNAAACCAAAATCATCGACTCCTGCATTATTAGAAATACAGGTTAAACCTTTTACTTTGCGTTTTACAAGTTCTGCAATGGCATTTTCTGGAATTCCAGATAATCCAAAACCGCCAAACATAAAGGTCATATTATCACTAACACCTTTTAGCGCNTCTGTAATATTGTCCACTTTTTTATTAATCATATATAAAGAAATTTTGCTTCTGAAAAATACAAAACTATGCTCTTACTTTATAATATATAGTCATAAAATAAGGGTGTGACTATTGCAGATTATTAGAAATCGAAGTCAATAACCCCTTCTGGGTCTTCGTTGCCACCAAGATCGCCTTCTCCTTTAACATCACAATCAATATTAATGGTTAANTTTGAAGGTTTTTCAAATTCATCTTTTGAAATATCTAAAGTTTCATCTNCATANCAAGCTTTCATATATAAACCCCATATTGGTAATGCCATAGACGCACCTTGACCATAGGTAATAGATCTAAAATGTACAGATCTATCTTCAGCTCCAACCCAAACTCCNGTAACTAAATTTGGCACCATACCCATAAACCAACCATCACTTTGATTTTGAGTTGTTCCTGTTTTACCNGCAATTGGATTGNCTAATTCATAAGGNTAACCCGTCATTATCTCTCTATACATTGTATTGTATTTATCTACACCTTTAGACCTTAGACGTCCTCCAGAAGATCCTGCTTGAGTAACTCCTTCCATTAAGTTTACAGTTACATAAGCAACCTCTTCACTTAGAACATCCTTACTTTCTGGCGTAAACTGATAAAGTACTGTTCCGTTTTTATCCTCAATGCGTGTTACCATTACAGGTTTATTATATACTCCTTTNTTTGCAAATGTAGAATAGGCAGCAACCATCTCGTAAACACTAATCTCTGTCGTACCNAATGCAATTGCTGGTACAGGTAAAATATCTGAAGTAACCCCTAATTTTTTTGCCATTTCTACAACTGGTTGCGGTCCAATTTCGTTAATTAAACGCGCTGTTACTGTATTGGTAGAACTTGCNAAAGCATCTTTAAGGGTTTGTTTCCCTGAGTAATTTCCATCAGAATTCTTAGTCGTCCAAGGTTCTGGATTTCCAAATTTATTNGCTTCAATAGTTATTGGAGTTCTTGGAAATGAATCGCAAGGAGAAAATTGTAATTGATCTATCGCTGTGGCATAAACAAAAGGTTTAAACGTAGAACCTACTTGCCTTGTTCCTTGTTTTACCATATCGTATTGGAANTGTTTATAATTCATACCTCCTACCCAAGCTTTTACATGACCTGTCAATGGGTCCATAGACATCATACCTGGACGGAAAAAAGATTTATAATAACGCATAGAATCTATAGGTTTCATAACCGTATCTACTTCGCTTGCTTTTCCATTTACCCATTTAAAAACCNTCATTTCTATTGGTTTTTGAAACGAAGCTCTAATCTCTTTTTCAGATTTCCCCTGACTTTTAAGCACCCTCCAACGCTCACCACGTTTCATATGATCGTTTAGTAATTTATCAACNTCTGAGGTACTTAAACCTAGAAACGGTGTTGTTTTATTACGTTTTGGAGTATTTTGATTGTNAAATTCTGCTTGTAATCTCGGCATGTGTTGCTCAATAGCATCTTCTGCATATTGTTGCATTCGGGAATCTATTGTTGTATAGATTTTTAAACCATCTGTATATAAGTCGTATTTACTACCATCTGGTTTTCTATTCTTTTTATCACTTGTCCATTCTTTCATGAAACCNCTAAGGTATTCTCTAAAATAAGTAGCAATCCCTTCACGATGTGATTCTGGAGAATAATTTAAATCTAACTCTGTTTTTTGAAGTGAATCTTTTACGTCTTCAGTAATGAATCCATATTTTTTCATTTGAGCTAAAACAACATTACGTCTATTTCTAGTCCCAACAGGATTTCTATGTGGTCTAGGATTGTATAAGGTTGGATTTTTTAACATTCCTACAATCATAGCCGATTCCTTAATATCTAAATCTTTAGGTTCTTTACCAAAATATATTCTAGCGGCACTACGTATACCATCTGCATTGTTATTGAAATCAACAATGTTAAGATATTGGGCTATAATTTCTTCTTTTGTGTATTGACGTTCTAAACGAATAGCAATAATCCATTCTCTTACTTTCTGAGAAAGACGTTCAATAATATTACTAGACACTTGTTTTGTAAATAAATTCTTAGCTAATTGTTGAGAGATTGTACTAGCTCCGCCTCCGCTTCCTAATTTATAAATAGCTCTTAGTGTACCTCTGCCGTCAATACCTGAATGTTCGTAATGACGCACATCTTCAGTCGCAATTAAAGCATCTACAATATTTTGAGGTAATTCTTTAAAATCTACAGGCGTTCTATTATCGTTAAAATAGAATTTACCTAATGTTTTATCATCTGAAGAAATGATTTCCGAAGCTAAATTAGTTTCAGGATTTTCTAACTTGGTGTGATCTGGCATTTCACCTAAAAATCCCCAAGAAGCGAATAGAAATAATAATACAAAGGCTAAAACACCTCCTAAAAATACCATCCAAAACCAACGTACATATTTTGAAAAATCTAAAGTTTCTGGTTTAGATTTCGTTGTTTTCTTTTTTGCCATAATTACTACTTTTGAGCCTGTTCTACTCTAAAACCAATATCTGTTATACCTTCTAAATTTTTAACTCCATTAACATCGCCATTATNTCTCATGGCATGTTGAATATTTACGGTGTAATCTCCTTCTTCATTAAACCTAAAGGGTTCTTTATAACCTCTAAACCACAATTTATTCTCTTTTAAGTCTGAAAAACCTGTTCCTAACAATTCTCCATTTGGAGCTGCCATTTTATATTCTAAAGTGTCTTTTACTGCTTTTCCGTTTGGATAATTTAATTCTACTATAAGAAATAAGTTACTAAATTTATAAGCATCTGTATTTCTTAAATTAACAAACAAATTGTAATTTTTTAAAGTATCAGGTGCTTTAAAATTAAAACTAGCAACAGAATCCTTATGCCATTGATTTGGAACTGATTTATATTGGTCAAACACAGCTTCTGAGTCACAACTCGCCAATAAAAAACAACTGATTATAACCAAAAATAATCCATTAGTCTTTCTTCGCATTTGTATTTGTTTTGGCTTTTGGTTTTTGATTACGGCTTCGATTTTGAGTTTTATTTTTACTGTTATTACTCTTATTGTTGCTCTTTCTATTCTTGTTATTTCTGTTGTTCCTATTATTTTTACGTTTCTTATTCGGTTTTGGACTATCAAAACGCGTTAAACTATCTTGACCTACAACGTTCTCAAACTCATTTTTAGTGTCTTGAATGTGCTCTACCGCATATTCTTCAAGGCTTGCGACTTTTTCTTTTCTTTTGTTTTTTTCAATAATTTCATTCGCTTGATCTGTAGTAATAATATGCCAATTCATCCATTCTCCTTCATAGGCATACCACATTAATCCTTTAAAAATGTCTGTTTTTTGGCAAACCGCATTTCCTTTTTCTGTATATAATTTAGTGTCTGATTTAGGAAAAGCTTTTAAAGCATCTAAATAGGCATCTAACTCATAATTAAGACAACATTTTAATTTTCCACATTGTCCGGCAAGCTTTAAAGGGTTTAAAGACAATTGCTGATAACGTGCTGCAGATGTACTAACAGATCTAAAATCTGTTAACCATGTAGAACAGCACAATTCTCTACCACAGGATCCAATACCTCCTAATCGTGCTGCTTCTTGTCTAAAGCCAACTTGCTTCATTTCAATACGTGTTCTAAACTCACGTGCAAAAACCTTAATTAATTCTCTAAAATCTACGCGCTCTTCAGCGGTATAATAAAAGGTTGCTTTGCTGCCATCTCCTTGAAATTCTATATCTGAAATTTTCATTTTCAGCTTTAAGTCTATAGCAAATTGACGTGCTTTAACCTTCATTGGTTCCTCTCTGTCTCTAGCTGCAGACCAAATATCGATGTCTTTTTGTGACGCTTTTCGGTATATTTTTAAAACATTTTCAGTGTCATCAAGTCTTACTTTTTTGCGTTTCATTTGTACCCTTACCAATTCTCCTGTAAGTGTAACCATACCTATATCGTGGCCAGACTTTGCCTGTGTTGCCACTATATCTCCAATGCTTAATGTGAGGTTTTCTGTGTTTTTATAATAGTGTTTTCTGCCGTTTTTAAAACGCACTTCAACACCAATAAATGGGTCTTGTCCGTTTGGAAGCGACATATTAGCTAACCAATCAAAAACAGTAAGTTTATTGCAGCTATCTGTGCCACAAGTCCCATTGTTTTTGCATCCTTTTGGTTGGCCATCTTTACCAGTTGAGCAACTGTTACAAGCCATAAAAATTTTATATATTAAATCTAGAAATAAAAAAATCTAGATATAGGATTCGTAAATAATTAATGAGTAAAGATAAGATTATTTCTCTAGTTATCTAAAGTCAAATTGTTATTGCTGCACGTCATTCTTATATGACACTAAAAAGCTCAGTGTTCATATTATTAATATTTTCAATTATTAAGTGTGACATCTAGGTGAATTCTATTTCGTAATTCAATTTATTAGACAGCGATTTTAACTGTGTTTTAGACTTAAATATATTAGAAAACAATGTATTGCTCCAGCCAATTCGTTTTGAGTATTTATTAAAGCTTTCCTCTTTCCAATTAAAGCCTTCTTTCCAAAATTTGTTTGGTGATACATAGCAAAATGTATAATCAAAAATAAAACTCGATTGGTTTTCTGAATCTAATTTAGAAATTGTATTAGGAGCCATAAGCGTTATATTATTACTTGCGCAAGTTGCTCTTATTGTTTGTATAAGGTCAGGGTAATCATTAGCTAACGATGAGATATCAAAATCGTTATATTCTGTATTTCCAATTTTCTGAATTGGACGAATTTGCAATATATCAAAGCTTTTGGCATCAAAATGGTTAAAAAACTCACTAAGCTCGTAAAAATTATCCTTATTAAAGGTATAGTTTATTCTAACTTTAAAATCATAAGTTTCTTTAAGCTTCTTAAAAACATTAAACGCATTATGAAATTTCTCATAATTAGCTTTTTTCATAAAGCNTTCGTAGCTTTCTTTTGTAACGCCATGAAGTGAAATNGTAAACTCATTTAAACCTGCTTTTAAAAGTGCTTCAATCTTTTCTTCAGTTAATAAATTAGCATTTGTCGTTATAGAAATATAGGGNACTTTATACTGCTTGCCTAATTCTACAATTTTTACAAGATTTTTATACAATGTAGGCTCAGTACCGCAACCTATTTGAAGCTTTAAGGCACGTTTAAAAATAGTTTTTGCTACTAAATTTAATTCTTCATCTTTAAATTGTCCTTTTAGTGTTTTTACATAATCTTCATCCGTAAAATAACACATTTTACAACGCAAATTACAAGCCATTACAGGATCTAAATTAACGGCTAAATACCGCTTATTAAGTTTATGCAACAGAAAAAGTCCAAAGAACTTAATCCTATGGCTCTTAATTTTTCTGTTAAGTTGTAATAGCTTGTAAATGTTCATTTAAATTGTTTTGCCTAAGGTATCAAAAATATTACGCAAGTCCTTTTTATATGGCAAATGATCTGCACGTCCTTTTTTAAAAATATCATTACTATTGCCCTGTCCTTTGCGTAATGCTTTTTGCTCTTCGTATGGTAATCTATTTATTTCCATACAGTTTGAAGAACAACAATTTTCCATTTTTTCCTTGCATTCATCACACTGAATAAATAATAAATGACAAGCTTCATTAGCACAATTTGTGTGCATATCTGCTGGTTTTCCACATTGGTGACAATTGGCAATAACATCATCACTGATACGTTCTGATCGTCTTTCGTCGAAGACAAAGTTTTTACCTAAGAATTTATTTTCTAAGCCTTCAGCCTCAATCTGTCTAACATAGTTAATGATACCACCTTCAAGCTGAAATACGTTTTTAAAGCCCTTATGCTTATAATATGCACTTGCTTTTTCACATCTAATACCTCCAGTGCAATACATCACTAGCTTCTTGTCTTCTTTGTGTGCTCTTAAATCTTCTTCAATTAAATCTAAAGACTCTCTAAAAGTATCTACATCTGGTGTTACGGCATTTTTAAAATGACCTATTTCACTTTCGTAATGGTTTCGCATATCTACTAGAACCGTATTTGGGTCTTCAATAAGCTCGTTGAATTTTTTAGCATTAACATGAACACCTTTATTAGTCACATCAAAAGACGCATCNTTTAATCCGTCTGCTACAATTTTTTTACGCACTTTAACTTTTAGNTTTAAAAAGGCAAAATTATCGTGCTCTATAGCAATATTTAATCTTACATTTTCTAAAAACGAAATGGTATCCAGATGTTTCTTAAAAGCTTCAAAGTTTTCTGCAGGTACAGAAAGTTGCGCATTAATTCCTTCAGTGGCCACGTAGATTCTTCCTAAGACTTCTAATTCATCCCAAGCGAGAAACATGTGGTTTCTAAAAATTTCGGTATTGTTAATTTTAGCGTACTTGTAGAAAGAGATGGTTAAGCGTTCTTTTCCCGCTTGTGCAATAAGTTCTGCTCTTTCTTTGGCACTTAGGTTATTGTACAGTTGCATGCTATACTAATTTTTAAGGTTAAAGAATAAAATAATAAGCGACAAAGGTATTATTTTTAGTACAAAAGCTTCAAAATAAGCACAAAAAAAAGCACTCTGAATATTTCAAAGTGCTTTTACAGATTAACTTACCAACTTAAAACAACTTAAAAAGTTAATCTACACCGGCTTTACAATTACTGAGAGTTAAACAGTAACTGAAACACCTAATGCTTTACTAATTGTGTTGTTTATAAAACAGAGAAATCAAAAGATTTACCTCTGCTTTCTAAAACTTTTTCATAGCAATTAATTCCTTTTTCATTTGGTAGATGTAAAAAGTGCAAAAGGGTTGCGTTATAAAAGTGAAAAAAACGTTATTTTCTTTTACAGTTATTTTAAAACAAAAAATGAAATAAATAAAATAAGTGGTATTTTTGAAGACAATTAATTTTAAGAAAAAGAACAAATGAGTAGCGAAAAAGATGCAAAATTAAAAGCTTTAAAACTAACGTTAGATAAATTAGATAAAGCTTATGGTAAAGGGACTGTGATGAAAATGAGCGATCAGGCGGTTGTAGATGTAGATGCTATTTCCTCTGGTTCTTTAGGTTTAGATATTGCTTTAGGCGTTGGTGGATATCCTAGAGGACGTGTTATTGAAATATATGGTCCAGAATCTTCTGGTAAAACAACATTAACACTTCATGCCATTGCAGAAGCGCANAAANCGGGAGGTATTGCCGCATTTATTGATGCAGAGCATGCTTTTGATCGTTTCTATGCCGAAAAATTAGGAGTAGACATTGACAATTTAATTATTTCTCAACCAGATAACGGAGAGCAAGCTTTAGAAATTGCTGATAACTTAATTAGGTCTGGTGCTATTGATATTGTTGTAATTGACTCTGTGGCTGCCTTAACACCTAAAAGTGAAATTGAAGGTGAAATGGGAGATTCTAAAATGGGCTTACATGCGCGTTTAATGTCTCAGGCTTTAAGAAAATTAACAGCTTCTATTAGCAAGACCAATTGTACCGTAATTTTTATTAACCANTTACGTGAAAAAATTGGTGTCATGTTTGGTAACCCTGAAACTACAACAGGTGGTAATGCCTTAAAATTCTANGCTTCTGTGCGTTTAGACATTAGACGTTCTACACAGATTAAAGATAGCGACAGTAATGTAATGGGTAATAAAACGCGAGTTAAGGTTGTTAAAAACAAAGTTGCTCCACCATTTAGATTGGCAGAATTTGATATTATGTATGGCGCAGGTATCTCTAAGGTAGGAGAAGTTTTAGATTTAGCCGTAGAACACGAAATTGTTAAAAAGAGTGGTTCTTGGTTTAGCTATGGAGACACCAAGCTAGGTCAAGGTCGTGATGCTGTTAAACTTTTAATACAGGATAATCCAGACCTNATGGACGAATTAGAAGAAAAAGTGAGAGCACTCATTAATGAATCTAAATAAATTGAATTAAAAAAATCCTGACACAAAATCAGGATTTTTTTAATTTTAGACGCAACCATTTTGCACTTTTTACATCTATATTATAGAAATTGATTAATTAATGTATGAAGAAATTTGTCCTAATCGCCTTTTTACTTGCCTCAATATTAACTTCGTGTAATGTTGACGATGTCAATAACCATGATTTTTATTTGGAAGTTGTACCTATTGATAGCGTAGTAATGCCTGAATATTTTGTAAAAGGCGAAGTTTACCAAATAGATATAACGTATACACAGCCAAGTTCATGTTACTATTTTAATGATTTTTTTTATGAAATAGATGGACAACAAAGAACCGTTGCAGTTGTAAATACAGTATATACTATAAACAACACAACATGTATTGATGCCCCTGAAGAAGTAACCGTTCATTTTAATTTTCATGCCACTGGAAGCGAAACCTATGTATTTAAGTTTTTCCAAGGAGAAGTTGAAACAAACGGAGTAACTGTTGACCAATACTATATTGTAGAAGTCCCTGTTGTACTATCTGACGATTAAAACATACGGACATTTAAAACTTTAATTATTAACTAACCCTATAACAAATGTGAGTTTAGACCAACTCATAAAAAATTGTATTAACAAAGATGCTCAAGCTCAAAGCCAATTATACAAGCAATTTGCAAGTAAATTATTTTCGCTTTGTCTTAAGTACTCAAAAAACTATGCAGAAGCAGAGGATAATCTGCACGACGCATTTATAACTATTTTTAATAAAATAGAACAGTATAATAATAAAGGGTCTTTTGAAGGTTGGCTTAAAAGAATTGCCATAAACACATCTTTGCAACGCTATAGAGAAGATGTAGGCGTTTACGATATTATGAATGAAGATAATATTAAAGACGTTTCAGTAGATCTTAATGAAAACGACGTAAGTATTAATTATTTACTACAAATTATCCAAGAATTACCAGATAGATATAGGTTGGTATTCAACTTATACGTTTTAGATGGCTATTCTCATGTTGAAATTAGTGAATTGATTAATATTTCAGTAGGTACCTCAAAATCTAACCTAGCAAGAGCAAGGATGATTTTAAAAGATAAAATTGAAGCTTATAACGCAACCTCAAATTCGCGAAGCTTATAAATAATGAACGATAAAAAAAACATAGATAGACTTTTTCAGGAAAAGTTCAAAGATTTTGAAGTTGCGCCTAACGATGCCGTTTGGGAACGCATAAGCGAAAGTCTTCCTAAGAAAAAGAAAAAACGTAGAGTTATTGCCCTGTGGTGGCAAATTGGTGGTGTTGCAGCCATGGTTACCTTATTACTAACTGTTGGAGTTTCTGTATTTAATACTGATGATAATCAGAAATTTCCTATTGTTAATACAGAAAATAGCACCAATGACCTAAACAACAACAACAACAACAACAACAACACAAATACACCAACTAAAAAAAGTCCAAACGAGCTAAATACAGTTGAATCTAATAATAAAACCCAAATAGTTAATTCAAATATAGACTCTGAACAAGAATCAAATTTAAACGATTCCAAAGATGATACATCTCAAAAAACGTCTACTTCAAAACAATTAACAATCCCTAATAATTATAATCAAAAGTTAAATTCGGTTGCTAATAACTCTAAAGTTGTAAAACGACATAAATCGTCTCAAAAGCAACATCGCTTATCATCAAATAAAGACAAAAGCACCAAGATTGCTAACCAAACTAAAACATCAAATTCTAATTTAAAGAAAAACGATAACACTCAATTAGCATCTGAAACAGAAATAAAATCTACTATTAAAGAGGCCTTAGAAAACAGTAACACAGGTATTGCTGCAAATAAATCATCTGAAAACACAAAATCAGAAACACCTCATACAGATTTAAGCAAAACAAATAAGCCAGAAGCCGAGAATTCACTTATTGAAATTCCAGAAAAAGCGTCTATTGAAGATGCTATTGCAGAACAGAACACAACTATTGAAGAAGAAGAAGAAGAAGAAAAAGAAGATGACCAAAACAGGTGGAGCATTGCCCCAAATGTTGCGCCTGTTTATTTTAGCTCTTTAGGAGCTGGGTCTCCTTTAGATCAGCAATTTAATGAAAACTCCAAAAGTTCTGATATTACCATGAGCTATGGTATTGCTGGTAGCTATGCTATTTCTAAGAAATTAAAAATTAGAGCAGGTGTACATCGTGTAAACCTTAGTCAAACGACCTCAGATGTTTATGCTTATACAGGAGCTGAAACAGCTGCTAGAGGTGTAGATGCTGAGTTTAGTAATATTTCCTTTAAAGGAGGGGAGCAACACGTATCACTTATAAGCTCTACAATGATGAATAAAGCTTCTACTCCAGAACTATTCAACACTAAAATTGCAGGTAAAATTGATCAAAAATTTGGTTTTATTGAAGTGCCTTTAGAATTAGAGTATAACTTATTAGATAAAAAATTCGGAATTAATGTTATTGGTGGATTTAGCACGTTTATTTTAAATGAAAATGAAATCTACGCAGATATCAATGGAAGTTCAACCTTAATTGGAGAAGCCAACAATATTAATACTACCAGTTTTAGTGCCAATTTTGGTTTAGGAATGAATTACAATCTGTCTAAACAATGGCATATAAATCTTGAACCTACATTAAAGTATCAAATAAACACATTTAATAATACAACAGGAGATTTTAAACCGTTCTTTATCGGTGTATATACAGGATTAAGTTTTAAGTTTTAGATTAATTTAATTTAGGTTATTGCAGCAAGTAAGCTATGATAACAAAAGCTACTCTTGGTTAGAGTAGCTTTTTTTTGTTATTTGGTGACGACTTAATTCTTCCCAAATTAAAGTCCGTGTTTTTTCATTTAATGCTTTAGTATCTGTAGACTTTAAACCATTTGTTGGCAAAAAATGATGAATTTTGGCTCGCATTTTACCAGGACCTCCACTAAAAAAAGTATATGAAAATCGCTTTTTATTATCATAGAAAGTTATTGGTACTACAGGTATTTGATGATTAATTGCCAAGCGAAACGCTCCATCTTTAAATTCATCTAATAAAATATGCTCTTCTGGTACACCACCTTCAGGAAAAATACAAATACTTACTCCCTGTTTTAAGCGTCGTTGTGCTCTTAAAAAAACAGCTTGTCTGCTTTGAGCACTACTTCTATCTACTAAAATACAGGTACGTTTATAAAAGAATCCAAACAATGGAATTTTTGCGAGTTCTTGTTTTCCTACAAAGACAAAAGGATTCTTAACAGCCACCAGCATTAGCATAATATCTGCCATAGAAGTATGATTAGCTACAAACATGTAACTTTTATTAGGATCAGGCATTTCTTCTCTTATGATTTTATACCCAAAACCCATACCTATTAAAATAAACTTAGACCAAATGCGTGCTAGTTTAAAAAAATACCGATACCATTCCTCCCTAGAGATAGAGATAATTAATAAAGGGAACAATACAATAATTGGGATAGCTACCAAAATGTAGAACCAAATGCGATATAAAAGCCAAAATGGATATTTCAAAAATGCCATAGCATCAAAACTAATTAATTAAATTAAATGACTTCTTATAGTTCTACTAAAAAATTTACCTTTGTTTATTATTTAAGTTTAATTTAAAGAGATACCTGCTTTCGCAGGTAATGTTATGGCAAGAATACTAACAGGAGTACAAAGCACAGGCACACCGCATTTAGGAAATATATTAGGTGCTATTTTACCAGCAATAGAAATGGCTAATGATGCTAAAAACGATTCATTTTTATTTATCGCAAATTTGCATACGCTAACACAAATTAAAGATGCTGAAGAATTAAGAAATCACACTTATTCTGTTGCTGCAACTTGGCTAGCGTTTGGGTTAGATATTGAAAAAACCGTATTTTATAGACAAAGTGATATTCCGCAAGTAACGGAACTCTCTTGGTATTTAAGTTGTTTCTTTCCTTACCAACGTTTAACATTGGCGCATGGATTTAAAGATAAAGCCGATCGTTTAGAAGACGTTAACTCTGGCTTATTCACCTACCCAATGCTTATGGCTGCGGATATTTTGTTGTATGATGCAGAAATCATTCCGGTTGGAAAAGACCAATTACAACATATTGAAATGACACGTGACGTCGCCTCTCGTTTTCATGCTAAAATGGGAGAAGCTTTTGTTTTACCTGAAGGAAAAATACAAGAAAACGGCATGCTTATTCCTGGTACAGATGGCGAAAAAATGAGTAAAAGTCGCGGTAATTTTATTAATATCTTTTTACCTGAAAAACAATTACGTAAAAAAATAATGTCTATTGAAACCGATAGCACACCTCTTGAAGAACCAAAAGACTGGACAACATGTAACTGTTTTGCTATTTATAGTTTATTAGCTTCTGAAGCTCAAATTGCAAAAATGAAGGCTAATTACGAAGGAGGAGATTACGGTTATGGTCACGCTAAACAAGCCTTATACGAATTAATCTTAGAGCGTTTTTCTAAACAAAGAGAACGTTATAATCATTATATGAATAATCTTGATGAAGTTGATTCAGCATTAGCAAAAGGTGCCGCTAAAGCAAAATTGGTTGCAGATGACGTTTTGAAACGTGTTAGAGAGAAAGTAGGATATTAAAAAAAATGAATTTCAAAAAGCAAGCTCTTAGCCCAATCCTTACTATTTTCGCAATGTTACTGTTATTAATTTCACAATTAATAAGCGAAAAATCTATGGATTGGCTAGGTTATTTAGCTATTGCAGTAATTGTTGTTGCAATTGTAAGCCTTATTATGATGTATAGAGAATCTAAATAATTGAAATCAATATTATTCCAATTAATAAGATTTCTACCTGCGTAGGAATTTATTAAATAACCTCAAAAAGCTTACCTAGCAAAGGTCTAATAACTCCTTTCAATCTCATATTATAAAATAATCTAGTAACTATATTTGTTGGCAATATACAGTAACAAAACTTCGCACCTATTTTTTTATAATAGATACATTTTTAATATTTCCATATAAGTCCATCACTTTTAAAAAGTATATACCTTCACTAATTCTAGAAAGGTCTAAATGGTTGGCCTCAGATTTAGATAAAATTAACTGCCCTAAATTATTAAACAACTGTAATGATTTCAACGTTGTTTCAGACTTTACATGAATAATACCTGTTGTTGGGTTTGGATACACCTCTAAAGCTTTAATGTCCTTATCCTTAATCGATAAATTCTCTGAATTGAAAACGATTTCAAACCTATCTTTAAATTCTCCCATTTCTGAATAAAAACTGTAGTGTTCAGCATTTAAGTTATGGACAATATTTAATAATTTATCACGTAGATAAATGGTATTATTTGTTAAGAAATCTCCTTCTAATTGTGGAATAGAAATAGTGTAAACGGTAGTATCATCTACTCCCGAATAATACGCAAACGGTATAATTTCATTAAGATTTAAGTCATTTGGGTTTTTCCCTTGAATCGCAAATCTTCTGGTATCATTTTCAATTTCAGTAAATAAAATTGAGGTGTTTCCACCATGCAGACTTCGAGTGGCATCAAAAGAAAATCCATCAAACCCATCACTAGCACCATCAACATAAGCGATAAGTATTTGGTTAAAAATACCGCTTTCAGTAGTAAGGTTTAACCACAATCTATTAGTATTTGTTGTATTAGAATTTCTGAAAAACTGATTATTACTTATTAAATCCGCTTTTCGCATACTATTATTAAACGTTAATGTTCCGTTAGATAAGCCTTTTACAAAAAACCCTTGACCAGAAGGAATTGTGTTATCACTGTTAGGAATATTATTATCTGTTAAAGTACCATTACCAGCAATATTTCCACTGCCAACAGTAATAATAGCATAATCGTTAGCATTAAAATTTAAACCTTGATTACCATCATTATTACTGTCTGGAGGACTTGCGTGAGACCATAAATACGCAGCCCCACCAATAAGACCAGAGTTTAGTGCATATAGATCATCAAAATCTATAGCACTAGGATAAGGATTCCCTATGAAGTTCCAATCGTTATCTGTAGCTAAACTATTAACGTAAATAGGTGTTTCTATAATACCATTATTAAATACACCTTCAAAAGTGGCTAGATAAGCACCTGGAAAAACACCAATAGGAGAAACCGTTGCCGCATAACCTACACCTGGAGTCATAATCGATCCTGCTGTTGCGATTTGCCAGTCATTACCATCATCATCAATATCATCGCTACCAAGAATTGTGTTATTAGAACTATCTAAATATTGATCTAAATAATTTTGTGCATTGTACCAAAAACGTCTGTTTGCTGGAGCAATATCTAAAGCATCCTCGATAGTTTCATTCACAATTGGAGAACTCCAATAGGTATAATCATACCAATTATTAACAATAGTGGTGTGCTTATTTACAAGCGCATTACTTCCAGGATTAAGAATAAATGCATTTTCCAAATCTAAATTCTGGACAAATGCTCCATGAGTTTCTACCCAAAGATTACCATTTACAGTTGTATTACTTTCTACTTCTACGTATGTTGCATTTTGAATGAAAAGTGTTGCACTTGCATTTACAACTAATTCACAAGCACTAAAACTTCCGTTAAGTAGAGTATCATAATTGCCATTAATTATGGCTTCTGTATTAATATCTGGATTACCATTGTTCCATGTTGTGCCGTTCCAAGTGGTACTACTAGAACAACCACAAGCGAGTATAATATTTTCTTGATAAGATAAACTACCACACTCATTAGATACCATATGTGTTACGACATAAGTACCTGATCCAGAAAAGGTATAGCTTGGGTTGGTGTTTGCTAAATCAGTACCAGAACCTGAAACCTCAGGTACACCATCATTGTCAAAATCCCATTCATGGGTTTCATAGCTTTCGTTGGCTTGAAAAGTATATTCTAAACAGTCTGATAAAGAAGTCGTCGTAAATGTTGCATCTGTTGGCGCTTCATTTAAAACTGTAATATTTACTGTAACCGTATTATCAGGGTCATTTATATTATTTAGAGCTGTTGATGCAGGTGTT
>JGI24723J26617_10001406_pt1 | contig 21365 bp, 18 predicted proteins | sample Cruoilmetagenom6_FD_26617 | JGI IMG/M metagenome (IMG submission 26617)
CGATCGGAGATCGAGCGGGCGGCGGACTGGGCGAGCTTGCGGGCGTCGGCCATGGTGTCGCGTTCTTCGAGGGCCTCGTCGAGGACGAGGTCGATCAGGCTGGAGTCGATTCCTTTTTCGTAGAGCTTGCCGGAGAGCAGGCGACGCCCGGCGGGCTTGCGGGCGAGCTGGGCGCGGACGACCATTCTCGCGTAGTTTTCGTCGTCGAGGACTTGGAGTTCGGTGAGGCGTTCGACGGTCCATGCGATGGCGTTGGGCTCGTAGCCGTACTCTTTGAGCTTGCGGGCGAGTTCCTTGGCGGACTTGGCGCGTTTGGTGAGGATGCGGATGCCGGCGCGGTAGGCGTTGCCCTGAGCGAGTTCGTCGTTGAGGGCGTCGGCGAGGTCTTGGGTCCAGGGTGTGTCGATCTTGAGCTGGTGGTCGGCTTTGGTGTCGAGGAGGATGCGTCCGAGTCGGCGGCGGTTGACGAAGAGGGTGACGCGGGCGGGGTCGTCTTTGCAGGGGTGGAGCGAGGTGATGGTGGCGGAGCCGTCGAGGGGGAGGGGTTCGAGGGGCTTTTTGGGATAGCGGTTGCCGTAGCCGCGTTTGAAGTAGGATTTGCCGCCGTTCGTGCTCATTCCATTTACTCTATTTCATCCAAAAGCCCGGAGAGTTCAGACGCGGCGTGCATGTCGTTGGACTCGCGGGCTTTGGTGATGCCGAGCTTGACGCATTCGATGGCTTGGTTGGGGTGTCCCAGCTCTTGGAGGGACTGGGCCTTGAAGAAGTAGGCGTAGCAGTAGAACGGATCGAGGGCGAGGGTCTGGTCGTAGCATTCGATGGCTTTGGTGTGGTCGCCGGCGTTGGCGTGTTCTTGCCCGAGCCCGTAGTGGACGAAGGGGTCGCTGGGGTCGAGGGCGAGGAGTTTTTCGAGCTGTTCGATGGTGGGCATGGGGGATGATACCAGTTTCGGGCGATGGTGGGCGTGTTTGGAACTATGAAAAACGCCGCCCAGTGGCGGCGGTTTGGTGTGGAGCTGATTGGCTTGAGCTTACTTNGAGTAGTCGAAGACGCCACGCCCGGACTTGTTGCCNAGGCGGCCGGCGACGACGAGCTGCTTGAGCAGCGGGCAGGCGCGGTAGCGGTCGTTGTTGAGCCCCTCGGCGAGGACCTCCATGATGTGCACGCAGGTGTCGAGCCCGATGAAGTCGGCCAGGCGGAGCGGGCCCATGGGGTGGGCCATGCCGAGCTTCATGATCTCGTCGATGTGCTCGGGCTCGGCGACGCCCTCCATCCATGCGTAGAAGGCCTCGTTGATCATGGGCATGAGGATGCGGTTGGAGACGAAGCCGGCGCGGTCGTTGGCGGGGACGGCGACCTTGCCCATGGCTTCTGAGAGGGCGATGGTGCGCTTGGTGGTTTCTTCGCTGGTGGCGAGCCCGTTGATGACCTCGACGAGCTTCATGACCGGGACTGGGTTGAAGAAGTGCATCCCGATGAAGCGATCGGCGGCGTCGCCCACGCTGGTGGCCAGGTCGGTGATCGAGATCGACGAGGTGTTGGAGGCGAGGATCTGGTTGTCGGTGAACTTGTCGGCGAGCCCGGAGAAGATCTGCTTCTTGACATCGGCGTCTTCGACCACGGCTTCGATGACGATGTCGGCGTCGTAGATGGCGTTGATCTCGCTGGCGTAGTTGAGCTTGGATTTGGCGGCGGCGACCTCGTCGTCGCTCATGCGGCCTTTTTCTACGCCGCGGGCGAAGAGCTTGTCGTGGAAGCCTTCGCATTTGGTGAGTGCTGCGGCGTTGAGGTCGTAGATGACGGTTTCGAAGCCGTTGACTGCTGAGATTTGGGCGATGCCGCCGCCCATTTGTCCGCTGCCGATGACGGCGACTTTGTTGATTCCGTGCATGATCTGGTTCCTCGATGGTATGGAGACTTTATGGTTGTCTGGGTGATGGCCTTGTGGGTCAAAATGATAGACTGGAGTGGGGATATTGTCTCGGCACTGTCGGTGTGATTGGGGTGCAAAGCGGGCGAATGGCGCATAGAATCGGTACTCCGATGGCATTCTGGCGTCGGTTCACACAGACAAGGATTGATCTCTATGGCTCATCAACTCGGCGAAGCGACCAGTGCATTTGAGAAGCAGGATCGGTGCGCCGATCTCGATCACCGCCCGCGGGTGCTGCTGGGGAAGATGGGGCTCGACGGGCATGACCGGGGCGTGAAGGTGATCGCTCGGGCGCTGCGGGATTCGGGCGTGCATGTGATCTATTCGGGGCTGTGGCAGACGCCGGCGTCGCTGGCGATCTCGGCCAGGGACGAGGATGTGGATGTGATCGCGGCGTCGATGATGTCCAACTCGCACCTCGTGCTGGGCAAGCGGCTGATTGATTCGATGGGTGATGTGGGGCGGAGCGATATCCCGGTGCTGATGGGGGGGATCTTGCCTCAGGATGATATCAAGAAGCTGCTGGAGATGGGGGTGGCGGAATGCTTCCCGACGGGGACGGGGCTGATCGATATTGTCAATGCGGTACGCGGTGCGGTGCATGAGCAATCGCAGGTGGTCGAGTCCGGAAACGCAAGCGCTCAGCTCTCGCGGGATATCTCGCTGATGCACAACGAGAAGCCGATCCGGGCGGATGCCGTCCGGCGTCGCCCCAAGCGGGTGATCGGGCTGACGGGCTCGCCGGGGGCGGGCAAGAGCACGCTGGTGGCGCAGCTTGCGCGGGAGCACTTCGTGCGGGCGCAGCAGGATTCGTCGCTCGGGCGGTGCGCGGTGCTGGCGTTTGATCCCAAGAGCCCGATTACCAGCGGTGCGCTGCTGGGCGATCGCTTGCGGGTGGACTTTAACAACATCGGCGAGCATGTGTACTACCACTCGCTGGCGATCCGGGGCGAGGATTACCACGGGCTCAACGACATCATTGAGCTGATCGGCGGGGCGTGCGAGGGCGACGATCGCTACGACACGCTGCTTGTTGAGACGGTGGGCGCGGGGCAGAACGAGACGATGATCCGCGACTTTGTCGATACGACGGCCGTGGTGCTGACGCCCGGGATGGGCGACTCGGTGCAGATGGACAAGGCGGGGATTCTGGAGATCGCGGATATCTTTGTGTGCAACAAGGCGGACCATCCGGGCGAGGATGAGCTGGTGCGTGACCTGCGGGACATCGCGGGGCGGACGCCGATTATTGAAACCGTTGCGACGCATGCCAAGGGCATCCCGGAGCTGTTTGATACGCTGATGAAGTCATGAGTGCTGAGGTTGATCAGCTTGTCGGAGAACTTTCCAAGTTGCTGCGCGCCAATGGGCAGACGCTGGCGACGGTGGAGAGCTGCACCGGAGGCTTGGTCGGGGCGGCGATGACGAGCCCGGCGGGAGCGTCGGATGTGTTTGTCGGCGGGCTGTTGACTTATTCAAACAAGGCCAAGAAAGCGCTGGCGGGTGTGCGGGCGGCGACGCTCAAAGCGCACGGGGCGGTGAGTGGGCAAGTGGCGATCGAGATGGCCAGCGGCGGGCGTGCACGGCTCGGGGCGGATATCGCGGTGTCGATTACGGGGATCGCTGGGCCGGGCGGTGGAAGCGATGAGAAGCCGGTGGGGACGGTGTGGGTGTGTGTTGATGCGGCGGGCAGTAGGGACTGTCGGCGGTTTGTGTTCCCCGGAGATCGTGAAGCGGTTCGGGCGTGGTCGGTGTTGTCGGCGTTGGGACTCGTGATCCAGATGCTTGGGGGGCGGTCTGAGTCGCTTTTGCATGAGTGCGAGCGATTCGAGGGATAGACTTGACTATGAAATGCACGGTCAATGGCGAACTGAGAGAACTCCCGGAAGATACGACGGTCGAGGGGCTTGTTGAGCTTCTTGGGCTGGGTGGCGCGGTGTGCGCGGCCGAGGTGGATAAAAAAATCGTCCCCAGGCGGGAACGATCGGAGACGGTGTTGCTCGATGGGCAGACGGTCGAGATTGTGACGCTTGTCGGCGGCGGTTAACATCGACCGATTTTCGATACAGCTTAGCCTTCGTCTGAAGCGGCTTCTTGTTCCGCTCGGGCTGCTGCACGCTCGGCCTCTTGGTCTTCGAGCTCTTTGCGTTCGTCCTCGTCCATGTTCAGGCGTTCGAGCCCGTAGCGTTGAGCCAGTGATTCGAATGCGAACGGGTCTTCGAGCCCCTCGGCGGCGGCGGCGCCTTCTTGGCTCAGCGTGCCCATCGCGAGTCCTTGGACCATCGAGGGGAACTCTTCGATGGAGACCGGACGCGGGGCGACGACGAGCGCGAGGGCCAGTGAGCGTGATGCCGGGAGCGGGACGACGACCGAGAGCGGATTCTCGGCGACCTGTTCCGGGGTGGCCAGTGGGTCGAGGGTGCTGGCGGCTTCGAGGACCTGGTCGCGGAAGTCTTGGCTCTGACGCAGGCGAGGGTCGACGAATGAGGCGAGGTTGCCTTGGTCGATCGTGTACTTGCGGATGAGCAGGTTGCGGAGGATCCCGGGGCGGTTGACCGCGTCGGGGTCTGGGTTAAAAGCGGTGGCCAGGTCGATGGCGCTTCGGAGCGATGCGTTGGCGGAGATCGCGAGCTTGAACTCCTCGGACTTGTCGCTCAGGAGCTTATAGGCTTCGATGGATTTGTAATCTGCGATGACATCTTCGCGGGAGATATCGTCGATGGAATCTGCGGGGCCCTGCTGACGCACGGCGAGGATCACGGCGAAGTAGCGGTTGCCGGCTTGGTCGATCGCTGGGGGATCGGACATGGGGAGCCCGACCTGAACATCGAGCCCGATCTCGCTGGTGTCTTCGAGCTCGAAGAACTGGGGGAGGGTGCTGGCGGGGAGCTGTCGTGAGCCGATGCGGTAGCTGGCTTGCCCGAAACCGGGCAGGGCGAGGATGTCGCGGGCGGTGAGCCAGCGGTCGCCGATGATGGTGATTGCGGGGGTTGGCAGGGAGACCTCGTATTGGTCGTTGATCCGCTCGACGATGAGTTCGGCGAGGTCTTCGAGGCGGGGTCGGGTGGTGTCCCAGTCGTCGGGGAGTGTGACGGAGCCGTTGATTTTGGGTTGTCCCTTGATCGCGGCGCTGATCTGTGCGCGGATGGAGCGGTCGGCATCGTCCATCATGTTGGCGGCGATGTCTTCGCGGAGCTGGCGTTCGAGGGCGATTTTTTCGAGCCCGAAGTCGCCCGGGTATTTGACGCGGTCTTTCTGGTAGATCTTCATGAGCTCGACGCGGCTGATGTTGACNGNGCTGGCGAAGGCTTCTTTGTCGAGNGTGAGGTAGCCGAGCTGGATACGGGTGGGCTGGATGTAGCCGACCTGGAACTCGTTGTCTGCGGGGCTCTGGTTCTGGTAGGTCTCGAAGAATGTTTGGAGTTGTTGTTCTGTTGGCTCTGGCACGGCGGCGGTGGCGAGGCTCGAATCGAGCACCACGGCGTTGACGGCGACGGCGTCGGCGAGGGTGTGAGCGGCCTGGATCATGCTCGGGTTGCTGNAGGTGGGGACGGTGCTCAGCGAGCGGAGCAGNCGTTGGATGCCTCGGGCTTGGGCGAGGATGGTGTAGACGCGTTCGGTNCTGCCGGCGAGCCCGGAGGCGCCCAGTGCGTTGCTCTGGATGATCGAGAGGGCNCGGTCGTTGACTTCTTGCAGGCGGGCGAGCTCTTGCTCTTGGGTGCGGATCAGGCCCTGCTGGACTTCCGATCGGACCTGTGATCGGGCTTCGAGCAGTGCGAGGTCGGCGATCCATGAGGCGCCGTCTTGCACGCCGCCGATGAGGCCGGCTTCGTCGGCCTGCTTGACCAACAGCATCCAGTGGAGCTCACGATTGGCGTCGATGGTTTCCAGGAGCCCGATCCCGCCCATGGCTCTTGATGCCAGTGCGCGGGGGTAGACGCGATCGAGCACGGAGAGGGCGTTGGATGCTTCTCTTCGCTGGGCGCGGTTGTAGGTGGTGCCGTCGTCGAGACGGGCGACCTTGGCTTTGTCTGGTGAGGGCGCGAGCTTGGTGAGGACTGGCTGGAGGAGGAAGACCACCATGAGCAGCGAGCCGCCCACGACGAGGATGATGAGTTGGTATTTTCTGATGAACCTGAGCATGTGGGCTCCGACCTTGTCTGGTGGTGATCTTGCGGGGCAAGGAATCTGCTGCGTGATGACTGCGGCGTTCTATAAAAAAACGAATCCACAGGAGTTTTCCCGAGGATTCGCTTGGCTCATCCTCGGCGTGCTGGATCTGACCGTTTGGGAGGATCCAGCACGCGAGGTTAGTGTATTCGGCTTAGCGGTAGAATTCGATGATGAGGTTGGTGTTCACATCGAATGGGATCTGATCTGAGGTTGGCAGCGACGAGATGGTCGAGTTGAGCTCGGATGGGTTGAATGAGATCCAGCCCGGGACTTCGTGGCCGCCGAGGGATTCCATGTTCTCGCGGGCGAGCTTCTGGATGCCGTCCTTGAGGGAGATGACATCGCCGACCTTGACGCGGTAGGAAGGGATATCGACCTTCTTGCCGTTGACGAGGATGTGGCCGTGGTTGACCATCTGGCGTGATGCCCAGATGGTGCGGACGACGCCCATGCGGCGGACGACATTGTCCAAGCGGAGCTCGAGGAGCTGCATGAGGATGTCGCCCGAGTTGCCAGGACGGCGCTTGGCTTCGTCGACGGTGCGGCGGAACTGCTTTTCGAGGATGTTGTAGTGGTAGCGGAGCTTTTGCTTTTCTTGGAGGCGGATGCCGTAGTCACGCAGGCGACGGCCGCGGTGGCCGTGCATACCCGGTGCGTTGAGCATGCGCTTGGAGGTGTGCTTTGGGGTGTCCGAAATGGGGACACCGACGCGGCGTGAGAGGCGGACTTTGGGTCCGGTGTATGTGGCCATAATGGCTTTCCTTTTTCTTCCGTCCGCAGGGCAAAATTTGAGGTTGCCTGCGGTGCCCTCGGGTTCGAGAGCGACCATGTCGAGGGGCCCAGGCTTGGGTTCGACGCGTTTGGCCCGGGCACAGTGCCAGGGGAGAGGTGATTGAAGCCCTTTGGGGGGTGGATGTCAAGGGTGTGAGGGGCTGTTTGGGTTGGATTCTGGACGGGGAGGGTTGTTTTTGGCTCGGCAAGCGGGGAGATGGCCGATACGGGGGGAGGTTCACGATTGAAGGAGGCTCGATGACTCAGCGGCATGACGAGGGTAGTGAGGATCAGGATGTGCAGGTGGCGCCGTGGCGGGATCATCTGCATGAGATTATCTTTGAGGCCGACACGCGCTGGGGCAAGGCGTTCGATGTCGGGCTGATCGTGGCAATTATTTTGTCGGTGATCGTGGTGATTCTGAGCACCATGCCGTTCGCGGCGACTGAGCCGTACCATGCGATCTTCCTGGGGGTGGAATGGTTCTTTACGGTGCTGTTTACGATCGAGTATGTGATTCGGTTGATCATTGTGCGTCGCCCGGTTCGGTATGCGACCTCGTTCTTTGGGGTGATTGATCTGCTGTCGATCTTGCCCGCGTTTATTGGGATTCTTGTGCCCGGGGGCGAGCGGCTGATGGTGGTTCGGACGATGCGCCTGCTGCGGATCTTCCGGGTGTTCAAGCTGGCTCGGTATCTCAAGGAGGCGACGGCGCTTCGTGAGGCGATTCTGGTGAGCCGACACAAGATTGCGGTGTTTATGACTACGGTGCTGATCGTGGTGCTGATCGCGAGTGCGTTGATGCATGTGGTCGAGGGGAATGTAGAAACGAAGGGCTTTGAAACGATGCCCAGCTCGATGTACTGGGCGATTATTACGATGACCACGGTTGGGTATGGGGATGTTGTGCCGGTGACTGTGGTGGGCAAGGCGACGACGATGGCGCTTGTGCTTGTCGGCTATTCGTTGATCATTATCCCCACTGGGATCTTGTCTGCAGAGATCGCTGGGAAAGCGGGCGGGCGCATCACAACCCGGGCGTGCCCGTCGTGTATGAGCGAGGGGCACGCGATGGACGCGGTGTTCTGCAGCCGATGCGGTGAGCGGCTCAACGAATAAGATGTAGCGATTTACTCGCCCAGCGGGAGTTGTTATTCGCTCAGCGGGTCTGGGCGGTAGAGCTTGACGCCCAGTGCCCAGTTCTTCTCGGTGAAGTTGCCGCCCAGTGAGAACTGCTCGTCGCGGTCTGGGCGAGCTGCCGACAAGGCCATGATGGTCTTGGCATCGAGGTTATCGATCAGCGAAACAAGCACGGCTTCTGGCGAGGATGGGATCTTGGCGGCGCCGTATTCCGGGCGTTCGTGGTGCGAGATGATGATGTGCTGGAGCACGGTGAGGGCGCCGGCTGGCAGGCGGGTGCCGGTCTCGCGCATCATCTGCTGGGCCTTGTCGTGGAGCATGATCGCGCCTTCGACGAGGTGGCCGATGAGTTCGCCGCGATCGGAGTAGCCGAAGCCGCGATCGAAGAAGAGCTCGCGGGTCTTGCCCAGGTCATGGAGGAATAGCCCCATGAGGACGATGTCGCGGTTGATCTTTGGGTACAGTGGGGCGATGACATCGCAGAGTTGCATGAGTGTCAAGGTGTGCTCGAGGAGCCCGCCGAGGTAGGCGTGGTGGAGGCGGACGGCGGCGGGTGCGGTGCGGAAACCGTCCATGAGGTGCTCGTCGGCGAGGTAGGTCTTGGCGAGTGCCTGCATCGCGGGGTGCTCGAGGGTGTCGAGCAGAGCGACGACCTGCTCGAACATTTCTTTGGGGTCGCGCTTGGATGCGGGGAGGATGTAGCGGAGCTCGTCGGGGGTGGGCTCGTGTGGATCGATCTGGTGGATGATGATCTGGAGCTCGCCCTGGTAGGCTTGGGTTTCGCCTTCGACCCAGACGAAGCCGTCGGTGGGGAGGCGGCGGAAGGTGGATTCGTCGATCGACCACATGCGTCCGGCGGCGGTGCCTGAGGAATCGCCGAGGAGGCAGCGCAGATATGGCTTGCCCTTCTGGGTGGTGCCCAGCTGTGCGTTGGCGATGGAATACATGCCATCGAGACGCTCGGAGGGTTTCATTTCGGCCAGGGTTCTGCGTGCGGTGTTGGTGCTCATGGGGGGAGCATAGTTCCGCTCGGATTGATTCTCCATGATCGCCAGCTTTGATCTCTTATGGTGTACACTAGTGTCCCCGGTGTTTGCCTGTGTTGGGAGAGATGATCGGGAGTGGAAGGTGTTTGGTGCATGGCTGAGGCGCGGGGCATACACAAGATTCAGGGTGGGATTCTGGGCACAGTGAAAGCTGGTGTCATAATCGCGATTGCCGGGTCGTGTGTGCCTGGGCTGACGAGCGGTGCGATTGGCGGGACCGAGCGACCGGTGCTGATGCAGCCAGAGGAACAGTTTGGCGTGGCTGGGTCGTTTGATCGGATCGATTTCCCGATCGAGGCGGTGAGTGGGCGGATCGAACTCGCTGCACGGGCCGGGTGGATCTGGAAGGACGGGCAGACGCATCGGGTGGTGCTCGAACGCGATGTGGATGTGGTGCTCGGGGAGCATCGGTTCATGGCGGCGGCGGCCAATGTGTGGCTGCGGAAGCTGAGCAGCGATACAGAAAACGGGACGAGCGATTATCAAGTGTACGCGATCTTTGAGGATCTGCGATCGGCCGACGGCACGATCACGATGACGGCCAAGCAGCTGCCGGTGCGTGGGGTGATCCGGGTGGTGGAGGCGATCTCGATGCGGCTCGATGCGCGATTTGGCGAGGCTCCGCGATCGAAGCTGGCGATCGGTGATTTTGTTGAGCGGACGGACGCGGTGTATGCCCAGCGGGTGCTCGGGGCTCCGGGCCCAGTGGTTGAGGTGGCGGCGGCGCGGCCTTGGTCGTCAACGAATACTCGGCCAGTTGATCGACAGCCAGCGGATCCGGCTATTCAAGATCCATCTGTGCAGGTCGCGACGGATCCGAAGGGGCAACCAACAACTGAACCGGGGCAAGCCGGCGCTGGCGATGGGACAAATGCCGCGGCGTCTTTGCAGGATCGGGCGATTTTCCATCCCAATGGGGTGTTCTCGGTGGCGATCGGTGGGCGGATTGTTATTGATGGCGCGACGAGCGGCGACGGGACGGTGATTACTGCTGATGGTGGGGTGACGATCCAGTATCAGGACCCGGGGAGCCAGCGGTGGATTGACTTCAAGGCCGAGCGGGTGGTGATCTATGCGGCTGGGGACGAACNGATCACGGGTGTGTCGCGGCTGGGGACCGGGCAGGTCGAGGGGATCTANCTTGAGGGCGGCGTGTTTGCGGGGGATGACCAGTGGTCGGTGCGCTCGCCTCGGATGTNTCTGGATGTGGCGAATAACAAGGCGTTGATGCTCGATGCGGTGTTCTGGACGACGGATCAGAAGACTTCGATGCCTTTGTATGTGCGGGCCGACAGCGTGCGCCAGACGGCGCAGCAGGAGTTCACGGCCGAGAAGGCGAAGATCTCGAACTCGGCCTTCTTTGAGCCGGACCTGACGATCGGGATCTCGGATATCAAGGTGACCCTGGATCAAGAGCCGACGCAGGCCAATGTCAGCGGGGGCGATGGGACCCGCGGGACGGCTGATGGCTTTGATGATCCGCGGCCGGGTGTGCGCGTCGAAGGCAAGAATGTGACGCTCAACGCTGGTGATCTGCCCATTTTGTGGCTGCCGGGGTTTAAGGGTGACCCGAGCTCGTTCCCGCTGCGCCAGATCACCGTGAAGGACTCGAACCGCTCGGGGTTGTTGATCCAGACGCGATGGAACGCGTTGTCGCTGCTCAATATTGATGGGCCGCCGGGTGTGGATGTTGATCTGGATCTGGATTACTACGCGGAGCGTGGGCTCGGGGTCGGGGTGTCGAGCGCGTGGTATACGAGCGAGCATCGTGGCGGGCTGTTCTCGTATCTGATGCCCGATGACAACGGGACGGATGTGCTGACCTCGGGCAAGCGGATCCGGCGCGACGGCGAGGTCCGGGGGATCTTCGCGGCTCACGACATCTGGGAGTTTACGGACGCGTGGACACTCGTCAGCGAGGTGAGCTATGTGTCCGATGAGGCGTTTGTGCCTGCGCTGCTGGGCAACCGGGCCCAGACGGTCGAGGACTATCGCAATCGCTTGCGTCTTGAGCGGTTGAGCGATAGCACGCAGTTTACGATCGAGGCGAGCACCACGCTCAACGACTTTATTGTGCCCGAGCATCTGCTCCAGTCGCCGGGCTATGTGGTCAACAAGCAGCCCGAGGCGCGGTTTATCTCGCTGGCCCAGGACCTGCTGCCGAATGTCGAGCCCGGGTTGTTGACCTACTCGTTCGAGGCTCGCGCGGGTGTGCTGCGTCTGGCGTTCTCGGAGGTGGCGGCGAGTGCCTATGGCATGACGACTGACTCATTGGCGGACGCGGCGTTTGGCACCACGGCCAACAGCTCGCTGGGCGACAAGTTCCGTGCGTTGGGGCTCGATGAGTCTGGGGTGACGCGATTGGATACTCGCCATGAGCTTTCGTCGCGGTTTGACGCGGGGCCGATCCGGATCAATCCGTTTATTGTCGGTCGTGCGACGGCCTACGACAGCTCGTTTGATCTCTATAGCCCGGGCCAAGGCGACGAGATCCGGTACTGGGGCGGCGGGGGCGTGACGCTCTCGACGACCGTGTCGAAGGTGAACGACAACGCCCAGAGCCGGTTCTTTGATGTGCACCGGTTGCGGCATATTGTGGAGCCGTCGGTGACGATCTGGGGCGGGGACTCGAACTTTGAGCCATCGGATGTGCCGATCTTTGACGATGATGTTGAGGGGTTGATAGAGGGCACAGCCGTGCGGTTTGCGCTCGATCAGACCTGGCAGACCAAGCGTGGCGGGGTGGGTCGCTGGCGCGATGTCGATGTGTTCAAGCTGCGGAGCGAGTATGTGTGGACGGACGAGGATGCGGGGCGCTCGCCGCTGCCTCAGTTCTTTTCTACGCGTCCGGAGCTCTCGAACCCGGGCGAGTACATCGGGACGAGCGCGATCTGGCAGCCGACGGAAGTTCTGGCGTTTGCCGGCGAGATCGTGTATGACCTTGACGCCGAGCAGACGGCGCGGGCGAGCATCGGGGCGATCCTTGAGCATCGCCCGGGGTTCACGACTTCGATTGAGTACCGGGAGATCCAGCCGTTGGACGCGACCTTCGCGTCGTTGTCGGCTCGGTATCGCTTGACGGATAAGTACGAGGTCAACACGAGCCTGAACTACAACTTCGATCGCGGCGACTTCCAGACTTTCAATGCACGGGTCCTGCGCCGGTTCCAGATCGGGACGCTGGGGGCGACGGTCGGGTACAACAATATTCGCGGCGAGACGAGCTTCGGGTTTGTTTTCCGCCCCGGCGGGACGCGCGGCGATCTGCCGATCGATTCGTCCTGGGGTGGCTGAACGGGTTTGGTTTAAACTAGCCTCAGGTTGTTTTGAACATGCTCATCTGTGATTTGGTCGCGACTTCGCACGCGACGGGGTGGTCCACATCGACGCGGTAGTCGCCCGAGAAACACCCGGTGCAGTAGTGCTCGCTGGGTTGGTTCATCACTTCGAGCATGCCCTCTTGGCTGAGGAAATGGAGCGAATCGACGCCGAGGAACTCACGGATCTCTTCGACGGTGCGCCCGTGTGCGATGAGCTGGTCTCGGTCGGCGAAGTCGACCCCGAAGTAGCAGGGGTGCTTGATGGGTGGGCAAGAGATGCGGAGATGGATCTCTTTGGCGCCGGCTTCGCGGAGCTGGATCATTTTCAATCGCGTCGTGGTGCCTCGGACGATCGAGTCATCGACGATGATCAGGCGTTGGTCGCGGACGACCTCGGAGATGACATTGAGCTTGAGGCGGACGGATGCGGCGCGTTCTTCTTGGGTGGGTTTGATGAAGGTGCGTCCGACATAGCGGTTGGGGACGATGCCCTCGCGGTAGGGGATGCCGGATTCGAGGGCGTAGCCGTTGGCGGCGGATCGTCCGGAGTCGGGCATGGGCATGACGAAGTCGGCTTCGACTTTGGCTTCTTGGGCGAGCTTGGCGCCGAAGCGTTCGCGGGAGATCTGGACATTCTGCCCGAAGACATTGGAGGCGGGGTTGGCGAAGTAGACATGCTCGAAGATGCACTGGGCGAGCGGGGCCGACGGGGCGGCGAAGCGGCGCGAGGAGACGCCGGCGCTTGAGAGGGTGACGATCTCGCCGGGCTCGACCTCGCGGACAAAGCGGGCGCCCATGACATCGAGGGCGACGGTCTCGGAGGCGACGACGGGCTTGCCCGAGGGGAGCTCGCCGAGGACGAGAGGACGCCAGCCCCAGGGGTCGCGGGCGGCTTCGATGCGATCAGGGAAGAGGAGGACGAGCGAGAACGCGCCCAGCAAGTTCCGCATGGTGGCGGCGACGGGGTCGGGTGAGTCGCGTTGCTCGGGCGAAGCGAGCAGGTGGATGATGATCTCTGTATCTGAGGTTGTGTGGAAGAGACGCCCGACGCGGGCGAGTGCTTCGCGCCATTGCTGCCCGTTGACGAGGTTGCCGTTGTGGGCGATGGCGACGGGGCCATCGAACATGGTCTCGACGAGCGGCTGGGCGTTGTTGGCGTTGGTGCCCCCGGCGGTGGAGTATCGGTTGTGCCCGATGGCCCCGGCATAGGTGTTGGTGCTCTGGCTGGGGTTGTTTTTGTAGGTGGTTTCGAGCCCGTGGATGGCTCGGCGGTCGAAGACATCGACGACGAGCCCTTGGCCGGTGTGTGCCTCGATGGTGGTGCCATCGCTGACGGCGATGCCGGCGGCTTCTTGCCCGCGGTGCTGCTGGGCGTAGAGCCCGAGGTAGACCTTGCGGACGGCGTCGGGGTCATCCCAGACGCCGATGACGCCGCACTTTTCCTTTGGCTGGTCGTTGCGCTCTGTGGAGTGGCTTTGTGGATGGGGTTGCTTGCAGGCGCAGTGGCCTTGCGTTGGCTGATTCGATGAGACGGGCAGAGAGAAACTCGTCGGCATGAACTGGCTCCGGTTGGGGATCGCATGGGGTGTCACGCAGGTGTGGACACCGATCGGCACTGGAGCATGAGTCTAGCACTGGGTGAAAACGGAACCCAGAGGTTGGGCTATCGTGGGTCGATATTCTCGACGCGCTGGCACAATCCTTCGTCGGCGGCTCGCCCGAGGAAGGTCTCGATCGCGTCGCGTCCGGTGTCGCCCATATCGAGGGTAAGCCCGGAGACATACATCGCGAGGTAGCGATCGACGAGCTGGGGGTCGTCCCACTCGGAGCGATCGCCCTTGTTGAGCTGGAGGTACATGCGGGAGGCTTCGCCCATCTCGACGCAGCACTGGACTGATGCGTTGAGGATGCTGGCGAGTTGATCGCAGGTGCCGGGGGCGAAGCGTTGGTCGAGGTCGCGCCGGATGACATTGAGCCCGAGGGGCAGGGGCTTGTTGGTCTCTTTGTGCCACCACTGGCCGAGGTCGTCGATCTCGCGGAGCCCGAGCTGGGCGTAGGTGAGCTGCGCCTCGTGGATGAGCAGGCCCGCGTCGTACTGCTTATTGGCGACGGCGGCGGGGATCTCGGAGAAGAGGAGTTCTTGGTGTTTGAACTTCCCGATGGCCATGCTCAGGCCCATGAAGGCGGAGGTGTTGATGCCAGGGATGGCGACGGTGCAGTTGTTGTTCTTGAGGTCTTCGAGGGTGTGGTAGGGGGAATCTTGGGCGACGACGATGCGTGGGCCGTAGTTTTCGCCGAAGGAGCCGCCGGATTTGGTCATGGCGAAGCGGTCGGCGATGGCGGGGTAGGTGGCGCAGGAGATGGCGGTGATGTCGTACTGGATGCTGTCTGAGTTTTCATCGGCCTGGTCATTCCCGATGACGAGCTTGTTGAGTTCTTCGACATCGCGTGCGACGAGGTTGAACTTGAAGCGTCCGGTGTCGACCTGCGGCTTGCCGAGCGGGCCATCGATCGGGGTGCCGTCGGGGTGGCGGACGCCGACCAGGGGCCACCACATGACCAGGTCGTCAGAGTCAGGTGAGTGGGCGAGGTTGAGTTCGATGGTTGAGTTGGTGAGTGATGAATCGGGCATGTGTTGGGGCATATGTTGAGGCATGGGGGAGTCTAATACTGCTGGATGGTGGGATCAATCTTGAGTCCCCACCAGTTGATCCCGCCGGCGACCGAGCGGGTGCCGGCGAGCCCCTGGTGCTGCATGTAGAGGGCGACTTGGAGTGAGCGTTTGCCGGAACGGCAGAGGATCGCGATGGTGGTGTCCTCGTCGACATCGAGCTCGTTGATCCTGGCCGGGATGTCGCCCATGGGGATGTGGAGGGCGCCGTCGATCGAGGAGGTTTGGAGTTCGTCGGCTTCGCGGACATCGATGAGGAGGAAATCGGAGCCGCCGGCGTCTTGGTGGAGGGCGGCGGTCTCCGGGACCGTGATCTCGAGGGCTGCGTTGAAGGGCCAGTTGGGTGGGTTGTGATCGGTTGGGGGTGTGGTGCTCACGGGGTGGGTTCCTGTGGTTCGGTTTGGGTGTCTGTATTTGTATTCGAGGATGCGGGTGTTGGGAAGCCCGAGGACCATTGGTCTCTGGTCTCGGTGCGTTTCCAGACGCGGGCGGGTGATGTGGTGGGTTCGGTGAGTTGGTTGGTGACGGTGAGGTAGCCCAGTGTGTAGGGGGTGCCGAAGAGGGATCGGCCGAGATCGTTGAGGGTGTTGATGGCGTCGTTGATCCAGATGAGGGCCGGGGGGATGGTCGCGGTTTGGTTTGGGCGGATGGGTTGGTACCAGGCGAGGGCGTCGTTGGCGGTGGGGTAGAGCCCGAGGATGCGCGGGGGGGCTTTTTTGTTGACTGGCGGCGAGAGGGTCAGGGCCCAGGAGTGGACGACGCCGTCGAGGGGGGCGATGTATTGGGTGGGCGTCCAGCTTGAGCGCGGGGTCGGGGTGATTGAAAAGAGATCGCGTCCGCTTGCGTTCGGCGGTGGGGTGGTAGCTGTATCTGAGAAGGTGGGTGGGGTGTGGGCGCCGCCGAGGGTGAGGCGGTCGTTGAGTGGGTGGGTGCAGGCGCTCAGGCCCAGACACATGCAGAGCAAGAGCAGGGATGGACAGAAAAGGATGGAAGCACGCGGGGTCGGGGGCATGGGCGATCATACGCCGACAGATCACGGGGCATGGGCGGGTCCGCTCTCGGGGGGCTGGCTATGCTTTGGGTGCGTATGGCGAAGAACAAGAACAAGAACAAGAAATCGAAGCAGGGGCCTCCGAGTTTTAATAATCGGCGGGCGCTGTACGATTATTTTATTGTTGATACGCTCGAGGTGGGGATCGTGCTTGAGGGTTCCGAGGTCAAGGCGATCCGCGAGGGGAGCTGCTCGCTCAAGGAGGGCTACATCAGTGTGGACCTTGAGCCGCCGAGATTGACGCTGCATCAGGTGGATATCGGGATCTATCAGCCGGCGGGGCAGCTCAACCATGTGCCCAAGCGGGACCGGGTGCTGCTGGCCAAGAAGCGAGAGATCGAGAAGCTGGCCCGTGAGGTCGATCAGAAAGGCGTGACGCTGGTGCCTTTGGAGCTGTATTTCTCCAAAGGGTACGCCAAGATCAAGCTGGCGTTGGCCAAGGGCAAGGCCCAGCACGATAAGCGCAAGGCGATCGCGGATCGTGAGAACCAGCGGGACATGCAGCGGGCGATGTCGAAGTATTCAAACTAAAATGTTGAAATGAACTTAGTCGAACTCGTCGGCGGCCACGGTGTAGTGGGCGGGCTCGTCGGGTTGCTGGATATCGGTGCGGAGGGACATCTCGACCTCGCCTTCGTTCATGTTGACGGCGATGCGTTGGTCGCGGACGAGCACGAGGATGGCGAGGAACATGCCGACCATTTCGGGGCGGGTCTTGCCGACGATGAGCGAGCGGAGGCTCGATGGGGCGGCGTCGGAAGTATTGAGTTTTTCTTGCAGGTGCTCGACGATGTGCTCGATGTGCATTTCCAGCGGCGTGTCGTCGGAGAGGACCTCGTGCTGCCCGATGCGATCGAAGTTGACGCTGGCGACGATCTGGCGGAAAGCTTCGACCAGGTCGGAGAGGTCGAGGTCTTCGAGCTCGTGCTCGCCCATCTCGTCCATGGCCTGGCGTACGCGATCGTCGTCGATCCCGGCGCTGTGGACCGGGTAGCGTTTCTCCCAGGTCTGGCGGCGCTNGTCGAGGGCGTCGGCGGCGTCGCGGTATTTTTTGTATTCGAGCAGCTGNCGNACGAGCTCCATGCGTGGGTCGTTGGCGGGNTCGCTGTCTGGGNGTTCTTCGTCGGGGTTGTTCTCGTTATCGCGGGCGTCGGCCTGGGCGGCGAGCATCCGGGATTTGAGCTCCATCAAGGTGGTGGCCATGACGAGGAACTCGCCGGCGAGGTCGATGTCGATCCGGTCGACATCGTCGAGGTACCCGATGTATTGGTCGGCGATCAGCGAGAGGGGGATGTCGTGGAGGTCCACCTCGTGCTTGCGGATAAGGTAGAGGAGCAAGTCCATCGGGCCTTCGAAGGAGTCGAGTTTTACGCGGTAGAGATCGCTCATGCACTATCTTAGCACAGCTGGTCCACAGGCATGGGTGTGTTTGTGGGGAGAGATGTGGGCGGATTGTGGATTATTTAGTGAATCTGGCGGGGGGAATGGCCGATAAGAAGGGGGTTGAACGAATAGGAGCCGACGATGACCAGCCTGAGCCAGAACCACTTCCTGAAATCTGAACTCCATACGGGCCACCTGCCCGCGCTTAAGCTCGTCGGCGAGATGGAACTGACGGAGTGCCCCCAGTGTGGNGGNGNNGGTCGNATCGCGTGCCCGCAGACGGTGGCGGTGCGGACGATCGGNTTCAACGGCGTGGCGACGCTCCAGCCGTCGACNGGGCATCCGATCCCGTGTCCGGGCTGCCATGGCAGCAAGCAGGTTCCCGGCTCGTAAGCGGTTGTGGATCTTCCGAAATCCTTTTCAATCTGAGGCATTCACCGATCTGCGCGGATAATCATCTGTTGGCGGGGACTTGGCCGATCTTGGGCACGGTGGGTTCGTAGAAACCCGGGGCGTGTGCTGTGGGTTGGCTGCAAAAAGGGTGCGATGTTCAGGATTTCGAAGTACATACCGGGCATGTTCCATCGGCGGGTGCTGTTGCTTGCTGTTTTGGCCGTGGGATCGTTCGGGCTTTTGGTGGTTCGGCTCGGGGCGATGACGCTGGGCGAGGGGGGCGAGCAGGCCCGGATCGATGCGAGCAAGCGATTAGTCTGGACGACCTGGCTGCCGACGGTGCGGGGGACGGTGTACGATCGCAAGGGGCGTGTGCTGGCGGGTGATCGGGCGTCGTACGACATTGCGGTGGACTACCGGGTGCTCGCGGGGCAGTGGGTGTACAGCGATCGCTCGGGCAAGCCCCATGGGATCGATATCGATCGGTATGCGGCCCGCTTGGCCAAACGGTACAACGATGCGATCTGGGACAAGCTCGAAGAATCGCAGCGAGACGAGATCATCGCGGGCTTCGACGCGGCCCTGCGGGCGCGTGTGGACGCGATGTATCAGTACATCAGCGAGCAGACGGGCACGCCGGTGCAAGAACTGCTGGATCGGCGCGATGAGATTGTGCGTCGGGTGAAGCTGGTCAAAGCGGAATATACCGAGCGGACCCGCGAGCGGGAGCTGCGACGCCACGCCGAGCGTGGGCATGTGCCCAATCAGGCGGATCTTGACCGGGTCGAGCGGATCGCGGCTCGCCCGATCGAGGCGGAGGAAGAGGCCCACCCGCTGGTCGAGGATGTGAGCGACGCGATGGGCTTTGCGTTTGTGCGCCAGAGTGCGCGGAGCACGCCGTTGGTGCAGGTCGATGGGCAAGAGCATAACGAGATGCACACGCCGGTGTCGGTGCTGCCCGGGCTGACGGTGCTCGACGCGACGGCCCGGCTGTATCCGTATAAGACGGTCCAGGTGCAGATCGAGCGATCGTCGTTCCCGCCGCCGTTGCAGTCGGATGCGTTTGTGATCCTTGAAGAGACGGATGTGGGGTCGATGATCTTGGGTTCTGTGCGTTCGGGGATCCAGCTCGATGATGTGCAGCGGAGGGCGGCGGCGGTGGAGGGCGATCCGGTGCTGGCGTTGCGATCGTTGACGGAGAAGGGCACGGACCGCGGGCGGTATATGCACGGCGATCGGATCGGGCGATCCGGGATCGAGCGGGCGTATGAGGATCAGCTGCGGGGGCTGCGCGGGGTGAGCGTGGAGAACCGCCAGACGGGCGAGGCGATCGAGATCGGATCGACTCCGGGGCTCGATGTGCAGCTCACGCTCGACATCATGCTGCAGGCGCGGGTGCGGGCGATTCTGGATCCGAAGCTCGGGCTGGCGCGGGTGCAGCCGTGGCATCAGAACGAGGAGCCCACGACGCCGATTGGGACGGAGCTCGACGCGGGGGTGATCGTGCTGGAAGTGGCGACTGGCGAGATTTTGGCGTTGGTTTCGACACCGGTGCCGCCGAGTGATGGGGATTGGACGCGGTTCGGCGTGCGGACAGATGAGGACAAGCGTCGGTTTGACAAGATCCATACGCCGTTTATTAACCGGGCGATCGCGATGCCGTACCCGCCGGGCTCGGTGGCCAAGGCAATCATTTTGGCGGGGGCGGCGAAGTACGGCAAGTACACGCAGGGCGAGCGGATCGAGGCGACCGGGTACCTAATTCCCAACCAGCCAGACAAATATCGCTCGTGGATTTTTAAGCAGTATCCAGGGACTACGCACTTTGATCAGCTCGGACGCCACCCTGACGGGGTCGATGCGTTGATGGTGTCGTCGAATGTGTTCTTCTTCACGCTCGGGCAACGACTCGAGCAACAGGGCATTACCGATGTCTATCGCTCGTTCGGCGTGGGGACGAGGTATAACTTGGGGATCGGGTACGAATGGGGCGGCTCGATCGGTGCGCTCAGCGGAAAGAGCGACGGAAATGATCTGAGCATTGCTGACGCGATACAGATGGGGATTGGACAAGGCCCGGTGACTTGGACGCCACTGCATGCGGCTGATGCTCTGGCGACGCTGGCTCGACAGGGGATTCGGATCCCGCCCAAGCTTGTGCGAGACGGGCGGGCACCAAAGGTCGAGCAAACTGACTTGCCTTCATGGGCGGTGAGCGAGGCGCTCGCGGGTCTTCAAGAGGTGGTAAGTAATGTTCAGTATGGGACGGGGAGGGCGAATGTGTATAAAGAGTTTGGCCCTGAGCATGTTCCAACCTTCAATGCGCCGGGAGTTTCGTTGTGGGGCAAGACGGGTACGGCGACCGCGCCAAGCATTATGTACGACCCGGATCGTATCGGGGATGAGGACGGGCCATTGCAGCCGATCCTGGTGCGCAAGGGGGATCATTCATGGTTTGTGACGCTTGTGGGGCGTGAGGGCGGCTCGCCGGAATATGCGATCGCGGTGGTGGTGGATTACGCGGGCTCTGGTAGTCGTGTTTCTGGACCTATTAACAACCAAGTGATCCATGCGCTGATCGACGAGGGGTATCTGCCGGATGCCCGCCATGTCCAGCCAAGCGGAAACGAAAGAGCGGAGGCTCAGCCATGAGCAGTGTCTCGATTCCAACGAGATTGATCCGATTGATCCGTGGCGGTGGTCGCTCGGATGAGCCCGTATCGCGTGCGGTGAAGATCATCAACTCCGGGTGGATTACGATCGGGGCGTCGTTTTTGTTGACGATCATCGGGATCTACTCGATTGATCTGGGGCTCAATCCCGATGGCTCGTCGGGGCTCAGCGGGATGTCATCGACGGCCAGCAAGCAGATCGTGTTTATGGTGATTGGGATGGTGGCGTGTGGGGTGATTGCGCTGCCGCACTATAAACTCGTCACGGCGTTCGCCTGGTTGTTGTTTTTTTTATGCCTCGGGCTGCTGGTGTTTTTGATGATCCCGGGGATCCCCAAGAGCATCGTGACGCCGCGTAACGGAGCTCGTTCATGGATCAACCTTGGGTTTACGGATTTCCAGCCCTCGGAGGTGATGAAGATCGCGTTTGTGCTCGCGGTGGCCAACTACATGCGGTTTCGGTCTGAGCATCGGCGGTTCAAGGGCTTGATTGTGCCGGGGTTGATCGCGGCGGTGCCGGTGGCGCTGATCACGGTGCAGCCCGATCTGGGGACGGCTTCGTTGTTTGTGCCGGCGTTGTTCGCGATGTTGATCGCGGCGGGGGCTCGGTTGCGTCATCTGCTGTTGATCGTGGTGCTCGCGGGGCTGTCGGCCCCGGCGGTGTATCCGATGCTGCGCCCGCACCAGAAGGACCGGATCGTGGGGATCTTCAAGCAGTTCCAGGGCGATACGGCGACGAACTTTGATATCAACTTCCAGGCATCGCGGGCCCAGATGCTCATCGGGGCGGGGCAAGCCACGGGGATGTCCGA
>JGI24723J26617_10001416_pt1 | contig 21306 bp, 25 predicted proteins | sample Cruoilmetagenom6_FD_26617 | JGI IMG/M metagenome (IMG submission 26617)
GACACGTCAAATATCGAATTTGGGCTCAAAGCAGACATTAAACGCTTGCGCACCAGCGATAAGTAACCTCAATAGTAATTCTTACACCTAGGGCTAATTGGAGAAACTAAAATGCACCCGAACCCCGTGTTCCGTAAAACCGCGCGCGTGCAAAACCTGGCGTTTGCCCGTGATCGCAGTTTTGGGTCCTTGTCGATCAATGCGGATGATGGCCCGTTGATTGCACATGTTCCGTTTCAGTTGTCGGAAGATGGCAGTTATCTGGAGGCGCATTTGGTGCGATCCAATCCGATTGCACGGGCATTGAAAGAACCGCAAAAAGCGGTGATCGCAGTCAATGGTGGAGATGGCTATATCTCACCTGATTGGTACGGGGTGGATGATCTGGTGCCGACATGGAATTACGTGGCGGTGCATTTGCGCGGGATTTTGCGGTTGCTGCCCGATGCGGAATTGCGCGGTATTTTAGAACGTTTGTCAGATAATATGGAGGCGCGACTTTTGCCGAAACCGATCTGGAAGATGGATAAGGTATCAGATGATGCTTTGGGTAAAATGATGCGTCAGATTGTGCCAGTTGCAATGGATATCAACGATGTTGATGGTACATGGAAATTGGCGCAGAACAAGCCGGAAGAGGCGCGGTTGCGGGCAGCTGATGCGTTGGCGGGAACGGGGTTTGGAATGCAGCAAAGTCAGATTGCGGAACTGATGAAGAACCCGCCCGGCTAAAGCCACCACTTGCTACGGCCCTTGTGGGCAAGCCAGATGAATGCCCAAGCCTTAAGACCAGAGTGGCGATGCCGTCTAAGCTGTCCTGTATAGTGAACGGTTCCGCCTTGTGGTTTTGACATGCTGTTACCATTGATGAAAAACTTGTAAAAGATTGGTCGGGTTCATAAAGTTGTGGTAAGCTAATATAACTTAGTAAGTAAAATGTAATATAGGAGGTTTGTCGATGGCATTGCCTATTATCCCACTTGCGATTGTTGCAGGCGCGATTGCAATAGCGCGTAATGTTCAAATATCACCTATTGTACAATCTGTTGAAGACAGCCTTGATTTGGTGCCTGAAGGTTTGGCGGCACGCCGTGATCCAATTGGCCGGCAAATCAACGGTAGTTATCGTTGGAAGCGAACAGTACGGTTCGGAAAAACCGGCGCGGGTTTGGAAATTGATGCCTCTGCCCTTGGGCGAATTAAATTCAGGAAAATTAATTGATGCGACTATATTCTGCGACGGCTTCACCGTTTGCGCGCAAAGTGCGCGTTTGTTTATTGGAATTGGGATTATCCGATCAGGTAGAGCTGTTGGATGCGGCAAGTACGCCGATTGCCCCAAGCGACGTTTTGATTTTGCAAAACCCGCTGGGGAAAATTCCATGCCTAGTATGTGCGGATGGGGCGGCATTGTACGACAGTCGTGTAATCACCCGCTATCTGAATGATCTTGCGGGAGGAAAGCTGTATCCATCGGGGCCCCAATTATGGGACACTCTGACATTGGAAGCGACCACTGACGGGATGATGGAAGCGGCAGTTCTGATGGTTTATGAAAAACGCGTGCGCCCGGAAGAAAAGGTCTATAATGTTTGGATCGAAGCGCAATGGGATAAGGTTTCACGTGCCCTTGATGCGTTGGAAAGCGGTTGGATCGGCCATTTGGACGGGCCGCTGGACATGGCGCAAATCGGGGTCGGTGTTGTGCTGGAGTATCTGGATTTTAGGCACGGGGACCGGGACTGGCGCAAGGGGCGTGATAAGCTGGCAAGCTGGCAGGCGGAATTCGCCAAGCGCGATGCGATGGAAAAGACGCAACCCGTGTAAATCTCAGGGCTGCTTGCGCCGAAGGCTGATACCGATATGAATTGCTTTTATTAAAACTAAAACGACAAGCCAACCAAGGGCCTGATCTGGAAAGAAATCAAATAATAACCAGTGGCCGAATGTTAGGGCAGTGGCTGGATAAATCCATTGGTGCAGGCGTTTCCAGTTACTTTTCAACCAACGGGCAGATGCATTATTTGAGGTTACCGCAAGGGCGGTAAATATCAAAAATGCAAGCCACGCGATTGTCAGCTCAAAATCGAACGCTTCATAAAACACATCTTCCATATCATTGATCTGACGAATGTAATGGACCAGGTGCAGACTGGCGTAATAGAAACTGCCAAGGCCAAAATATCGGCGGCGTGGGATCAGCCAACGGCCAATGACCAATCCCCAAGGTATATGTTTTATAAGCTTGGTGATCGGGGTGATGGCCAATGAAAAAACCAGTAAATAAATCGAAATCACACCTGATGTATGCATCATTTGCGCATAGTATCTATCGCCCGATACAAGGTCTATAACCAGCTCGTAAGATGGGATTACCATGACTGCATAAAGCAGGAAAACAGAATGTAAGACGCGTTGCATTTCGCGGTTATACCCCATTGGATTTATAGTGCAATTTACGGTCTTACAGTGACATAAATCTCACAACATTGTTATTCTATGGGGGTATCTTGAATATGTGGAGTGCGTAATATGTATGTATGGAAAACACGTCTTTGGACGCAACACGGAGTGTGTGATATGAAAAGAAAAATGATCAGTTTCGGTGTAGTTGGCGCGGCATTATTGGGCTTTTCTGGGGCTGCACAAGCTGCGTGCACCACAACGACGGCAAAAGATGATCTGACTGATGAGCAGGTCGTGGAACTTTATGAATGTATCAAAGGTGAATTGCGTGATGGTTATGCGGCATTGGGCGACGATTGGGCAACAGCCTATCCGGAATGGGGTGTTACCTCGACCGTTCCGGGCGGTGTCGGCAACCACGGCTCTCGGTTCTTGATGACATTCGTGAATGAGATCGGTTTCGCGGAGTATGTAAAATTCAGCGACAAAGGTGTCAAAATGCCTGTCGGCACAGTGATCGCCAAGGAATCGTTTAACGTCAGCAAAAAGGGTGAAGTCAAAAAAGGCCCACTTTTCTTTATGGAAAAAGTAGCGGCGGGTGAAGCGGACGAATTTGGCAACTGGAAGTATTCGGCGCTTCAGTCAAAAGGCAAACCGATGAAGATCAAGCAATCATTTTGCCATAATTGCCATGTGAACTTTGAAGATCAGGATGCACTTGGTTACCCCGAAGAGGATTACCGCATTAAGGTTGCCGCAGAGTAAGTTACGGCACATCTAGAATGTAGGCCTGCGACAGACACCTGTTGCAGGCCTTTTTTATTCCAAACCCAGTTCGTGTTGTTTTTTCTTGGATAAAGCGGCAGCGATCATTTGGTGGGAATAGCTAATGTGGTTTTTCAATTCTTCATCAGATAGCCCCGGTTCGGCGTAATGTTGCAACCACTTGAACCCGCGTGATGCCAAATAGGGTGCCGGGCGGATACCTTGCATGTCGCGCAACACTTCAAAGGCTATTTCGGAGACTTTGAAGGTGAATGCGTCAATGCCGTCATTCCAGCCGCAGATCGCAAACACCTTACCCCCGACCTTCCACACATCCGCATTACCCCATTGAACAACATGGGTTGTGGCGGGCAGATTTTTGCAGAAGCTATTGAATTCGTCGCGGGTCATAGAGGGAGGCTATAGATATATGTGAAGACCGGAAAGATAGGAATTCATTCCCAAGGCGGGATGTAAAACGATGCTTTGATCCGATCCATGACAACCGTGGTTTTGAAACCTTTGATGTCGGGGTTATCGTATAAAAAGTTGCGGGTGAATTCTTCGTACTCTTTCATATCGCGCGCGCTGATGATTAGGATGAAATCGGTATCACCCGTTACGTAATAGGCGCTCATCACTGATGGCTCGTTCCGAACAGAATTTTTGAAGTGATCGATGATGTCTGATCGCTCGCGCTCTAATGTGACGGCAATCATCATAGTCAATGGCCGCCCGACCGCAGCACTGGAAACTATGGCAACATCACCCTCGATGATTTTATCGCGGCGCAGCTTATTCAGGCGGCGTTGTGTTGATGTTGCTGACAGGCCAATTCTTTCGGATATTTGCGCAGAAGTTAACTGATTATTCAACTGAACTTCATGAAGAATTTTTCTATCTAAAGCGTCCAGTGCGAGCATAATATTCATATCCTTTTACAATTTGCGTTGAAAATGCGTATTTTGATAAATTACGCATAATCTCTATATGGCAATTGATATAATATGCCGTGAAAAATAGCCACCATGCTTACCAGGAATTTAAATTGAATGGCTGTGTAGCATTCAACTGCTGAAATAAATCAATGAAAGAAACGAAAATGCTGACAAATGACGAGCTGGCAAAATGGGATCGTGAAAACTTTTTTCATGCCTCGACACATCTGGCGCAACATGCGCGTGGTGATACACCCACACGGGTGATCACGGGTGGTGACGGTGTTTATATCGTTGACCGCGATGACCGTAAAATGCTGGATGCATTTGCGGGGCTTTATTGTGTGAATGTGGGTTATGGGCGCACTGAAATTGCTGAGGCGATTGCCAAACAGGCGCATGAGCTGGCCTATTACCATTCTTATGTGGGCCACGGCACGGAAGCATCGATTACGTTGTCGAAGATGATTTTGGACCGCGCGCCTGCGAACATGTCAAAAGTTTATTTTGGCCAAAGCGGATCTGACGCGAATGAAACAAACATCAAGTTGATCTGGTATTACAACAACATTCTGGGGCGCCCGGAAAAGAAAAAGATCATTTCGCGTTGGCGCGGCTATCATGGTTCTGGTTTGATGACGGGGTCTTTGACGGGGCTGGAACTGTTTCACAACAAGTTCGATTTGCCACTGTCACAGGTTCTTCACACCGAGGCACCATACTATTTGCGCGGCGCGGCGGAAGGCATGTCAGAAGAAGAATTTTCTGCCGATTGTGCGGCCAAGCTGGAAGCAATGATTTTGGCGGAAGGGCCGGATACAATTGCGGCCTTTATCGGCGAGCCTATTTTGGGCACGGGTGGTATTGTACCACCCCCTGCAGGTTATTGGGCTGCGGTTCAGACTGTGTTAAAGAAATACGATATCTTGTTGATTGCAGATGAGGTTGTAACCGGTTTTGGCCGTATGGGTACGATGATGGGTTCTGATCATTTCGGAATTGAAGCGGATATCATCACCATCGCCAAAGGCCTGACATCTGCCTATGCACCACTTTCAGGTTCTATTGTTTCTGAAAATATGTGGAAAGTGCTGGAACAAGGCACTGATGAGAATGGCCCGATTGGGCATGGTTGGACATATTCAGCACACCCCATTGGGGCAGCGGCAGGTGTTGCTAACCTGAAACTGGTTGATGAAATGGGGCTGGTTGAAAATGCGGGCTCAACAGGTGCCTACCTGTTGGAACAACTGACAATAACGTTTGCAGATCATCCGCATGTGGCGCAAGTGCGCGGTGAGGGGTTGATGTGTGCGGTGGAGTTTGCCGAAAGCAAATCGCCCGTGGATTTCTTTGATCCTGCCAAAAAGATCGGTTACCAAATTTCAACGGCTATGGCTAACCGTGATGTGATTGCACGTGCAATGCCGCAAGGTGACATCATTGGTTTTGCACCGCCACTTTGTATTACACCTGGTGAAGTGGATCAGGTAGTTGCAGTTGCGAAAGAGGCTGTAACCGAAGTGCTTGGCACGGGGTGATAAAGGGTGCCAAAATTACCAGATGAATAGTATTCTTTTGGGCGGATAGGCTAGGGGTAACTAACCTATCTGCCGTAACCCTTCTGACACTGCCATGCCCGCGCACATTGCCACGTTCAGGCTGCGCGCAGCGCCTGACATGGCCAGTTTGATGTGGGCATCGCATTGACGGTGTACGGTTTCAGGCACACCGGCGCTTTCACGGCCCATGACGATGGTATCTGTCGGATGAAACCGAAAATCCCACAGGGTTTCGGTTGCTTTTGTAGTCATCAATACTAAACGACCCGGTGTGCGGGTTGTCAGAAAGCTTTCCCACGAATCGTGGCGGGTCAAATCTGCGATGTCGGCATAATCCATTGCGGTGCGGCGCAGGGTTTTCAAGGATAAGGGGAAGCCGCAAGGCTCGATAATATCCAAAGGCACGCCAAAACAGGCCGAAAGACGGATCATTGCGCCCAGATTTGGGGCAATATCCGGTTGATATGCACATAAACGCATTGATTTTTGCCTTTTCAAGTGTCTGCGGCGCAAAGTCTGCTAGACGTAGTGGAATGCGCCGTGTAGTTACGCCGCAGTATGCCCGATTATAAATCGGGCTATCGGTTTAATTACGCCCTATATGCGGGGCATGGCAAGGGAGAGATGTTCGTGTCTACCGACAGTGATCCACAAGGTAACCGCCGCGACTTTTTATATGTCGCAACTGCAGCAACTGGTGCAGTAGCAGGTGGGGCAGCGGTTTGGCCGCTTATCAACCAAATGAACCCAAGTGCGGATGTTGCAGCACTTTCATCCATCGAAGTTGATATATCCGGCGTAGAGCTGGGCACGCAGCTAACGGTTAAATTTCTGGGTAAGCCCGTTTTTATCCGTCGTCGTACAGCAGATGAAATTGAAGCTGCACGCAATCTGGATATGGCTGAATTGCGTGACGGTGACAGCCGCAATGCAAATACACCCGGTGACGCGTCTGACGCGAACCGTGCGTTGGACGAAACCGGTGAATGGCTGGTGATGGTGGGTGTATGTACCCACCTTGGCTGTGTGCCGTTGGGTGAAGCGGGTGACTTTGGCGGGTGGTTCTGCCCATGTCATGGGTCACATTATGATACGTCCGGTCGTATCCGTAAGGGCCCGGCACCTGAGAATTTACCAATTCCGTTGACAAGTTTCGTTAACGATACAACCATTAAGCTGGGTTAAGGGGGAAAGATCATGGCTGGAATTCCACACGATCATTACGAGCCAAAAACTGGCATTGAAAAATGGTTGCACAAGCGTTTACCTGTTGTGGGTCTGATGTATGACACATTGATGATCCCGACACCGAAGAATTTGAACTGGATGTGGATTTGGGGCATTGTCCTGACATTCTGTCTGGTTTTGCAAATCATTACCGGCATCGTTTTGGCGATGCATTATACACCGCACGTAGCATTGGCGTTCGACAGTGTTGAACACATTATGCGTGATGTGAACGGTGGTTGGGCCTTGCGGTATATCCATGCAAACGGTGCATCCCTGTTCTTCTTTGCCGTATACATCCATATTTTTCGTGGTCTGTATTACGGATCATATAAAGCTCCGCGTGAAATCACGTGGATCATCGGTATGCTAATTTATCTTGCAATGATGGCGACGGGGTTCTTGGGCTATGTTCTGCCTTGGGGTCAAATGTCATTTTGGGGTGCGACCGTGATCACGGGTCTGTTCGGGGCAATTCCCGGNATNGGNCCGATCATTCAGGAATGGCTGCTTGGCGGACCGGCAGTGGACAATGCCACGCTGAACCGTTTCTTCAGCCTGCACTATCTGATCCCATTTGTAATCGTTGGCCTTGTGGCTGTTCACATCTGGGCGTTTCACACGACCGGTAACAACAACCCGACAGGGGTTGAGGTGCGACGCAAATCCAAAGCCGAAGCCAATAAAGATACGGTTCCTTTCTGGCCATATTTCGTGGTGAAAGACCTGTTCGCATTGGTTCTGATTTTGGTGATCTTCTTTATGTTTGTCGGTTTTATGCCTAACTATCTGGGTCATCCTGATAACTATGTTCCGGCCAACCCGCTGGTGACACCGGCACACATCGTACCTGAGTGGTACTACTTGCCGTTCTACGCAATCCTGCGTGCCATTACATTTGACGTGTTGTTCCTGGATGCAAAATTCCTGGGTGTGCTTCTGATGTTCGGGTCTATTGGCGTTATGGCTTTGGTGCCTTGGTTGGATACNTCGCCAGTGCGTTCAGGTCGTTTTCGGCCNGCGTTCAAGTGGTGGTTCCTGATACTGGTCATCGATTTTGTTGTGTTGATGTGGTGTGGATCACGTCCTGCCGAAGGCTTGGTGCCATTGATCAGTTTGATCGGTGCGATTTACTGGTTCGGTTATTTTCTGGTGATCTTGCCTGTTCTGGGCTTTATGGAAAAAACCAAAACCGTCCCTGAAACCATTGAAGCTGATTTCGATGCGCATTATCCGCCAAAATCGAAATAATCAGATCAAGAAGGATTGATAAAATGATGAAGAAAACACTCCTTACAGCGCTTATCGCACTTGGTTTGGGTCTAGGTGGCACAGCGGCAAATGCTGCGGGTGGAGAACAGCATGTCGAAGATTTTGCGTTCTCATTCGAAGGGCCTTTCGGCAAATATGACCAAAATCAATTGCAGCGCGGGCTAAAGGTTTACACTGAAGTTTGTGCAGCCTGTCACGGGCTGCGCCATGTTGCATTTCGTACATTGGGCGATGAAGGCGGGCCGCAGTTTCCTGCGGATCAGGTGAAAGCATATGCTTCCGGGTTTGAGGTCTATGACGCTGATCTGGACGACACACGTGCAGCAAAGCCGTCTGACAAGTTTCCAGCCAGTGCAATGGAAACGGCACCTGATCTGTCTTTGATGGCCAAAGCGCGTGCAGGTTTTCACGGGCCTTACGGCTTGGGGATCAATCAGATGATCAAAGGTATGGGGGGTGCCGAGTACATTGCTTCTATACTGACTGGCTATACCGGTCACGAAAAAGAGCAAGCCGGCACGACGTTCTATGAGAACACGGCGTTTCCGGGAGGCTGGATTTCTATGCCACCACCTATGGAAGACGAGCAAGTTGAATTTGACGATGGCCATAAAAACAATGTGCACCACATGTCACAAGATGTTGCAGCATTCCTGATGTGGACAGCCGAGCCGAAAATGATGGCACGCAAGCACCTTGGTCTGTTGGCTGTTCTGTTTCTGAGCTTCTTTACAGTGCTGTTATATCTGACAAACAAAAAGCTATGGGCGCCGATCAAGCGCAAAGACGCGTAGTTATTATATACCATATTTAAAAAAGGCGGGTTTGAACCCGCCTTTTTTATGCGCTAAAGATATCGTGAAGGAGCCGTATAATGTTCAATAGTTTTGGTCATCTTTTCCGAGTCACCACTTGGGGTGAAAGTCATGGACCTGCACTGGGCGCCACAGTGGATGGTTGCCCACCCAATATTCCGTTGAATGCAGATATGTTGCAGGTCTGGTTGGACAAGCGCAAACCGGGACAAAACAAATATACTACGCAAAGGCAAGAGGCCGATCAGGTTGAAATTCTTTCGGGTGTGTTTGAAGGCAAAACGACGGGGACGCCGATCCAATTGATGATCCGCAACACGGACCAGAGATCCAAGGATTACGGCGATATTTTGGACAAGTTTCGCCCAGGNCATGCCGATATTACCTACTGGCAAAAATACGGCATACGCGACTACCGTGGCGGTGGACGGTCATCAGCCCGTGAAACGGCCGCACGGGTGGCCGCAGGTGGCGTTGCGCGTGCGGTGCTGGATGTGTTGGCCCCACAAATTCAAATTCTGGGCTATATGGTGCAGATGGGGGATAAACGTATTGATCGCAATCAATGCGATTTGGCTGAGATAGAAAACAACCCGTTTTGGACGCCCGACGCGGCAACCGCAGAAACCTGGGCGACCTATCTGGATAGCTTGCGCAAATCTGGCAACAGCGTAGGGGCTGTGGTCGAAGTGATCGCAAAAGGCGCCCCTGCGGGTCTGGGTGCTCCGGTTTATGCGAAACTGGACACGGACATTTCCAGCGCGATGATGTCGATCAATGCTGTGAAAGGTGTCGAGATCGGTGCGGGCATGGGTGCGGCAGAACTGACGGGTGAAGACAATGCCGATGAAATATCCATGGGGCCTGACGGGCCCGTTTATTCATCTAACCATGCAGGTGGTATTTTGGGCGGCATTTCCACGGGGCAGGATATTGTTTGTCGTTTCGCAGTGAAACCGACGTCGTCAATTTTGATGCCGCGCAAAACCATCACCAAAAGTGGTGAAGATACAGAAATAATCACCAAGGGTCGCCACGACCCTTGTGTCGGTATTCGGGCGGTTCCTGTGGGTGAAGCGATGATGGCTTGTGTGATTTTAGATCACATGCTGTTGCACCGTGGGCAAATAGGTGTGAATCAAGGAACAATCGGCTGAGGTAATAAAAAAGGCCGCTTCAAGCGGCCCTTTAAAAAATTCTGTATGATGGTTTAAGCGTTGATTACGTCTTTCAAAGCTTTTGCAATCGTTACTTTTGCCACACGGTCAGCACCTTTCAGNAACTGTTCGCCTGTTGCCGGGTTGCGCACCATGCGTTCAGGGCGGGCACGACAAGCAAATTTGCCAAGGCCAGGAAGTGTGACAGCGCCACCTGCGGCCACTTCATTTGTAATAATAGATGTCAATGTGCCTAGAAATGCGTCGGCTGTTTTCTTGTCAGAACCCATGCCGTCGGCAATCGCTGAAACAAGTTGGGTTTTTGTCATTGGTTTTTGTGACATATCACTGCTCCTGTTGAAATAATTGCTTCGAATTATGAAGCCTGTGGTAAATAAACTCGATTTTGTAGGAAGTTTCAACAAAAGACAGCTATAAAATAAGCGAAAACCACAATATTTAGGTTAAAAACACCAGTTTTTATCCAATTGTTGTATTGCTGTCTAATTTATTGGGCTTACTCTATAAAACACAGCATGAATGAATTTGACTGATTATTGTCACTTGTCAGAGGATAAACCCCGAACAAGCCTACGAAACTGATACTAAGTGACATGATGTTCGGTAGGGGTTACCCACTTAATCCGAGTTTGAATAATACCAATTGTAAAATTTTAGAGGTTTCAGCATTAAGCCTAGAAGCAGTAAAGTAGATGTAGATAAATTATGAGTATTATTAAAAATGATTGCCATTGGTACGATATGAAAGCCTGCAGCGGCATTTAAAGTCCCAACTTTTATAGAATATGTGAAAAAGGTACATTCCTGCGCTTGTTGAAGCTGCCATAAATCACTAGGTCTATGTGCATGATACCTATTCTTAAAAAATTAAAGCGCGGCAGTGTTGTTAATGTGATCCGCTTATCCGGTGTGATTGCCGAATCCGGTCGTTTTGGTGGTGGCGCGTTAAATGATGCAACACTTGCCCCGATACTGGAGCGGGCATTTCGTAAAGGTAAGCCCAAAGCTGTTGCGATCACATTGAATTCACCGGGGGGGTCGCCTGTGCAATCATCCCTGATCGGTGCACGTATTCGGCGATTGTCAGAAGAAATGGACGTCCCCGTTTATGCTTTTTGCGAAGATGTTGCGGCATCCGGTGGATATTGGCTGGCTTGTGCCGCAGATGAAATCTACGTTGATGACAGTTCCATCATCGGTTCCATAGGTGTGATTTCTGCATCTTTTGGCTTCCATGAGCTAATGCAAAAGCAAGGTGTTGAACGACGGGTTCATACGGCGGGGCAGGATAAAAGCATGTTGGATCCGTTTCGCCCGGAACGCCCGGCGGATGTGAAACGGCTGAAAGCGTTGCAAAAGAAAATTCACGATAATTTCATTGCACATGTTCAAACACGGCGTGGTGATCGTTTAACCAGTGATAAACTATTCTCAGGCGAAGTTTGGGTTGGTAATGATGCGGTTGATAACGGCCTGGTGGACGGTATCGCGCATTTGGGGCCGAAGATGAAGCAGATGTTTGGTGAGAATGTGCGGTTGAATATCTTTGGTCAAAGAAAATCGCTTTTCAAACGACTTGGGTTCGGTAGCTCCGTTAACGTGCTTTCCGACATAGAAGAGCGCACATTTTGGTCGCAGTTCGGATTGTAATTTACTATGGTCAAGGTTGTCACATTTTTTCTGATTGCTATGATGGTGTTGGCGCTTTTCGGAAAGTTGCGCATGCCACGCTTACCGAAAATAAAGCCACGCAAATCTATTGAAACCACCGATAAATGCAAAAAATGCGGGGCCTATAAAATAGGAAATAAGTCTTGTATGTGCGGTAAAAAATAAAGAACGGGACGGTTTTGGATTTTCTATATGTCATAGGCGGCTTCGTCATCCTGTTGATTGCCGGCGATGCATTGGTTCGCGGGGCGGTCGGGCTTAGCCTGAAATTGGGAATTCCAGCCCTTATCGTCAGTTTGACAATTGTGGCTTTCGGGACTTCTGCACCGGAACTGCTGATCTCTATCAAAGCAGCACTGGATAATGCGGCTGGATTGGCTATGGGTAATATTGTCGGTTCAAATATTGCAAATATATTGCTGGTGCTGGGTTTGCCGGCCTTGCTCTTTGGCATCTCGACCCAAGATGCATCATGTAAGCAAAACTATATGTATATGATCCTAGCATCTNTGGTTTTTGTTGTGATGGGTTTACTAGGGTCGTTTACGCTTCTGAATGGAGTGTTAATGCTGCTCATGCTGGCTGTGATTTTATTACAGGCATACAGACATGCAAGCCAGTCGCGTGCGACGTTTCTGGCTACAACAGATGAAATCCCACAAACCGACGGGGTGTGGTGGAAAATTATCATCATGTTGGCAGTTGGTGTGATAGGACTACCGCTTGGTGCGAACCTTTTGGTTGAAGGAGCGGTGAACATTGCGCAAAGAGCCGGTATTGATGAGGCAGTGATCGGGTTGACAATGGTTGCAATTGGTACGTCCTTACCCGAACTTGCAACTACAGTTATGGCAGCTTACCGCAAAGAGGCGGACGTGGCGATTGGCAACGCTATAGGATCGAATATATTTAATTTACTGGGCGTGGTTGGGGTCACAAGTTTGATCACGACACTTCCGGTATCACCTACGTTTATATCGTTTGACTTTTGGGTTATGCTGGCCTCTTCCTTGGCGCTTTTCCCGTTCATTTGGTTCAAATTCAATCTAGGCAAATTCTGGGGGGCATTGTTTCTGGCCGTCTATGTAGCCTATATCTGGATGCTGTTCGTATGAAAAGAATGACGTATATGATGTTTGGTATGCGCTGCATCACAATTACCGGGTAGTTAAGCTACTTGGGGCTAGAACAAACGGAAGCGCTTATTGCCCGCACCGGTAAAATACCAGGCTCGGTATCGAATTGTCTGATAAGTGCAATTTCTATTACTGGGTTACATATTTGCTCTGATATGGGCTAATATTTGGTCTGTAAAACGCCTGATATTATTGATGCATAAGACTGATTGCCCTTATGGTTGTCCACTTACGTAACGGAACTGTCACAATGGAAAATATTTTTCTAATAAAAACAAAGATTTGGCCAGTATGCAAAAATATTACCTTTAAAATCAATAGCTTAAAAATATGCCTAAAAAATAGGCAATCCATAGAAGTCTGCCAAAACAAACGAGAAAACCCAAATGGATCGAAGTTATCCGCAGAGTTATCCACAGGTTTGGTGGACAGGTTTTTTCTTGTTTGTAATGCTTTTGTGTGCGTTTCGGAAAAGAATCATCTAAAACGCATGTATGTCTGATAATCCTTCCAAATCTGAAATACCCGAAGAAGGTAAAATCAGCCCACGCAAAGACGGTTTGCACGGCTATCAAATCATTCACGGTTATTTGCGCAGTTTGGATAACAGCCCCGGTGTGTACCGTATGTTGGGTGAACAGGGCGAAGTTTTATATGTTGGCAAAGCGCGTAATCTGGTTAAGCGGGTTTCAAGTTATGCGAAACAAACAGGTCATACGGCGCGCATAGGGCGGATGATTTCCGCAACGGCATCGATGATGTTTCTGACGACACGCACAGAAACAGAAGCTTTGTTACTGGAACAAAATCTGATCAAGCAGTTAAAGCCAAAATATAATGTTTTGCTGCGCGACGACAAAAGCTTTCCCAATATTGTTGTGACCAAAGCACATGATTTTCCGATGATCAAAAAACACCGCGGCCGAAGATCAGAAGCGGGTAGCTATTTTGGCCCCTTTGCATCGGCCGGAGCGGTGAACCGAACATTGAACCAGTTGCAAAAGATTTTTCTGTTGCGCAATTGTACCGACAGTATGTTTGCATCACGCACGCGACCCTGCCTGCAATATCAAATAGCACGTTGTTCGGGGCCATGTGTCGGGCATATCTCGCAGCAGGATTATGCAAAATCGGTGGCAGATGCAGAAAGCTTTCTGAAAGGCAAAACCACATCTATTCAAAACAAACTGGCAGCGGATATGGCAGGCGCCAGTAAAGCGATGGAATTTGAACGTGCAGCCAGTTTGCGCGACCGCATTCGTGCCCTGACCCAAGTGCAATCGACACAAGGCGTGAACCCGCGCATTGTAGAGCAGGCAGATGTGATTGCATTGCACATGTCAGGCGGGCAGGCTTGCGTACAGGTGTTCTTTATCCGCGCACATCAAAACTGGGGGAACCGTGCGTATTTTCCGAACACGGGAACGGGGGCCGAGGCTGCTGAGGTTCTGGAAGCGTTTGTCGGGCAGTTCTATACGACAAAACAACCGCCCAAACAGGTGTTGTTATCTCACGGTATCGAAAACGATGACTTGATGCAGGATCTTTTGACCGAAAAACTGGGTAAAAAAGTAGAGGTATTGGTGCCGCAACGTGGTGAAAAATTTGAATTGATTGCCAATGCCATGCGCAATGCCAAAGAGTCTTTGGCGCGGAAAATGGCGGATAGTGCGACACAGACAAAATTGTTGGCCGGATTGGTCGAGGCATTTGACTTGGACAGCTTGCCAAAACGGATTGAGATTTACGACAATTCACATATTCAGGGTGCACATGCAGTGGGCGCAATGGTTGTGTCAGGCCCTGAAGGATTTGAAAAATCATCGTATCGCAAATTCAATATCAAAGGAACCGAGCTGACGCCGGGGGATGATTTTGGTATGATGAAAGAAGTGTTGAACCGTCGGTTTAAACGCCTATTGAAAGAAGACCCTGATCGCGCATCTGGTCTGTGGCCTGACTTGCTGCTGATTGACGGGGGTGCCGGGCAGGTCTCTGCGGTAGCGGAGATTTTGCAAGAGTTGGGCGTGGATGATGTACCCTTTATCGGTGTTGCCAAAGGTGTTGACCGAGATGCGGGTAAAGAAGAATTCCATCGCCCGCAACGGCGGCCATTTGCCTTGCGGCGTAATGATCCGGTGTTGTATTTCATCCAACGTTTGCGTGATGAAGCACACCGATTTGCCATTGGTACACACCGTGCGAAAAGGGCAAAAGCCTTTACCGCGACACCTTTGGACGAAGTGCCGGGGGTGGGTGCAATGCGTAAACGAGCTTTGCTGGCACATTTCGGGTCAGCCAAGGCGGTCTCGCGTGCAGGTTTGCAGGATTTATGTTCAGTGGAAGGGGTTTCGGATACGCTTGCACGCTCGATTTACGACTTCTTTCATGACAAAGGTTAAATGATCGGATAGAGGGATAATATGCATTGGAATGTACCAAATATATTGACCATTATTCGCCTGTTTGCAGCACCCGGTGTTGCGATTATGTTTTTGTATTTTGCGCGCCCGTGGGCGGACTGGTATGCGATGATACTTTTCATATTGGCAGCTGTTACCGATTTTTTTGATGGATATCTGGCCCGCAAGTGGGGCCAGGAAAGCCGTTTTGGTGCAATGCTTGATCCGATTGCCGACAAAGCAATGGTGGTTATCGCATTGCTGGTTATAACAGGGGTTTCGGGTATGAACCCGTGGATATTGCTGCCTGCAACAATGATCCTGTTTCGTGAGGTNTTTGTATCGGGGCTGCGCGAATTTTTGGGGGATCAGGCGAAGTTNTTGCAAGTCACAACCCTAGCCAAATGGAAGACGACAGCCCAGATGGTTTCCATTGCGGTTTTGTTTGCACAAGGTGTGTTTGAACATTACTTCTTTATGCACTCTTATGGCATGGATCAGCAGATAGTCACTGATATTCTTAGTGGTCAGGAAGAGGATGTATTTGGGCTTGGGTGGACATATATAGGTATGAACTACAGTTTTATTCTGGGGGTTGCCTTGTTATGGATTGCAGGCATTCTGACGTTTGTCACTGGATATGATTACTTTCGAAAAGCGATGCCATATTTGCGGGATGAAAAATGATGCAGCTGGATGTTTTGTATTTTGCGTGGGTGCGCGAACGCATTGGTGTCGCAAAAGAACAAGTGTCTACGGATGCACATACGGTTGCTGACCTGGTCAATGAGCTATCAGCGCGTGAAGAACGCTATCAGGTGGCATTCCAGGATATGGCGGTTGTCAAAGTAGCTGTTGATCAGGTTCTGGTGTCTTTGGATACCCCGCTTGGTCGTGCAAAGGAAGTGGCCTTTTTTCCACCGATGACAGGTGGCTAGATGAGCGTTTCGGTACAATCCGAGGATTTTGATCTGGGTGCGGAAGTAACTGCGCTGACAGATGGAAATGGTAATATTGGTGCGGTTGTGACCTTTGTCGGATTGGTGCGGGATAAGACGGGCGGTGCGCTGTTGTCGATGGAATTGGAACATTACCCCGGCATGACGGAACAGGCATTGGCTGAAATTGAAGGGGCTGCGACCAAACGATGGTCGTTAAGTGCAAGCCGCATTATTCATCGTTACGGAAACCTGAAAACAGGTGCGCAGATTATGATGGTCGCAACGGCATCGCCGCATCGTAAAGATGCATTCGAGGCGGCTGAATTTCTGATGGATTATCTGAAAACCGATGCGCCGTTCTGGAAGAAAGAACATTTCAAAGATGGTGCGAAATGGGTGGACAGCAAAGCTGCCGACGATGCTGCCAAAGACCGTTGGTCTTAACCGCGTTGTAATTCATCAAGCTCGCGGCGCAATGCACCTGCTTCGCGCCTTGCCGACCCCAAGCCCTGCATCGCGGCATCCAGTTCCGCTTCGGCTTGCGCCGCTTTGTTGACCAGCTCGCGTTCGCGTTGGTGCAGGTATGTGATCGTTTCATCACGTTGTTCTTCGGCATCGTGCAAGCGTGTTGCCAGATCATCGATTTCATCAACATTGGTCGAATTGATGCGGCGCAGGCGGCCGTAACTCAAGCGGGCGAACCAGCCCAAGGCAAAAAAGATCATAAAGGCGGCTGATATGGCGGTGATCAGTTCATTCTTGTCCATCGTTGGTATCCTTATTGATCAATTTAAACTCGATGCGCCGGTTTCGGGCGCGGCCTTCTTCAGTTCCGTTATTGGCTATGGGCAATGTCTCACCGTAGCCTTTTGACACCATCTTGTTTGTTCGTATACGACGTTCCAGCAATGCACTTAAAACAGCGTCGGCACGCCCCTGACTTAACGCGGCATTGGTCCCTTCACTGCCTTGGCTGTCGGTATGACCACCAACTTCGAATTCTGCATCAGGACACTCTGCAAGAATTTCCGCAATACTGTCAATAACGCCCAAGCTGGCTTGTTCAATACTTGCGGAAGAAGGTGCAAAGTCAATTCTACTGGCACCCAACACAGCTGTTATTAGTTTTTCACAATCCTGCGGGCTTATAAAGTTTTCCTCTGGTAGAGGTGCCACCAGATTTTCGTCAAACTCCACATCAACAGTGTAATTTGCGTTGGTGCCGACACGGGTGGCAAAAATGCGTGAAATAATTGAAGATATATCGCTCTTGGCACTTTTGCCTTTAATGATAACTTNATCCGGCAGCACCACGACACTGCCGTTGCGCATATGGGACATNGNCTCTAGCCCCGCCATAGAGCGCACTGTCCAGCCATCGGGCAGGCTTTCCACAATACGTGTCTGGTTGTAGATGTTGTCTTTGCCAAACAAAGAAGCCGCATAGGCTGAAATTGTATCTTTGCGCAATTGATCCGGCAGGCGGCCGCGCATTTGTATCAAACCTTCAGGGCTTTTTGTGATGGTAAAATCAGGCAAGATAATCTCGCCCGTTTGCCCGTCGATAAGGGGTTTTGGTGTTAGGATCGCTTGNAATGAAAATAGCTTNGGCAAGGCNTTTTCCAGTCTTGCCACGGCGGTATCGAATGTGGCCTGCGTTACATCCGCTGATGCAATCAATGAAATATCCGAATCCGATAGTGTGATTGTGCCGGAACCGATCTCTTTCATTGCTTCAATCGACAGAATAACCGCTGCACTCCATTCGGTTGTTGGTACACCGAGACCAACCTGACACGGGATATTGCCGGTCAATTTAACACGGTAAAGGGCGCGGGTAATTTTGGCACTGGCAAAGTTTGTATCGGCTGAACACGCTTCCAGTGTACCCTGCCCATTCATCACCTTCAGNCTGAATAGAAACGGGGTTATCACGGGTCGCGGTGCTGAAATATCCAGAACCAGTTTCAGAATTTCTGGTTTATTTTTTGCCAAAGATTTTTGCAGGCCCTGCTGCTCTTTGGGCGTGTCCGATACTGCGATGACCTTGACCCGCTTTGGTATCACGCTGATTTTTGAACGTGGCACTTGTTTCAGGCGCGATAAGCCAAAATCAACCGCGTCTTTCCAGCCTTCAGGTGCGGGATAATCGACTTGCTCAAGCATATCTGTAATTTGCGTATCCGCATGCAGATTGCGAACCTGTTCCAGAATGTATTCACGCCCTGTTGATGTCGGGATCAAGCCAATAAGCGATACACGTTCCAGATTGCGTAAGATCTCTAACGAGAATTTTGGCGGTTGCAACCCGTCCGGCTGTGAAACTCTGGTGCGGTCATAAATCCGCCCTTCATTGATGTGGCCACTGATCAGTTGCAAAGTTCTGAAACGTGTGGCTTCATTTTCAGCCAACCCGCCAACAATAACCTGAAACCCGTCGGNNCGAACCGTTGCCCAGCTTTCGCCGGCCCCGTTTAAAAGTGTGACCAGTTGGCGTACCGTGTGGCGTTCTATATGGTCAACAAGTTTTCCAGCACTGAATATGGCCAAAGCACATGAAAGTACGAAACTGATCGCTGCTGTTAGTAAGGCGGTTCGCCGCATTTCTTAACCTTTATGAATAGGTAATCGTCTGGGTTTTTAATCTATGCCAGATAGGCATTCAAGCACCAATCCCCAAGCCTTGCAGGATCAGCAATAATCCCCAGAAAATCACGGGGATCAGGCCTGCATCGCGGTTTTCACGGAACAATTTCAGGCAAATATCAGGGTCGTCTATATCCAGACGCCTAAGCTGCCACATCAAGTGCATACCAAAGGCCCATATACCGATTAATGCAATACTTAAGGTAATGGGATTTGCATGATCCAGAATTGCAAAGAGCAATGCAAAAGTCATCAAAGTGATCGTGATGATCTGGAATTTCGACAACCATGCATGTGTGCGGGTTCCAAACAGGCGCGCGGTTGATTTGACCCCGATCAGCGCGTCATCATCTTTGTCCTGATGAGCATAGATGGTATCGTAAAACAACGTCCAGCTTATACCTGCCAGATATAGTAAAACGGGCGCCCATGTCAGGCTGCCCGTATGGGCAGCCCANCCCAGCAACGCCCCCCAATTGAACGCGATGCCCAAGAAAACTTGTGGCCACCATGTAAAGCGCTTGGCAAAAGGATAGATCACCACAGGTGCAAGTGCGATGATACCTAAAAGAATTGCAAAGCTGTTGAACGTCAGCAAAACGCCAAAGGCAATAGCCGCTTGTATGAACATCCAACACGTAGCCTGTGCCGTGGTGACTTGTCCGGACGGGATCGGACGTGATTTTGTACGCTCGACCTTGCCATCAATGTTGCGGTCCGAAATATCGTTCCAGGTGCATCCTGCGCCGCGCATCAGAAATGCGCCAATAGCGCAGGCAACGAAGTACCATGCATCATTCCAGTTGACTCCGTTCGGATCGCCAAGTGCGGCCATGAACAGCCCCCACCAGCAAGGGATCAGNAGCAACCATGTGCCAGCGGGTCGGTCCGCGCGCGAAAGGCGTAGATAGGGGCGCGACCAGGTAGGGCAAAATCGGTCAACCCAGTTTTTATCGGTGGCATCCGCCACACGACCTTCAACTTGGGCTGGTTTCTTTTGGTGTTCAGACATAAGTTTAGGCCATGACAGTTAAAGCTAAGATCAGACTCTATGTAGACGTGCCTTTGGGCAAAGGGCAATCCCTATCGCTATCCAAAGATCAGGCGCATTACATAACGGGTGTGATGCGTCAGAAAACGGGGGCAAAAGTGGCTCTGTTTAACGGACGTGACGGTGAATGGCAGGCAGAATTGGCTGAGGCCGGAAAACGTCGNGCGGTGCTGATTTGTCTGGAGCAATCCAAAATCCAGAAAACCCCACCCGATGTCTGGCTGTATTTTGCGCCGATCAAAAAAGNCCGCACTGATTTTATCGTTGAAAAAGCGACGGAACTGGGTGTGGCACGGATCTGCCCCGTGCAAACCGATTACACCAACGCGGAACGGATNAGACAAGATCGCCTACAAGCCCANGCNNTAGAAGCGGCTGAACAATGTGGCGAGACCTATGTCCCACCTGTAGAGGCATTACAAAAGCTGGATGCAATTTTGGCAGAATGGCCAACTGACCGTAAATTGCTGTTTTGTGATGAAACTCTGGTGAATGCTGCAACACAGGGNTTGGCAGGNGTAAAAGGTGAAAAATGGGCTATTCTTGTTGGGCCCGAAGGTGGATTTTCCGACAAAGAGATCGCAAAGCTTCGGGCTATGGATGTAACCCATCCGATCAGTCTTGGCCCGCGTGTGTTACGCGCGGATACGGCAACGGTCGCGGCCCTTACCCTATGGCAGAACACATTAGGAGATTGGCGATGAGTTTTATAAGGCCACCCGTTGCAGCACATTTNANCAAATGGCGNGAAGCGTATTTTGTCGTATTTTTTCTGATACTGGGCATCTGGTTGTTTTTGCGCGGTGCGGCCACCCTTAACCTTGTGCTTCAGGCACTGGGTTTGGTGCTTTCACTTATCGGGATAATCTTGTTGCGTACAACCATTCAACGCATTCGATTCAGGCGCGCACAAAAGGCCCCCGGTATGGTGGATGTGACTGAACGCGAGATCAGTTATTTTGGCCCTATGTCGGGTAAAACGGTTTCTTTGGAAAGCTTGAATAAAATTGAACTGCGCGAAAGTGAAGCCTATGCTGCTATTTGGGTTTTGCACAATTCGGATGGTGATCCGATGATTGTGCCGACAACAGCGAAAGGTGCTGATCGTTTGTTCGATGCCTTTACTAGTCTGTCGGGGGTTGAAATAGATGCACTGGTGGCAGCCCTGAATAAGACCCCGATACATAGCCAAGTGATTTGGAAACGCAACTGAAGTATCATATCCGCTTGACAGTTTGGCATGAAACTGGCCCTGTCGGAACAAACAGATATTAGGAATATATGATATGTCGATCC